>Ga0213829_1000916_pt1 | contig 23591 bp, 17 predicted proteins | sample MC6MC0896MG_FD_180665 | JGI IMG/M metagenome (GOLD analysis project Ga0213829, IMG submission 180665) | Enriched soil aggregate microbial communities from Iowa State University, Ames, United States - MC6-MC0896-MG | ecosystem: Environmental > Terrestrial > Soil > Unclassified | place: USA: Iowa...
GCCGTGTCACGCCCAGGTCACACACTGTCCCCAAAATCGATTTCCTTCATGACACGGAAGGAAAGACAGTGAAGCCACACGTACGAAAACTGTTTGCGGTATCCGCCAGCGTGCTGCTCCTGACCGGCCTGGCCGGTTGCGGCAACGATGATGATGATGACGACGACTCCGGCGCGGTCACGCCGCCTGCGGCCAGCGTGCCGCAAGGCGCGGCATTGGACGTTGCGATTCTTGCCACGACCGACCTGCACGCCAACGTGCTGGGGTACGACTACTACAAGCTGGCCGAAGACAAGAGCTACGGCGTGGATCGCACCGCGACGCTGATCGCCAACGCCCGCAAGCAGCACGCCAACACGCTGCTGTTTGATAACGGCGACACCATCCAAGGCACCGCGCTGTCCGACTACCAGGCGCTGGTCTCGCCCGTGCAATGCTCGGACATGATTGCCGTCTACAAGCAGATGAAGCTGCTGGCCTATGACGCCGGCACCCTGGGCAATCACGAATTCAATTACGGCCTGCCCTTTCTGTCGCAGATCACGAACGTGGATTTCGGCCTGGCCGGTATTGGCAAAGGCACCGCGCAGACCAACCCCGCAGGCGCGCGCGATTGCGCCGCGCCGGGCTTTCCGTTCGTGTCGGCCAACGTGGTGTCGGCCGCCAGCAAGCAACCCATCTTCAAACCCTGGGTGGTGCTGGACAAGACGTTCAAGGCCACGGACGCCAGCGGCAAGGCCATCGACGTGCCGTTGAAGGTGGGCGTCATCGGTTTTGCGCCGCCGCCCATCCTGCAATGGGACAAGGCCAATCTGGAAGGCCATGTCGAGGTCACCGGCTGGAAAGAGACCGCGCAACGCTATGTGCCCGACATGAAGGCCGCGGGCGCGGACATCATCGTGGCGTTGGCGCATGGCGGCATCGACATGAAGACGGCGTACAGCCCGTCGATGGAGAACGGCGCGGGCTACCTGAGCCAGGTGCCGGGCATTGATGCGCTGATCACCGGCCACCAGCACTTGCTGTTTCCCGACACCAGCACGACGTCGCAATTCGCCGGCCAGCCGGGCATTGATCTGGCCAAGGGCCTGATCAACGGCGTGCCTGCCGTGCAGGCCGGCCAATGGGGCAACAATCTGGGCCAGATCACGTTAAAGCTTGCGTATGACAAGGGCTGGCAGGTGCAGAAGGACGCCACGACGGTCGCGCGCATTTCCACGCGTTTGACCGCGCAAAGCGGCTCCACGCCGGCCACCTATGTGGCGCCCGACACCGCCGTGCAGCAGTTGGTGCAGGCTGAACACGCCGCCACCATCGACTACGTGAAGACGCCCATCGGCCAAAGCCAGTTCGACATGGCGACCTACTACGCGTTGACGGGCGATGTGTCGGCGTTGCAGATCGTGAACATGGCGCAGATCGACTACCTGACGGATTACATCGCGAAGAACAATCCGTCGTATGCCGGCCTGCCTATTCTGTCGGCCGCTGCGCCCTTCAAGGGCGGGCGTAACGGCCCGGGCGACTTCACGTTCGTGAAGCAAGGCAATGTGGCGATCAACAATGCTGCGGACCTGTATCTGTATCCCAACACGCTGCAAGTGGTGCGCGTCACGGGCGGCACCGTGCGCCAATGGCTGGAGAAGACGGCCGAACAGTTCAAGCAGATCGACCCCGCCCAGGTCGCGCCGCAAGATCTGATCGACACGAGCTTTCCCACGTTCAACTTCGACGTGCTGTACGCGGCGGGCAATGCGCTGAAGTACGAGATTGACGTCAGCCAACCCAAGGGCTCGCGCATTTCGGGGCTGACGTACCAAGGCGCACCGCTGGACCCGGCCGCGCAGTTCCTGGTGGTGACCAACAACTACCGCGCAAGCGGCGGCGGCGACTTCCCCGGCCTGGCAGGCGGCAAGGGCGACATCGTGCTGCAAGCGCCGGACGCCAGCCGTGATGTGCTGATCAGCTACATCAAGAAGAACCCGACGCTGGACCTGGCCACGTACGGCCTGGACCGCAGCTGGCGCTTCAAGCCGCTTGCCACGTTGGCCGGCCCGGTGGTGTTCTGGTCGGTGCCTGGCACCGTGGCGATGGCCGCCGCGCATGGCGTGACGAACGTGTCGGTGTTTGACGCGACGCCGGATGCGACGACGCAGCTGTCGCGTTATGCGGTGGATCTCAGCCAGTAGCCGCCGTACAGGCGGGGCGCCTTTGCGGACGGGGCGCCCCGCCTTATCACCAAAGCTTGTCAGCAACGTCAATGCCCACACAGACAAATGACAGCTTTCGGTGCTTACAATAGCGCTGTTGCGCCGCAACATCCGCCGAATCTCCTCTAGTCCATCCATGTCTCACCCGTCTTCTACGCAGCACCGGCCCGCCCTGGTGCTGCTTGCCCTTGCTGTCGGCAGCTTCGCCATCGGAACCACCGAGTTCGCCACGATGAGCCTGCTGCCCTACTTCTCCCAGTCGCTGGGCATTGATGCGCCCACTGCGGGCCACGTCATCAGCGCCTATGCGTTGGGGGTGGTCGTTGGCGCACCCATTCTTGCCGTGCTGGGCGCGAAGATGCCGCGCCGCCGCTTGCTGATCGCGTTGATGGCGCTGTTCGCCGTCGGCAATGGCCTGAGCGCCATCGCCCCCAATTACCACTGGATGCTGTTCTTCCGCTTTCTTAGCGGCTTGCCCCATGGCGCGTACTTCGGCATTGCATCGCTGGTGGCCAGTTCGCTCGTACCCGCCAACCGGCGCACGATGGCCGTGGGCCGCGTGTTTCTGGGGCTGACCGTCGCCACCATCGTGGGCGTGCCGCTGGCCAACTGGCTGGGCCAGGTGATTGGCTGGCGCTGGAGCTTCGGCCTGGTGTCGCTGCTGGCGGTCATGACCATGATCAGCGTGGCCATCTACGCGCCCGACACCCCCGCCGACCACAAGGCCAGCCCGCTGCGCGAACTCAGCGCGCTGGGCCGTGGCCAGGTGTGGATCACGCTGGCGATCGGCGCCGTGGGTTTTGGCGGCTTGTTCTCGGTTTACACGTATCTGGCCGACACGCTCACCGCCGTCACACAGGTGTCGCCGTCGGTGGTGCCGTTCGTGCTCAGCGCGTTTGGCGTGGGCCTGACCGTGGGCAATATGGTGGTGCCGATCTTTGCCGATCGCGCCGTCATGCGCACCGCCGGCCTGCTGCTGGTGTGGTCGGCCGTGGTGCTGGCGTTGTTCCCGCTGATGGCGCACAACGTCTGGCTGATCACGCTGAACGTGTTCCTGGTGGGCGTGGGCGGCGCGTTGGGCACGGTGCTGCAAACCCGTCTGATGGACGTCGCGGGCGATGCGCAAGGCCTGGCCGCGGCGCTGAACCACTCGGCCTTCAACACCGCCAACGCGCTAGGCCCGCTACTGGGCGGGCTGGCGATTGCCGCGGGCTATGGCTGGACGTCGACCGGCTGGGTCGGCAGCCTGCTGGCGCTGGCCAGCTTGCCCTTGTGGCTGTGGGCCGTCTTGCTGGAACGGCAGCATCGCGCGGCGCGTCGCAGCGGGCTGGTCGCCAGCACGGAATCGGCGCGCTGAGTCTACGGGCGGTCTTAACACCCAGTCGGAACGTGCCTCCTGAACGTAGTGCACGCACGACCCGGCGGGGTGGGCTGCCCCCGCCCTACCGGTAGTACACGCAGATCCGCTTGCCGCCGATCTCGTGCACGTCGATCGGCAATTCATACAAGGGGCTCAGCACCTCGGGCCGGATCAATTCATCCGGCGTGCCTTGATGCGCGATCTTTCCTTGACGCATCGCCACGATGCGGTCCGCGTAGGTGGACGCAAAGTTGATGTCGTGCAGCACCAGCACCACCGTCTTGCCTAGCTCATCCGCCGCGCGGCGCAGGGTGCCCATCATGGCCACCGCGTGCTTCATGTCCAGGCTGTTCAGCGGTTCGTCCAGCAGCACGTAGCGCGTGTCCTGGCACAGCACCATCGCCACAAACGCGCGCTGACGCTGTCCGCCCGACATCTCGTCCAGATAGCGATCTGCCAAGGGCTCCAGGTTCAAATAAGCAATGGCGCGGTCGATGTGGGTTTTGTCATCCAGCGTGAGCCGGCCGCCCGTGTGCGGGTAGCGGCCAAACGCGACCAAGTCCTTCACCGTCAGGCGCAGCGGCAGATGGTTGTCTTGCCGCAGAATGGACAGGCGGCGCGCCAGCTCGCGGCTGTCGGCCTTCGTCACGTCCAGCCCATCCACCTGGATCTGGCCCGCGGATAGCGGCAGCAAGCGGCTCACCATCGATAGCAAGGTCGATTTACCCGCGCCGTTTGGCCCGATGATGGCGGTGACGCCGTTGGCGGGCAATTGCAGGCTGACGCCATCAACGACCACGCTGTCGCCGTACTGCTTGCTGACTTCGGTAATTTCAATCATCGGCGCCCCTTGCGCAAAATCAGGACGAGGAACATCACGCCGCCTATAAATTCAATCACCACACTGACCGTGGTGTTCAAGCCCAGCACGCGTTCCAGCAGCGTCTGGCCGCCCACCAGGAAGATGACGCTCAGCATCGTGGCGGCGGGAATGGTGTACTTGTGCTTGTCGGAACCCATCGCCTGATACGCCAGGTTGCTGACGAGCAGGCCGAAGAACGTCACCGGCCCCACCAGCGCGGTAGACACCGACACCAGCACGGCGATGGCGCCGAGCGTCAGCATCAGGCTGCGGCGATAGTCCACGCCCAGGTTCACGGCAATCTCGCGGCCCAGCGCCAGCACATCGTAGCGATGGCGCATGCGCCAGATCACCAGCGTGGCCACACAGACGGCGGCAAACGCAATCGGCAAGAGCGACACGCGCACCGAATTGAAGCTGGCGAACATGCGGTCTTGCAGCACCAGGAATTCGTTAGGGTCGATCAGCCGCACCATGAAATTGGACAGGCTGCGAAACAGCAGCCCGAAGATGATGCCCACCAGCATCATCAAATGCAGGCTGCGTACCGCGTCTGAAAACAGCCAACGAAAGAGCAGGCACGCAAACGCCGTCATGGCGCAGACTTCCAACAGGAACGCCGCCACGGGGTGGTTCGCCGCCGTTGCGGCCTGGCCGAAGCCGAACACCACGACGGCCTGAATCAACAGGTACAGCGCGTCAAAGCCCATGATGGCGGGCGTCAGGATGCGGTTGTGCGTGATCGTCTGGAACAGCACCGACGACACGGCCACGGCGTACGCCACCAGCAGCATCGCAATCAGCTTGCCGCCACGAAATGGAATCACGAACGACCATTGGCCGTTGGCGCCCAACGTCATGAACGCGGCCACGCACGCCAGCGCGGCCGCAGCCAGCCAGAACAGGCGCATCGGTTGGGGCGGGGTTTTCGTCGCGTGCAGCGCGAAGCCGGCTTTCACATGTTCAGCCAAGACGATTCCTCCGCAGGCGCAGCAGGCACAGGAACAGGATGCTGCCCAGCACGCCCACAACGGTACCGATGGGAATTTCGTAGGGATGAATCACCAGCCGGCCAAGGATGTCGCAGGCCAGCACAAAGATGCCGCCCAGCGCCGCTACCCAGGGAATGGATCGGCGCATGTTGTCGCCCAGAATCAGGCTGACGGCGTTGGGCACGATCAGCCCCAGAAAAGGAATGGCGCCCGCCGTGACTACGACCACGGCCGAGATGGCGGAGACGATCAGCAGGCCCACCAGCGTCAGGCGCGCATGGTTCAGTCCCAGGTTGGACGCGAACTCGCGGCCCATGCCCGCCACCGTGTAGCGGTCAGCGGCAGCGTAGGCCGCGCAGGCCAGCGCAAAACCGATCCACAGCAATTCATAGCGGCCGCGCAGCACACCCGAGAAATCGCCCGTGGTCCAGGCGTGCAGCGATTGCAGCAGGTCAAAGCGAAAAGCCACGAAGGTGGTCATCGCATGAATCACGCCGCCGAGTATCAGCCCGATCAAGGGCACGATGAACGGCGTGCGCAACGGCACGCGGCGCAAGAGCGCCAGGAACAGCAAGGTGCCCGCCAGCGCGAAGGCGGTGGCGGTGAGCATCTTGCCAATCACCGGCGTGTCGGGCGCCAGCAAGGTAATGACCAGGATGCCCAGCGTGGCGGACTCGACGGTGCCGGCCGTCGTGGGTTCGACGTAGCGGTTGCGCACCAGCATCTGCATAATCAGCCCGGCCACCGCCAGCGACATGCCGGCCAGCAGCAAGGCCAAGGTGCGTGGCACGCGGCTGACCATCATCAGGCGCCAGGCGCGGTCGGCGGCGTCGCCCTCGCCCCATAACGCCGTCAATGACAGCTGCCCCGCGCCCAGGCTGACGCTGGCCGCGCACAACAGCACCAGCACCAGCAACACGACGGCCAGGCCGCCCCAACCGCTAATCGTCTGCCGCCAACTCACGGGCGGCCTTCCCACGCTTCCAACGCTTCCCACATGCCGCTTACTTTCCTTGCGCCAACGCCGCGGTGATGTCGTCCACGTTCTGCTGCATCGCCGTCAGCCCGGCGCTGCCCAGCAAATACCAGTTAAAGCCATTCAGATACACCACCCGCTTGTTCTTCCACGCCTTGGTCGGGCGCACCAGATCGTTGTCCAGCATGCGCTGGGCCGACACGCCTTCACGGCCGATGGCGGCGTCGCGGTCAATCACGAACAGCCAGTCGGGGTCGGTCTGGGCGATGAACTCGAACGAGATCGCCTGGCCGTGGTTCGACACGTTCAGGCCGGGCGCGGCAGGCTTCACGCCAAAAGCGTCGTGGATCACGCCAAAGCGCGAGCCGGGGCCGTAGGCGCTCATCTTGCCGCCCGTCGTCAACACGATCAACGCGGTGCCGGCCGAGCCAGCCTTGTCGTGCAGCGTCTTGATCGACGCCTGCAAGGCCGCCAGCTTCTGCTTGGCCTCTGCCTCTTTGCCGTACAAGGCGGCCAGCGTTTCGGTGTTGCGCGTGACGCTACCCACCAAGTCCTTGGCGTCTACCGTCAGGTCGACCGTGGGCGCCAGCTTGGACAGCTCGTCGTACTTGGGCGCCGAGCGGCCCGCCACGAAAATCACCTGCGGCTGCGCGGCGTGGATCACTTCGTAGTTGGGTTCGAACATGGAACCCACTTTCAGATAACGCGCATCCGCGTACTGCGCCAATTGCGGCGGCCACTTGGCCACCGCAGGCACGCCCGAGGCCTCGACGCCGAGCGCGTGCATGGTGTCCAGCACGGCCAGGTCCATCACCACGGTCTTGCTGGGCTTGGCCGGCACGGCGGTTTCACCGCGCGCATGTTTGACAGGCACCGTGGTTTGCGCAGCGCATACGGTCGCCACCGCGCCCAAGGCCAGCGCGGCGCCGGCTTGCAGCAACCAGCGGCGGGCACAGCCCGTTTTTCCTTGCTTCGTCATAGAACCCTCTTCGTGTTGCGGGGGACGCAAGCGCCCCCCTTTACTGAAACTTAGAACTTCACGCCGACGCCCAGCCAGTAACGGCGGCCGTCTTCCACGTATGCGTAGTCGTCATACGTGACTTGCTTGTCGAACAGGTTGTAGATGCCGGCGTACACCGACACGGTCTTGTTCACCGCGTACGACGCGCCCATATCCACAAAGGTGTAGGACGGCGCCACCACCGACGACGACGACGCGCCCGTCGTCGGCTGGCTTTCCTTGCCGCGGTAGTTCACGCGCGCCCAGGCTTGCAGCGCGTCGGACGCTTCCCAGTTCACCGTGGTGGTGAACAGATGCTTGGGCAACTGGTTCAAGGGCTCGCCCTTGTACTGGCCCGACTTCTGTTCCGACTTGGTGAACGTGTAGCTGCTGGTCAACGACCAGTCGCGCGCCAACGGCAGCTTCATGCTGGCTTCCACGCCGCGCGACACCGCCTTGTCCACGTTCATGTAGGTGGTGGGGTTGGAGCCGAACTGGTTGGGGCCTTCCGTGCATTGCGACAACGGGCAAGCCACGCGGGTGATCTTGTCCTTGAAGTCGTTGTTGAACACGGTCAGGCCAGCGTTGAAGCCTTCGCCGTCGTCATACAGGATGCCGATTTCTTCGGTCACCGACTTCTCGGGGGTCAGGTCGGGGTTGCCATACATGTTGCCGCCGCGGCTGACCTGGCCCCAGCCCGCCACCGTCTGGCGCAGGTCCGGCGCACGGAAGCCCGTGGACACACCGCCCTTCAACGTCCAGCGCTCCGCCATGTGCCACACGCCGTACAAACGCGGGCTGAAGTGCGTGCCGAAGTTTTCGTCTTCGTCCATGCGCAGGCCGGCGGTCAGCGCGAAGCTGTCGGTCAGGCGCCATTCGTCTTCGGCGAACAAGGCCCACTGGTAGCGGTCGATCTTGCTGGGGCCGCCCGCCAGCTGATTACCGGTTTGATCATTCAGGCGCTGGCTGAGGTAGGTGCCGCCCAAGGTCAACATGTGCGAACCCAACGGCAGCGTCCAGCTCGATTGCAGGTTCAGGTTCTTGACCTTCATCTGCCGCGAGCGGTTGTCGAACTCTTCCTGCTGCACATAGCTGTCCGACACCGCCCAACCCCAACGGCCGGTATGCGACAGCGCCCACTTGTTGCTGCGATAGTCCGTCTGAGCAGAGGCCGGGCAGCCGTTGCGCCCGCAGGCCTCGCCCGGGGCCAGCGGCGCAACCGTCTTGCCCAGCGTTTCCTGGATTTTCTGGCGCATCGTGGTGGCTTCCAGCACGATGTCGTGGTCGCGGTTCGGCGTGAGCGCAAGCTTGGCGGTCACGCTATCCGAATTGCGCTTGCGGAAGCCGTCGACGATGTTGTCTTCATCGCGCTGCGAGGCCTGACCGTAGATTTGCAAGCCCAGCAAATCGTTCTTGATCGGGCCTGCCAGATAAAAGTTGCCCTGGTAGATGTCGCCCGATTTGCTGCTTTCCTGGATGGTCGTATCCATGCGGATCTCGCCATGCCATTCATGGGGCACCTTGCGCGTGATGATGTTGATCACGCCGCCCATGGCGTCCGAGCCATACAGCGACGACATCGGGCCGCGCACCACTTCAATGCGTTCGATGGCGGCAAGCGGCGGCGTCCAGCCGCCTTCAACGCCGGCAGAATCAGAGTTGGTACGGGTTTCGCGGGAGCTCTGGCGCTTGCCGTCGATCAAGATCAACGTGTATTGCGGACCCATGCCGCGCAGCGAAATGTCCTGGCGGTCGCCGCCGCCCGTGATGATCACGCCCGGCACGTCGATCAGCGCGTCATTCACGTCGCGGTAGAACTTCTTGTCCAGATCTTCGCGGGTGATCACGCTGATGGACGCCGGGGCGTCCTGAATCTGCTGCTCGAAGCCGCTGGCCGTCACCACGACGGTTTCCAGGGTCTTGGCCGAACTGTCGTTTTGCGCCCAAACGGCCGCCGGGCTCATGCCCAAACCGGCCGCGCACAGGGCCACCGCCAGTTGCGTACGCGACACCGTGACGCGCCCGCCCAAGGCCAGATCTTTGCTGCTCATGATTCCGCTTTCTCCCGTACCGGACCGTGCCGCACCCCACGTGCAACACCGGGTCCACCTCTTATTTCTTAATGAAAACTATTCTCATATTAGAATTGAGGCTGTCGGAATCCGGCAAATGCCTTTCCGCAACTTTTACTTTCTTCGCACTTCTTGACACTTGGAAGCTCGGCCATCAGCCACACTGCCGAGTGCGGAACACAGATAACGGATGCTTTTCTCACACACAGCGGTTACGCGCCGCATCCTCCTGATCGACGACGATGTCGAGCTGGCTCAGATGCTGCGCGAATACCTCGAACCCAATCACTGCCTGCTGACACTGGCCCATACCGGCGCCCAGGGTCTTGCCCTGCTGGCGCAAGACGACTACGACCTGGTGCTGCTGGACCTGATGCTGCCCGACGGCAATGGCCTGGACCTGCTCAAGCAATACCGCGCGCGATCGCGCCGGCCCGTGATCATGTTCACGGCCCACGGCAGCGAGACCGACCGTGTGCTGGGGCTGGAGTTCGGCGCCGACGACTATCTGGCCAAGCCGTTCAGCCCACGCGAACTCAAAGCCCGTATCACCGCCGTGATGCGGCGCTTTGAAGAATTGCCCGAGACCACCAAGCCCTGCCTGACGCTGGGCACGTTGTCGCTGGACCCGGCGTCCGGCCGTGCGCGATTGGGTCAGGAAGAAGTCCTGCTGACCGGGGCCGAACAGCGCATCCTGGAACTGCTGATGCGCGTGCCCGGCCAGGTCGTCGCGCGTGAGCAGATCGGCATGTACGCGCTGGGCCGCCGCCCCGAACGCTACGACCGCAGCATCGACACCCACATCAGCACCTTGCGCAAGAAGCTGCGCCTGGATGCTTCCGGCGACACGCTGTCGATCCGTAACCTGCGAGGCCTGGGCTACGTGCTGGCGGGCGCGGCGGCATGAGCTGGCCGCTGCCCACGCGGTCCCTTTTTTGGCGCGCCTTTCTGACCTTCTGGTGCGCCATGGCGATCATCCTGGTGTGCGGCATGCTGTTCACCGCCACGGTGGCCTGGTATCGCATCAACTCGCTGGATGGCCTGAACCCCGCCAGCCTCACCCAAGACGCCCGGCAGGTGGCCCGCAACCACGGTGTGGAAGGATTGGAACGCTGGGTCCGGGCCATGGACGAGCGTTATTCCGCACTGAAGATCTACGTGCTGGACCCGCACGACACCGAGATTCTGGGGCGGACCCTGCCCGCGCGCATGCACGATTGGCTTAGCGCGTATCGCGCGGCGTCAGACCATCCGCCACAAGCGGACTACCTGCAGCCCGATCCTGTCGGCGAACGCGTGTCGTGGTGGCAGCCCCAACTGCTGGTGCTGCCCGACGGCACGCAGCTGCTGATGCTGTTCCTGCCGTTCGACTCTTCGCACTGGGAAGTGTTGGGGCTATCGCCCGTGGCGCTGGCCTTGCTGCTGTTTGCGCTGGCCGTGACCGCGCCCTTTTGCTGGGCGTTGACGCGGCATGTCACCGCGCCGTTGACACAGCTGCGCCATGCCACCCAGGCCTTGGCGGCGGGCCGGCTGGATGCCCACACACCGCCCAAGCTTGCCCGGCGCAAAGACGAACTGGGCTTGCTGGCGCGTGATTTCAACGCCATGGCCGACCGGCTCAAGGCCTTGGTCGATACGCGTGAACAGCTGCTGCACAACATCGCCCACGAACTGCGCTCGCCGCTGGCGCGTTTAAGGCTCGCGTCTGAACTTGCGCGGCGCAAAGACGAACGCCAGGACGTGCAACTGGATCGCATTGAACGCGAATGTGAACGCCTGGATGCGCTGGTGGGCAATACCTTGCGGCTGGCGCGGCTTGGCGCATTGCCCGAACCCAGCGACACGCTGGACCTGACCGCCATCGTGTCCGACGTGGTGGACGATGCGCGCTTTGAGGCCGACGCGCTGCATGTGCGCATCACTTGGGAACCGCCCGCGCCGGTCATGGTGACGGGCGAACGCGACAGCTTGTCCAGCGCAATTGAAAACGTGCTGCGCAACGCCTTGCGCTTCGCCCCCGCGCACAGCGCCATCCGGGTCCGGCTGCTGATCAGCGCGCGTGAAGCCTGCCTGGAAATCGAAGACCGCGGGCCGGGCGTACCGGCGCAAGATCTGGAGTCGCTGTTCGAACCGTTCTACCGGGTGGCGTCGGACAAGAACCCCGCGGGCTCTGGCGCGGGGCTCGGGCTGTCCATCGCCCAAGCCGCCATCGCCGCGCACAAGGGCCGGATATCGGCGCGCAACATGTCTCCGCAAGGCCTGAGCGTGCGGATGGAGCTGCCGCGCCAATCCCCGACGTAACCCCGGCAATTTAGAACGTGATGTTCGCCGACACCCACAGGCGGCGGCCTTCCAGCACCTGGCGGTACGAGTTGGCCCAGTTCGCATTGGCGGCGGGCTCGCTCGTGCCGATTTTGGTGGGCCCGTAGTTCACGAAGTTCTTGTCGAACAGGTTGAACACCGACGCGGACAGCGTCACGTTCTTGTTGACCACATACGAGCCGCCCATGCTGGCCAGCCAGTACGGGTTGTAGAACACCTGCTCCTTCTCCCAGTTCATGTCATTGAACTGCTTGGCGCGATACTCGCCGCGCACCCACGCGTTGAACTGGTCGTTGATGCGCCAGTTCAGGCCCAGGTTCAAGCTGTGGCGGGGCTGCGAACCCAGCGGCTGGCCTTGCTTGGCGCCGGAGGTGACTTCGCTGGCGGTCAGCGTGTAATTCCCGTTGAACGACACGCCGCCATAAAGCGGAATCCGGCCGCCCAGCTCAAAGCCCTGGATGGTCGCGGTGTCAATGTTCACGCGCTGCGAGAAGTTCGCCACCGGTATGCCGTTGCGCTCCCATACGCCCAAGTCCAGGCAGCCCGGTGCGGGGCCGCCCACCGCCAGGCAGTTCGGCACGTTCTGGCTGTCGATCTTGTCTTTGAACTTGGTGTGGAAGGCGGTCAGATTGCCGGACAGGCCTTCGCCATCATCAAACAGCAAACCCAGTTCCGACGAGGTGCTGCTTTCCGGCGTCAGCTGCGAATTGCCCAGCAGCGGCATGGTGCCTTGCGCGCCCAGGCCGATGATGCCGTCGGTCATGAGGTTGATGTCGGGCGTTTTGTAGCCCTTGCTGACGCCGCCCTTGACCGTCCACATCGGCGTGGCGTTCCACACCAGATAGCCGCGCGGACTCCACTTGCCGCCGAACTGTTCGTTGCGGTCGTAACGGGCGCCCGCCGTCAATGCCAGGTCGTCGACAATGCGCCATTCGTCTTCCGCGAACAATGCCCATTGATACTGGCGCAGGTTCAGCGGCGCGGACACCAGCGTGTCCTTGAAGTGCTGCTCGCGCCACTGGCCGCCCAGCGTCAGGTTGTGCCGGTCGTTGAACAACGGCATCGTCCACTTCGTGTCCAGCACCCAGTTGTCGTATTCCAGATCGCGCTTGTCGCCGTCCGTCGGCCTGCGGGGCGCGTTCATGGGATTGGTGCGGCCGATGGTTTCGGTGGTGTCGTACACCAAGCTCGTGTCCGAGCTGATGGAATTGCTGTATCGGCCCAGATGCGTCAAGGCATAGCGCTGACGGTTGAACTTCATTTCGGGCTCGTAGCCGCCGCCTTGGCGGTTGGGCGCGATACTGGTGTTCAGCGTGCCAAGTTCGCCATTGGCGTTGTCATACGTCTGCCAGTAGCTGTCCACGTCCAGCAGGACGTCGTGATTGCGGTTCGGCGTCAGCGACAGGCGCAGCCCAACGTTCTGCTGCGTGCTGTCGCCAAGGCCGGTGAAGCTGGCGATATCGCCGGTGTAGTTGCCGCTGTTGTATTCGGCCTGATTGACGGGGTAGCTGCCGTTGGCGCTCAGGCGGCGATAGTGGCCGCCGCGCAAGGTCAAGCCCAGCTTGTCGGTTTTGATGGGGCCGCTCAGGTAGAACGCCGCGCCGTAGTTGTTGCCGAAGGTGTTGTCGCCCTGTGCCGTGCCGTCCAGCGTGATCTGGCCCATCCAGTCCTGGCTGACCTTGCGCGTGATGATGTTGATGACCCCGCCCATCGCATCCGACCCATATAGGGTGGACATGGGGCCACGCACCACCTCGATGCGCTCGATGGCGGCCATCGGGGGAATGAAGTTGGTGTCCACGTCGCCAAAGCCGTTCGGGCGCGCGCCCGAGCTGTTCTGGCTCATGCGCTTGCCGTCCACCAGCACTAGCGTGTAGTCGCTGGGCAAACCGCGGATGCTGATGTTCATGCCGCCCGCCTTGCCGCCCCGCTCGACCGTCACGCCTTCCACGTCCGACACCGCATCGGCCAGATTGTGAAAGGGCTTGGTCTCCAGTTGCTCTCGCGTGATCACCGAAATAGATGCGGGCGCGTTCTTGATGTCTTGCTCGAAGCCGGAGGCGGTCACCACCACGGTGTCCATCTGCGCGACACCCAGGGTGTCTTCCTTGGCGCCCGCGACGGGTTGCGCGGGTTGCGCGTACGCGGCGCCGATCGTGGCCAGCGCCAGCGTCAGAGGCAATGCCAGCGGCAACAGACGGAAGGAATGGGAAGGTGAACGACGAGCTCGAACGGAGCCGTGGATGCTTTGAAGAGTCGACATAGGGAATCAAAGGGAACCGCCCGAACCGGGCGGCGCGCATTGCGCTGATTGATAATTTCAATGAACGGCAATGATATTCATTCCCAATATGTCATTCAACTTTTTGTCAGCATATATTCAGCTTTTAGAAAGATTTGAGAAAATTCTTAGAACTGTGATGCATCCGCACGACAACTTACGTTATCGCGCAGGCAACATTCAGGGACGGATTTCAGTCGTCAGCGAGAATGGCGGCCGGCAAACGCGGCAACACCCGCATGGCGTTCGCGGTGGTGGCGTGCGCCACCTGGGCTGCCGTGATGCCGCGCAGCTCGGCCAGCACCTGAGCGATGCGGGCCAACTCCCCCGGCCGGTTGCGGCGTTGCGGGGGGTGCAGCCAGGCGGGCGGAATGTCTGGCGCGTCGGTTTCCAGCACCAGATGTGACAAGTCGACGTCCACCGCGTGGCGGCGGATCTGCAGGGCGCGCTCGTAGGTCATGGCGCCGCCCATGCCCAACGCAAACCCCAGATCAATAAAAGCCTGCGCCTGCTGGGCGCTGCCGTTAAACGCGTGCGCGATGCCGCCGATGCGGCCATGGCGGCGCAGATACTTCAGCAGGATGTCTTGCGAGCGGCGCACATGCAGCAGCACCGGCAGCTTGAATTCGGCGGCCATCGCCAACTGCGCGGCGTAAAAACGTTCCTGCTTTTCCCGGGGTTCGCCCGACGAGATTTCAGGCACGAAGAAGTCGAGGCCGATCTCGCCAATGGCGACAAAGCGTGGGTCGCCTAGCGACGCTTTGATCGCGTCGCGCAGCGCGTCCAGATCGGCATCGGCGGCGCGCTGTACGTAAAGGGGGTGAATGCCCAGCGCGTAGGCGCCGCCTGCCACGTCGGCCGCCATGTCCCGCACGATGCCGAAATTGGCGCGTTCGATGGCGGGGATGACGATGGATTGGACGCCGGCCTCGCAAGCGTGGTCGGCCACCTGCTGGCGGTCGGCGTCGAACTCTGCGGCGTCCAGATGACAGTGGGTGTCGATCAGCATGGGCGTGGCCTCCTGTTGCGGATTATCCACCCGCATCCCTTATCCCGATACCAGGCGGCCGTTTTCCATCAGCAATTGGCGGTCGGCGCGGCCAGCCAGCTCCTGGTCGTGGGTCACGATGGCGAATGCCGTACCCGATTCCTGATTCACCTGGGTCAAGAGTTCGAACATCTTGTGCGCGGTGTTGCGGTCCAGGTTGCCCGTGGGTTCGTCGGCCAGCACGCAGACGGGGCGCGTCACCAGCGCGCGCGCAAGCGCTACCCGCTGGCGTTCACCGCCCGACAACTGGCCCGGGAAATGGTCTTGGCGCGCGGCCAGGCCCACCAGCGCCAGCACCTCGCGCGCGGCCTCGCGGGCCTTGTCACGGTTCTCGCGGCGCACGATAAGCGGCATCGCCACATTGTCCAGCGCCGAAAATTCCGCCAGCAGATGGTGGAACTGATAGACAAAGCCCAGGCTGCTGTTGCGCACGGCGCTCTTCTTGGCTTCGGACAGGCCGACTGCCAATTGGCCATCCACCGACACCGACCCGCTGGTCGGCACGTCGAGCAAGCCCAGGATATGCAGCAAGGTGCTCTTGCCCGAGCCCGATGCGCCCACAATGGCAACCATCTCGCCACGCGCGACGGACAGGCTGACATTGCTGAGCACTTCGATGCGGGCGGGGCCCTCGTCGTAGACCTTGACGATGTTCTCGGCCTGCAGCGCAGGCGTCAGGGCGTCAGCGTTTTGAATCTTAATCATGGCGCAGCACCTGAGCCGGTTGCAGACGCGAGGCGCGCCAGCTGGGATACAGCGTTGCCAGCAGCGACAACACCAGTGACGTCAGGCCAATCGTGATGATGTCGCCCACTTGCGGATCAGACGGCAAGGCGCTGATGAAATAGACCTCGCGCGGCAGGAAATGCACGCCCAGCAGACGCTCGATGAACGGCACGATCACGTCCACGTTGTAGGCAATGACGATACCGCCCGCCACGCCCAGCAACGTGCCGATCACGCCAATCAGCGCGCCCTGCACCAGGAAGATGCGCGCCACTTCGCCCGGCCCCGCGCCCAAGGTGCGCAGGATGGCGATGTCCGATTGCTTGTCCTTCACGGCCATGACCAGCGACGACAGCAGGTTGAACGCCGCCACCGCCACGATCAGCGCCAGGATCAGGAACATCATGCGTTTTTCGGTTTGCACGGCGGCGAACCAGGTGCGGTTGTTGCGCGACCAGTCGCTGGCCATCACGTAAGGCGGCAGTACTTTTTTCAGCTCGTTCGCCACTTCCGGGGCCTTCTGCATGTCGGCGATACGCAGGCGCACGCCGGCCGTGCCGTTTTCGCGGAACACGCGCGCGGCGTCTTCGTTGTCAACGAACGCCAGCGACGAATCGTATTCATAGTGGCCCGACGAGAACACGCCCACCACGGTGAACTGGCGCATGCGCGGCGCGAAACCGGCGGGGCTGATCGAGCCTTGCGGGGCCATCATCAGCAGCGTGTCGCCCAGCTTCACGCCCAGGCCGTCGGCCAGCTCGTTGCCCAGCACCACGCCGAAGCCGCCCGCCTTCAGGTCGGTCAGCTTGCCCGACACCATCTGGCGCGGCAGGTCAGATACGTTGCCTTCCGTGGCGGGGTCGATGCCCCGCACCTGCACGCCTCGCAACGCCTGCCCGCGCACCAGCATGCCTTGGGCGGCCACGAATGGCGCGCCGGCCTTGACCTCGGGATTCTTCTTGGCGGCGTCAGAGAACTGCTGCCACTGCTCCAGCACCCGTTCGGGCAAGGCCCCGGGTATATAGAGTTCGATGTGCGGCAGCACCGACAACATGCGGTCGCGCACTTCTTTTTGGAACCCGTTCATCACGGACAGCACGACGATCAGGGCGGCGACGCCCAGCGCGATACCGGCCATGGAGCTGGCGGCGATGAAGGAGATGAAGCGATCGCGGCGCCCGCGTCGCTGGCGGATTCGGGCCAACCCGGCATAGCGGGCGCCTATCCATAGTTCGTAGGGTATTTTCAGCACGTGCGCATTATGGCATTAACGGCTCGAAAATCGCGCCGCGAATGTGCGGTTCCACGACCAGCCGTGTCAACCTATGGCAAGCGCCAATGCCCCTTAGTTCCCCGCGCCCGCCCGGACTACAATCCCCGCCATGCTGATCGTCATTCCGGGCGCCTTGCCCGCCCTACCCGTGGCCGCCGAACTGGCCAAACTCCTGCCCGAACGCGCGCCCACCCTGCACAGCTGGCTGCAAGCGGGCGCCGCCCGCCCGGCCGCCTTCGATGCGCGCGCCCACGGCTGTACGGCCTTTGAGTCCTGGCAGTTGCACCGCGCAGGCTACGCCCCCGAGCCCGGCCTGCTGCAAGGCGCAGGCCTGGGGCCGCTGCTCGCAGCCGGTCAAACCGCGGCGGGCGATCCTGCGGCGGTCGGCCCCGTCTGGCTCGCCGAACTGGTGCACCTGGCCTTGGGGGCCGATCAGGCCAACCTGCTGGACCCGGGCCAGATGGACCTGCGCCCCGAGGAAACCGCTGCCCTGCTCGATACCGCTCGTCCGCTGTTCGACGGCACCGGTTTCACGGTCCAGGCCTTGTCGCCACAGCGTTGGCGGCTGACGCTGCCCGACGGGCTGCGGCCGCAGACGGCATCGCCCCACGTCGTGGCCGGTCACCGCTTGAACGAATGGTGGCGCCAGGATGCCGAAACGCGTCCGTGGCGCCGGTTGCTGAATGAAATACAGATGGCGTGGCATGAACACCCCGTCAACGACGACCGGGCCGCGCGCGGGCTGCCCCCCGTCAACGCCTTGTGGCTGTATGGCGGCGGCAGGCCCTGGCCCATCACGCCGGCCGGCCCTGAACGCGTACTGACCGGGCTTGACGCCCCGCAACGCGCAGGCGACTGGTCCGCCTGGCTGGACGCGCTGGCTGAACTGGACGCGCAGCATCTGCGCCCGTTGGCCGGCAAGAAAGGCGTACCGGATACGCCCACCGACCTGCTGCTGCTGGGCGACGACCGCCAAGTCGCCCTGACCCTGAAACCGCGCGGGGGCCTGCTTGGCTTGCTGCCCGCGCCCAAGAAAAACTGGAGCGCCTGGTGGTCTCACCCCGCTTAACAATTCGCCCCGCCGACCTGGACGCCAGCCGTGTGCTGGAAGCCTCGGGCATACACCCCCTGCTCGCCCGTCTGTGGGCCTCGCGCGGCGTCACCCATCCCGACCAGACCAAACTGGCCTGGCCGTCGCTGCTGCCGCCCGCTGGCCTGACGCATTCGGCGCATGCCGCCGGCGTCCTGGCCGACGCCATCCAGGCCGGCAAGAAGCTGCTGATCGTGGCCGACTATGACTGCGACGGCGCCACCGCCTGCGCGGTCGGCCTGCGCGCGCTGTCCGCCATGGGCGCGGATGTCGACTTCCTGGTGCCCAACCGCTTCGAGACCGGCTACGGCCTGTCGCCCGCCGTGGTGGACCTGGCCGTCACGCACCGCAGCGGCAAGCCCGACATCATCATCACCGTCGACAACGGCATCGCCAGCGTGGACGGCGTGGCCGCCGCCAACGCGGCCGGCATCGGCGTGGTCATTACCGACCACCACTTGCCGGGCGACACCCTGCCCGACGCCCTGGCCATCGTGAACCCGAACCAGCCCGGCTGCGGCTTCCCGTCCAAGAACCTGGCGGGCGTTGGCGTCATCTTCTACATGATGCTGGCCTTGCGCGCCGAGCTGCGCCGCCGTGGCGTCTATGCCGCCGACGGCGGCCCGCGCCTGGATGCGCTGTCTGATCTGGTGGCGCTGGGCACGGTCGCCGACGTGGTCAAGCTCGACGCCAATAACCGTTTGCTTGTCACCCAAGGCCTGCAACGCATGCGCAGCGGCCGCCTGCAACCGGGGCTGCGTGCGCTGTTCGCCGTGGCCGGCCGCGAGCCGCGCAGCGCCAATGGTTTCGACCTGGGCTTCGCACTGGGGCCGCGCATCAACGCTGCGGGCCGTCTGGCCGACATGAGCCTGGGCATCGCCTGCCTGACCACCGACGACGAAGCCCAAGCGCTGGAAATGGCGCGCGAGCTCGACAACATCAACCGCGAACGCCGCACCATCGAAGCCGAGATGCGCGAGCAGGCGCTGGCCGCCATGGAAGAGCCCAACGCGTCAGCGGGCGCCACGGTCTGCGTGTTCGACCCGGGCTGGCACCAGGGCGTGGTGGGCTTGGTGGCGTCGCGCTTGAAAGAAAAGTTCTGGCGCCCCACGCTGGCGTTCGCCCCCGCGGGCGACGACGAAATCCGGGGTTCCGGCCGCTCGATTCCCGACGTGCATTTGCGCGACGCGCTGGACCTCGTGTCCAAACGCCACCCCAACCTGATCCGCAAGTTCGGCGGCCACGCCATGGCGGCCGGCCTGACGCTGGGCCGCGAAGACTTCCCCGCCTTCGCCCCCGCGTTTGACGCCGCCGTGCGCGAGCTGACCGGGCGCGACACCTTCGAACCCGTCATCGAAACCGACGGTTCACTGGAGTCCGGCTACGCCAATGCGGAAGTGGCTGGCATGCTGCAACAACAGGTGTGGGGCGCGGGCTTTGCCGCGCCGTTGTTCCTGGATGAGTTCACCGTGCGCAACCAGCGCCTGGTCGGTGAAAAGCACTTGAAGCTGTCGCTGGAACGCGGCCATCAACGCTTTGACGCCATCTGGTTCGGCCACGACCAGTCTCTGCCCGAACACATCCAGGCCGCGTACCGGCTGGAGCAAAACGTGTGGAACGGGATGGTGTCGGTGCAATTGGTGATTGAACACGCGGGCTGAAAACAAAACGGCGGGGGCTCGTAAAAGCCGCCGCCGGTATTTTCCAGATGGCCCGAAGCATGACCCCGGGCCACCCCGCTATTTATTCACCAGCTTGGCCGGCTGCGCCAGCGCCACCAGTGCGCCCACCACCAGGCAGCCCGACAGCATGTACAGGCCGGTGTTCGTCGTGCCGGTCATGTCCTTTAACCAGCCCACCAGATACGGGCTGACAAAGCCCGCCAGGTTGCCCACCGAGTTGATCAGCGCAATGCCGGCTGCGGCTGCGGTCCCGCCCAGCAGGGCCGTGGGCAGGCTCCAGAACAGGGGCAACACCGTGCAGATGCCGATGTTGGCCACCGTCAGCGCCAAAATCGCCAGCACCGTATTGCCGCTCCAGACTGCCGAGAAGAACAGCCCCACTGCGCCGAACAGCGCCGGCAGCGCCACGTGCCAGCGGCGTTCACGCAGCCGATCCGAATTGCGGGAAATCAAGATCATCCCGATCACGGCGAACAGGTTGGGAATGGCCGTCAGCAGACCGATCGCCAGCGGGCTTTGCACGCCCGTGCTCTTGATCAGGCTCGGCATCCAGAAGCCCACGCCATACAAGCCCATCACGAACGAAAAGTAGATCAGCGCCATCGCCCACACGCGCGGACGCGTCAGGGCGGCGCGAATCGGCGGGTCTTCCTTTTGCTGCTCTTCGGCCGCGATGTTGCGGATCAGCACCGCTTTCTCGTTGGCGGTCAGCCACTTGGCTTTGTTGATGCGGTCGTCCAGATAGATCAGCACCAGCACCCCAATCAGCACCGACGGAATGCCTTCCAGCAGAAACAGCCACTGCCAGCCCGACAAGCCGTGATCGCCATGGAACGTGGCCATGATCCAACCCGAGATCGGGCCGCCAATCAGCCCGGACATCGGCACCGCCGTCATGAAGAACGTCGTGATGCGCCCGCGGCGCGCGGCCGGATACCAATAGGTCAGGTACAGGATGATGCCGGGGAAGAACCCGGCTTCCGCCGCGCCCAGCAGGAAGCGCAACGCGTAGAACATATGCACGCTGGTCACGAACATCATGCAGGCGGAAATGACGCCCCACGTGATCATGATTCGCGCGATCCAGATTCGCGCGCCGACCTTGTGCAGGATGATGTTGCTGGGAATTTCGAAGATGAAGTAGCCGATGAAGAAGATGCCTGCGCCCAGCCCGTACACCGTTTCGCTGAACTGAAGCTCCTGCAGCATTTGCAGTTTGGCAAAGCCCACGTTCACGCGGTCCAGGTAGGCCACGACGTAGCACACCACCAATAGCGGCACCAGCCGCCAGCCCACCTTGCGGTAGATGCGGTCCTCCTCACTCGCCGGGATCGCCGGCGTGACCCCGGGGGTCATCGTGTTTTCCATCTATGTCTCCTGTCCTCTAGCGGGATAGGCCGGCTGTGTGCCGGCATCTTGCGGCCCCCGCCCCCGGCCGGGGACGCAATGGCCGCTTTTCCTAGCCTAGAACCCGCGGGTTGACAAAAAACTGAACAACTAAGGCTGATTCGCGTAATCCCCACGCAAACCCCTAGAGACCAATCCGTCCCTCTTCTTGCAACACGCGCCCGCGTAGTTGTTCCATCCACGGTAAAATGCCAGGTTTCGCACAAAAGTCATCAGGAATCATCATGGAAGCCGAACGTCAGAACCAGCTCGCAGCCCGCCTCGCCGATTACGCGGAGCGCGAACAGGCTCTACGGAGGTATCTTTGACTACGATGCCAAAGCTGAACGCCTGCACGTTGTAAACGCCGAGCTCGAAGACCCGGCGGTCTGGAACGACCCCAAGCACGCCCAAGACCTGGGCCGTGAAAAGAAAGCCCTGGAAGACGTGGTGGAAACGCTCACCGCGCTTGGCACGGGCCTGGCCGACGCCAACGAATTGTTTGAACTGGCCGAGGCCGACGATGACGATTCCACGCTTGAAGCCATCGAACAAGACGCCGACGGTTTCCAGGCAAAGCTGGAAAACCTTGAATTCCGCCGCATGTTCTCGAACCCGGCCGACCCGTTGAACTGCTTCCTGGACATCCAGGCTGGCGCCGGCGGCACGGAAGCGCAGGATTGGGCGTCGATGCTGTTGCGCCAGTACCTGAAGTACGCCGAGCGCAAGGGCTTCAAGGTCGAAGTGCTGGAAGAATCCGAAGGCGACGTCGCGGGCATCAAGTCGGCCACCATCAAGATGGAAGGCGAATACGCCTTCGGCTACCTGCGCACCGAAACCGGCGTGCACCGCCTGGTCCGCAAGAGCCCGTTCGATTCCTCGGGCGGCCGCCACACGTCGTTCGCCAGCGTGTTCGTCTACCCGGAAGTCGACGAATCGTTCGAAGTTGAAGTGAACCCCGCCGACCTGCGCGTGGACACCTACCGCGCTTCCGGCGCGGGCGGCCAGCACATCAACAAGACCGACTCCGCCGTGCGCCTGACCCACATCCCGACGGGCATCGTCGTGCAGTGCCAGAACGACCGTTCGCAGCACCGCAACCGCGCCGAAGCCATGCAGATGCTGAAGTCCAAGCTCTACGAACTGGAAATGCGCAACCGCATGGCCGAACAGCAGAAGCTGGAAGACTCCAAGACCGATGTGGGCTGGGGCCACCAGATTCGTTCCTACGTGCTGGACCAGAGCCGCATCAAGGACTTGCGCACGAACGTTGAAATTTCCAACACGCAGAAAGTGCTGGACGGCGACCTGGACCCCTTCATCCAGGCCAGCCTGAAGCAAGGCGTCTAAGTTCCGCGATTTTTCCCCTCACCGTACCCAGAGGTCCACGAATGTCTGACACCATCGCAATCCTTACCGGCGCCTCGCGCGGCATCGGCGCCGCCATGGCGCGCGGCCTGGCCAAACCGGGCACGCGCCTGATCACGCTGGCGCGCCGCGAAGACCCCGAGCTGGCCGCCTATGCGCGGTCGCAGGATGTGCAGCTGGAACAATTGTCCGTGGACCTCTCGGACTTGAAGGCGGCTGAAACCGCGGCCGAACGCATCTGCTCGGCCCTGCCGCGCGACGCCAAACGCTATCTGCTCATCAACAATGCGGGCACGGTGCACCCCGTGACCGGCACCGACGCCCTGATCGACAGCGCGGCCATCACGGCCGCCTTCAATCTGAACGTCACCGCCGTCATGCTGCTGACCGCGCGCTTCCTGGCTGCCGTCGAAGACCTGAAGGCCGACCGCCGCGTGCTGAACATTTCCTCCGGCGCGGGCCGCAACCCGAACGCCGGCTGGGGCGTTTACTGCGCCACCAAGGCCGCGCTCGATATGTACTCGCGCGTGGTCAAGCAGGAACAAGGCGCCGACGGTGCGCGCATCGTTGCGCTGGCCCCCGGCATTGTCGACACCGACATGCAGGTCGCCATCCGTTCCAGCGACCCGGAAAGCTTCCCGGCCCTGGCCAAGTTCCAGGACTTCCACGCCACGGGCAAGCTGTCTTCGCCCGCCAATGTGGCCACCCGCATCCTCGCCTACCTGGATCGCGAAGATTTCGGCACGACCGAAATCGACGACATCCGCAATTACGACTGATCCCCCGACCATGACCGACCACTCGACCACTCCGGCCCCCGCCCAGGATGAAAACCGCTTGATCGCCGAACGGCGCGCCAAGCTGGCCAAACTGCGCGAAACCGGGGTCGCGTACCCCAACGATTTCGTCCCGGACGCCCGCGCCGCGGCCCTGCATGACAAGT
>Ga0213829_1000918_pt1 | contig 23547 bp, 15 predicted proteins | sample MC6MC0896MG_FD_180665 | JGI IMG/M metagenome (GOLD analysis project Ga0213829, IMG submission 180665) | Enriched soil aggregate microbial communities from Iowa State University, Ames, United States - MC6-MC0896-MG | ecosystem: Environmental > Terrestrial > Soil > Unclassified | place: USA: Iowa...
ATGAATAACTTACCATTTGGCAAAACGTGGCGACTGATACCTCATGACCCGCGGTTTTGCAAACCTTTACGTATTATGAAAATTAGTACTTGCCTTCTTTTCGCCTTTGTGACCGGAGTTCAAGCCAACGGCATTGCGCAGAAAGTTACGTTGAAAATGAAAAATGCACGGATTGAAGAAGCGCTGAATGCGATTTCAAAACAGTCCAATCTGCAGTTGTTTTATGGGGAAAATATTGATTCCAAAGCGAGGGTCAATGTCAATCTGAAAGATGCTTCCGTTGCTGATGCATTAAATGCCGTTTTGAAAAGCAATAATATTGAGTATAAGATTATTGCCAATACGATTTCTGTCAATGGGAAGACTGAAGGTGCTAGGTCAAGTAATATTGTGCAACAAGGCATTTCTGGTACAGTCAAAGATAAGGACGGAAATGCGCTAGCTGGGGCAACAGTAACTGTCAAAGGGACTACGATTACTACGCAGACCGCTAGTGATGGAAGTTTTAGAATAAATGCTGGGGCAGATGCAACGCTGGTGGTCCGTTATGTCGGATATGGAGCTGTAGAAGTAGGGGTTAAGGGAAGAAATGTTGTTTCCATTACATTGACTTCAGATGAGAGGCAGATTGAAGAGGTCGTTGTAACAGGTATGGGACAACGTCTTGACAAGCGCCTTTTTACTGGGGCTACTTCACAGCTTTCTGGTGCTACTGCGCAAATCGGTGGGCAGATTGATCCCAGTCGTGGTTTAGAGGGGCGTGTTGCTGGGGTTTCGGTTCAAAACGTTACAGGGACATTCGGTACTGCTCCCAAGATTAGGGTACGTGGGGCGACATCTATCTATGGCAGTTCAAAGCCTTTATGGGTAGTTGATGGTGTAATCATTGAAGACGTTGCTGATGTGAATGCAGATCAGCTTTCTTCAGGTGATGCATTGACACTGATCAGTTCAGCTGTCGCGGGCTTGAATGCCCATGATATTGAATCATTTCAGATTTTGAAAGACGGGTCCGCAACATCTATCTATGGTGCTCGAGCTATGGCAGGCGTCATTGTAATTACGACAAAGAAAGGTACAGCGGGGCGTAGTTCATTAAATTATACTGGTGAATATACTTCGCGTGCGACACCGCGATATTCTGAGTTTAATATCATGAACTCTCAGGAACAAATGTCCGTTTACGACGACATGTATAATAAAGGTTATATCGGCTTTGCAGATCTACCAGTTGCGAATAACAGTGGCGTATATGGGGATTTGTATAAGCGTATTCAAAGAGGAGAAATTCCTAACGATTTATTTACAGATCGACATAATGTAAATAATTTTTTACGGGAGGCAGAATTCCGTAATACAGACTGGTTTAGTGAACTATTCCAGCCTAGTCTACAACATAATCATTCGGTGAGTATGTCTTCGGGAACGGAAAAATCCCAATATTATTCTTCTCTAAGTGCTTTAGTTGATCCAGGATGGACAAAACGAAGTAAAGTAAACCGTTATACAGGTAATTTAAATGCGAACTACAATATTTCTGACAAGCTTAGATTAAATATCATCACCAATGGATCCTATCGACAACAACAGGCTCCAGGTACATTAGGACAATCAACGGATGTGGTTTTTGGAGAAGTTAAACGTGATTTTGATATTAACCCTTATGCCTATGCGATGAATACCTCAAGGACTTTGGACCCTAAGACATTTTACACTCGGAATTATGCACCTTTTAATATCCTACATGAATTAGAAAACAACTATATGGATGTTGAGGTCGCTGATTTACGTTTTCAAGGTGATCTGAAATGGAAAGTAATGCCAGAATTGGAGTTGGGGGCTTTTGGGTCTGTACGTTATCAATCTACAGCACAGCATCATTATATTAAAGATCGTTCAAATCAGGCGATGGCTTATCGTGCGGGTTTGTCGGAGCCTGAAAATTCAACAATTCGTGACAAGAATCCTTTTCTCTACAAAGATCCAGATGATCCTTATGCAAGACCAGTTTCTGTGTTACCAGAAGGAGGAATTTATAATCGAACAGATTATACCATGTTTGAGCAACTCTTCCGTTTTACAGCACAATACAATAAAACTTTCAATCTGAATCATATTGTTAATGTATTTGCCGGATCGGAACTTACATCAACGAATCGAAATAACACCTGGTTTAGAGGTTGGGGTATCCAATATGATTTAGGAGAAAGCCCTTTCACTGATTATAGAGCATTTAAGCGTGGACAAGAGGAGAATTCACCTTACTATCATATGAATAGAAATAAGGACAATGACCCGACCATGACGCGTTATAGACAAGCTGCTTTTTTTACGAATCTGACTTATTCATATGCAGGTAAATATACTTTAAATGGTACATTTAGATATGAAGGGGCTAATAAATTGGGCGAAGCGACTTCCGCAAGATGGATGCCTAGCTGGAATCTTTCAGGAGCTTGGAATGCGCATGAGGAAGATTTTTTTGAAAAGTTGAAGCCAGCTTTTTCACATCTCACACTTAAAGCTTCATATAGTCTTACTGGGGATAGAGGCCCCTCTAATGTAACGAATTCGTATGCCGTATACCGCTCCTATACGCCTTGGAGACCAACTGCGGGGGATACAGAATCGGGCTTAGAAATAGCAGATTTAGCTAATAACGGCTTAACTTACGAGAAAAAACATGAATTGAATATAGGTACATCCATGGGGTTCTTAGATAATCGAATCAATGTAGAATTTGACTGGTTCAAAAGGAATAATTTTGATTTGATTGGCGTAGTGAATACACAAGGACTCGGTGGGATTATATCCAAGTTAGGTAACGTGGCGGATATGAAGTCACATGGGGCAGAGTTGAGCTTGACGGGACAAATTTTACGTGATCGTGAATTTAAATGGACTTCAAATTTTATTTATTCAAATGTTAGAACGAAGGTAACACGTTTGGATACGAGAAGTCAAGTGATGGATTTGATCACAGGAACGGGCTTCGCTCTTCAAGGAGGACCAGTACGTGGCCTATATTCTATTCCATTTGTTCGCTTGAATGATGAAGGATTACCTGTATTTTTGGATGCCAATAATAAAGAAACTGTCACCGATATTAATTTTCAAGAACGGGATAAGATTAGCTATTTAAAGTATGAAGGTCCAACAGACCCGGTTCATACCGGAAGTTTTGGTAATATGTTTAATTACAAAAACTTTAGTTTAAATGTATTTGTGACTTACTCTTTTGGGAATGTTGTCCGATTAAACCCGGTATTCTCCAGCGAATATTCCGATCTAACTGCATCTACGAAGGAATTTGCTGACCGCTGGATGATTCCTGGAGACGAGAAACTTACGAACGTTCCCATTATTGCGACGACGGGACAGAATCGTGCATATAATAATGATCTAAAATATGCTTACAATGCTTATAACTACTCTTCGATCCGTACGGCTAAAGGCGATTTTATTCGGATGAAAGATGTTTCATTAAGCTATGAATTTCCAAAGGATTTGGTAAAAGCATGGAAGTTAAATTCATTGGGTTTGCGTTTTAATGCAACCAATCTGTTCTTGATCTATGCAGATAAAAAATTGAATGGACAGGATCCAGAGTTTGTCAATGCGGGCGGTGTTGCCGCACCAATAGCAAGACAATACACATTAACTTTGCGTTTGGGACTGTAGTCGAAACTTATATCATAATTAAAATGAAAAAAAATAGCAAAATATATATAGCAGTTGCGCTGATCTGTGGAGCGAGTTTATCATCCTGCAATAAGTTTTTGGACGAAATGCCTGATAATCGGTCAAAGCTTGATAACGCGACAAAAATAGATAAACTATTGGTATCTGCTTACCCTCAAATAGCCTACTTGGCAAGCGCCGAATTTTCATCAGATAACGTAGATGATTATGGTCCTACTAATCCAAATAATGTAAGATATATCGATGAGTTATATCATTGGAAAGACATTACAGATAATAGCAGAGAGGAAGGGCCCAAAAATGTATGGGAGGCATGTTATAAGGCGATTGCCAGTGCAAATGCTGCGTTGGAGGCGATTGAGGAACTTGGTAATCCTGAGAGTATGAATGCCCAACGGGCAGAAGGCTTGGCGGTAAGGGCCTATAATCATTTTATATTGGTCAATCTGTTTTCACAACACTATTCCAAAGCGAATTCATCAACGGATCTTGGAGTTACCTATATAGATAAGCCAGAGGTTACGCTTGATCCAAAATATAATCGCAATACTGTACAGGAAGTGTACGATTATATTGTGAAGGACTTAGATGAAGCTATTCCTTTGATTGATGATTCTTCTTATGGTTCGACTACGAAATATCATATGAATTTAAGAGCTGCTAATGCATTACGTGCCAGGGTTGCACTATATATGCAAGATTGGGAAAAAGCGATTAGTTATGCGACAGCTGCCATAGGTTCAAATCCAACTACTTTACTTAGGGACTATGGTACAATAGCTGCGGCTGCGGTTGGTACCAGGGGATTTGTAAATGGAGCAATAGCTTATAACAGGAGCGATATAAAATCGAATTTAATGGTCGCCACAGCAGCTTCCGAATATGGTGTATTATTTGGCCCTTGGGAAGATGCTTCTAAATATTCGCATGGTGCATTTTTGGCTACTAATGAAACCGCTATGGCTGATGGTCCCTATGGTAAATTGGCTTCCAATGGATATAAACTTCGTTTGTTTGTCTATAGTGGAACAAATATGGACAAATCATTATTCCCACGTGTATCGTACATGTTTGAATATACTGATCCAGTAGCAGGAATAGGATATGCTAGAGCTGCTTACTCACCGTTTACGACAGAAGAAACCATGCTGGTACGCGCAGAGGCACTTATTCATCTTAAACGTTATAGCGAAGCTATTGTAGATATGAAAAGATGGGTAGATAATGCCCTAGTACGCCCACCTGCGGTATTTACAGTTGAGAGTGTCAATAAGTGGGCTAGTGATATCGCATACTCTACTGCAACAAAACCTACAACAAAGAAAAAACTGGATCCTAAAATGATTCCATTTGAAGCTGGTACACAAGAAAACATGCTTCAGGCACTGCTTTTCATTCGAAGAGTAGAAACTCTTCATATGGGATTGCGTTGGTTTGATATTAAACGTTATGGTATTGAGGTTGAGCGACGTGTAATTGGTTCCGGAACTACAGTGGCTTCTGTAGAGACAGAGACAAAATTAGTCGCTCGTGATAAAAGACAGGCGTTACAAATCCCTTCGGAGGTTATCGCCGCTGGTTTAACTCCTAATCCAAGATAATTATGAAAGCATTTAAAAATATTGGCATATTATTGTTTTCTTCGGCGCTTTTATTTTCATGCTCCAAAGAAAAAATAAATTCAGAAAGTATATTTGTTGATCGAAAGATCGAAAGAAATGAATTGGACAACTATATCGATAAAACATATACTAAGGATTATAATATATCTATACTGTATAAATTCGTTGAAAAAGAGTCCGATCTAGACTATAATCTAAGTCCTGCGAGCTATGAAAGCTCCATTAGGATGACCAAGTTGTTATATCACTTAGGCATTGATCCATATAACAAGATTACGGGCGGCAAGGATTTTATTCGAAAGTACTTTCCAAAATTGTTAAACTACATTGGTTCGCCAGCTTATCGAAATAATGGGACATTTGTACTGGGTACAGCCGAAGGGGGAGTTAAGATCACACTTTATCTATTGAACCGATTAAACGAAGAAACAGGTAAGGATATAGAATTCTTAAACTATTTCTATTTTCACACCATGCACCATGAATTTGCACATATCTTACATCAAACAAAGGGATATCCCGCCGCTTTTGAGCAAATTACAGGGGCAAAATATGTTTCTGATTCTTGGAGCAATATCTATGAAGAGGATGATTTGGAAACCTTTATTTCGGACGGATTTATATCACCTTATGCAGCTAAAGAGCCGAATGAAGACTTTGTTGAAACTTATTCTTATTATATCACATTGTCTCCAGAACAATGGGAAGAACGTATAAATAGTGGTGATGATGCAGGAAAAGCTTTGATTGAAGCAAAGCTTGATATTGTGCGAACGTACTTTCAAAATATTTGGAACATAGATATAGATGAGCTACGAGACGAAATTGTCTCCAGACAAGAAGGCTTAGCTAACTTTGATCAAACATCTTTAAAATAGGAGAAATCATGAAATTGAAATATTTATTGGTCTTATTCTTACTTCCTGCTTTGTTGATTAGTTCATGTAAGCGAGATGATGATAGAATATTTGAGACAAATGCAACTGTCCGTATGACTGAGGCCGTGCAAAATGCATATACTGTCTTACAAGCGAACAAAGCTGGGTGGATGATGAATTATTATCCAAGTAAAAACCAAGAATTTGGAGGATATACTATTTTTACAAAATTTATATCGAATGCCAAGGTTTCTATAGCGTCTGATCCGATTAAGGGTATTGAAACAAGTTCATATATTATTAATCCCGAATCGGGTCCTGTACTTAGCTTTGACGGTTTTAACAAAAGTATACATTGGTTTTCAGAACCGGGTATGGATAATGGAGGAATCGGTCCTGATGACAGTGGGATGCAGGGTGATTTTGAATTTATCGTACTTAAAGCTACAGCCGATTCAGTAGTGTTAAAGGGAAAGAAAAGCGGGAGCCATCTGGTCATGTTGCCTTTGAAAGGGACAGAGTTTGAGAACTTGTCTGCATCCTATCAAGAAGCGGCAAATAAGTTTAAACAATTCGATATTTTTAACTTAGTAACAGCTGATGGTAAATCTGTCAAAATTGGTTATGATCCTAAAGTACGAGTGTTCAGTAATCCTGATGACCCTACGGCAAAAGACATGTCATTCCGTGTCGTACCTGGAGGGTTGGAATTTTATGAAGAATATACAATAGGAAAGACTGCTTTCGACCGAGTAAGCTTTATTGAACCAACAGGAGCCTATCCAAATGGATACTACACGGATAAGGGAAATACATTTAAAATTGTTCCAATAGCCCCAACATTAAATCAATGGTTTAAATCTAAAGTTTGGTTTATGTCATATAAAAATGTAGGTTCATTTGGACAGAAATATTGGGATAATGCAAAAACAAAGTTGAACACGAATAAAATTTCTTTGAATAGTATCTCATTGGGGGATAGAAGCGTTGAGGTGTTTTACTATGTGTTACAAAATGGAGCTGTTGTTGGTGCTATTGGACATGATATTGGGCTAGTGGATGATACCAATGATCAGGTGAAAATTTCATTGGAGGGGTCAGTTTATGGTGTGAGAGGTGATTTTGGAACTAATTTTCTAACTTATTGGTCGGGTGGACTAAATGAATTTACAAGACCTTTAAATGGACGCACATTTAAAATAACAGCTGACCAAATGATCAAACCGGAGGTTGTATTATTGACAGATATTAGCGATGCAACCAACACATTTAAAGTTTTCTTAAAAGATATTAATGATCCATTGAATAATTAGAAAAGAGTAAATAAGCCTTCCTAAATTTTGGGAAGGCTTAAACAAAAAAAATGTAATTTAAATAGCTCAGAACTAATTATACATATCAGCGGGTAGAAACGAACCAATTGCGTATCTAGTAAAAAAGTCGCAGAAGGTTCATCAGGACAATTTTTGGTTAAACAGTTGAGAATAGGATGAAAATCGCTCTAGTCTCGAATGCTTACCCCAACGGATATTTTGAGAATCCCGAAAAGACTGTGAAATATATTCCCGTGGGATAATTTCATTGTTTATGTTTATTTTTCGCTCTTCCATCGTGGTATGGAAGAGCTATATTTATTCTTAAAGTATGAATGATTCAAACTTAAAAATAGTATTAATTGGTTCGATAAGTAGCTTGGTTTATGTGTTACTTTCAATAGTTCATTTTTACTTCATTGCCACAATACCGGAAAATATAGAAACTATTATAGGAGTTATTGTTGAGTTGTTTACAATTCCTATATTAATTTTAATAATGATTTGTATTGGGATCTCTTTTTATCAAATTTTTGTGAGAAGGCAATATAAACCTCTATTTTTTGTAAGCTTATTTTGCAATTTGATTAGCATCTTCTTGTTATTTTTTGGTGAAAATTTCTTTATGTGAATACAATGAATTTTATTTTTCAAAAGAATGTGTTAAGATAATGTAAGAAACTTGGTGTTTAAAATTGGAAAGATGTTAATTATGAAAAGTCGTTATAAGCTATTTTTATGGTGCTGTCTAACAATGCTTGTTATCATTATTGGTCAGGAATGCACGGACTATTATTTTCGAGATGAAGTTAGAAAATATACTTCAGGTTGGATCGCGACAGCATTTGTATGGATAATCCTTGGTGGTTTGACCCTAACATTTATCGATGGGAGGACTAGAAAAATTAAATCAAATAAATAGCCTCAGTTCATAAACATGACAGGTACCTATGATGCTAGTTCCTATATCTCGGTAGCATGTTATTAACTATAAAATTCCTTTCCGAAGAATGTAATAAAAGAGTGCTCTGAATTGTCTTCGTTAATGAACGTTGTAGAACATTCTAAATAATTTAAACTAGCATTTTTTGAAATTTTATGAAGTATATTGTAAGCGTAGTATTATCCTTATGTGCTACAAACCTAATTGCACAACAAAAAGAAAATAAAATGAAGCATTTACCCTTTGAAGTGATCTATTTTGGAGGCGTCCAATTTAACAGTGCAAGTAATCTGAGTAGAATCTTAAAGCAAGAAGGGGCCGGAAAATTTCCTGGATTTGGGTGGAATGCAGGTGCGGGCGTAGCTTACCGTATCAAACAAACGCTAATCGGAGGCAGTCTTAGTTTATCCACAAATAGTAAAAAAGATAATACGCTGAACACTGGGGATATCATCGTATACGTTGCAACAAATGCGGTTCATGCCGGCAATCTAATAGTAAGTCCACAGCTTGGGGTTGGTAGCCAATGGTCTACTTTTACAATTCAAAAACACAATCAGTCTGGTTCATTTGATGACTTCCTAACAACGCAATCAAACCAAACGAAAATGGAGCATAATGCAGCGATTGTAGATTTCAATATTACACTGAAGTCAATGAATAAAAACAGAACAATATTTCACCCCAAATGTAGAGTTGGCTATAAATCCTCCATAACAAAAAATGATTGGAAGCTTATAGGTACGAAAGCTATAGACGTACCCGCAGATCGATTAGGAAGTTTCTATGCACAACTTGCTTGGGGAATTGGTCGATAATAAAAAGAAAAATGATATTTATTTCCCAATAAAATTGGATGGAATTAAAAAAAGGGTGTCTCAAAATTATTGCGAGACACCCCTTTTATATAGATTATCCATAATTAATTTGCTGGGATGCAAACACTTCCTCCCTTGTCGCAAACCGGTAAGCAGCCGAAGCAAACACGTAGCCGACCAATGTAAACACGTGAGGCTGGGATGTAAATCCTTCGATCATGGGAAAATTCCGATGGATAAAGCAAGTGAAAACAGAATGGCTTCAAGTAAACAGGTTCATATTCGACAGAGACCGATCGGCAGAAGACACAGACTACATATTCCACCAAGAGGATACAGCTAATGACGTATGGTTCGCTTCGGCGAACGAAGTAAACCTTATATACTGTGGAAGAAACACAGTATTGTACCATCGTTTTGCATACTCGGCTAATGCCATTAGTTCCTTGATGTAAGCAATTGCTTGGAGGGACGAAGGGTTCACATGGATAGTCAAAGTGTCCCGATAGACGGCATCAGGAAACTGTTGCATATCTAAAGTAACATATGGGATAGTGGAAGAGAACCAATCCAGTTGCTAAGCAACTGGATGAGCCGTGCAAGTGAACATGTCGGCTCAGTAAGTAGTCCTGTAGTCCAACCAATGGATTACGGTCAGGGATGAAGCAATAACGAAAAGTGCAGAAACAAATGCGTCCTGCGGTATATTTACAATTGCGCTTTTTGTTTAAATAAAAATTCTTCGGAATTGTTTCTCATATTTTTGTGACAATTCAATCTAAAAAGAATTGTTATTTTCATTAATGCCTAGTTTTCTGTCAATATTTTGTTTTTGATCTCCTCGATGGGATTTATCTTTTGTTTTATAATAAATATTACCTGCATGATCCTAAAGAAAAATGGAAAAAGTAGTCGTTTTGAAATCTTTTTCTTGCAAATAATAAAAAATATTGGCCATTTTTATAGCACAATTATTAAGCATCCTCATGAGATATACATATATGTCCTAAAAATATTCATCTAAAGAACACAATAGATGGAAAAGGAAGTGATCTAACTATGCAGAAGGAAGAAGTATTATTCAAAACACACTATAATGGACTATGCCATTTTGCTTGGAAGATATTAGGTGATCTGACGATCGCAGAAGATCTGGTCCAAGATGCTTTTATTGCCTATTTTAAAAATACCAATCAAGTCAGTGATAATGAAATTGCCATAAAAAATTATCTGTATAGCTCTGTGCGTTTCGCCTGCTATAATCATATACGCCATGAAAAGGTGCGTCAAAAGTATTGGAATGTGGTTGGTTTTACGGAAGAGGATAATACGGCGCTTGAATTGAATATGATCCATAGTGAGCTCATTCAGGAGATCTATAAAATCATTGAGCAAATGCCTGCCTCCTGCCAGCAGGTCTTTCGATTGGGATACCTTGAAGGTCTGTCAAATCTTGAGATCACCAAAGAGCTACATATTAGTATCAATACTGTAAAAACACAAAAACAACGCGGCATGAAAATGCTATTAAAGCGATTAAATCCTGAATTTATACCGTTTATTATATTTTTGTTAAAAAATATTTAAATTCTTGTCACCCCTTTTTTTGTCTTGTGTTTCTTTAGTGTAATATATGAAAGAAAACACAGGACATATTGCCGAAATACTCCGGAAGTTCCTTAGCGGTAATTTGACCGGAGAAGAGCAAAGCCAGCTTGACGACTGGTTAAATGCTAGTCCGCAGAACAAACAATTTCTGGAATCTTTTCGCCAGGCAAAGAATATCGAAGAAGATTTATCTATTGTCCGCAAATTAGACGCCAATAAGGCCTGGAATAAACTAAATAATAAAAATCGTACTGGAATAAAATCAATTGGAAAATGGTCCTTAGGAATTGCCGCTTCCATTACATTTTTAGTTGGATGCTTCGTACTATGGCGAACAGAATTCGCAGCTAATACCTCAAAAGAAGGACCTGTTGTTGCTGTACAAAAACAAGATATCGCACCAGCGACAAGTGGGGCAATTTTAGTGCTGGCAGACGGAACAAAGATCCCGCTGGATAATGATTCTACGAAAACACTGACTAAAAACAATAATCTTATTGGCAATAGCAATGAGTTGATCGTTAAAGGCACAGATCAAGCTATTCCTGTACAATATAATTCATTAATTGTCCCGAAGGCGAGTTTCTATAAAATGACGCTGGTTGATGGTACAAGAGTTTGGGTCAATGCACTTTCTCAACTGAAATTTCCTGCACAATTTTCAAAAACAGAACGCCGGGTCTTTCTGGACGGTGAGGCTTATTTTGAAGTTGCACACAATCCGAATCAACCCTTTATTGTTGAGTCCAAAGGGAATGAAATCAAAGTGTTAGGTACGCATTTTAATGTGAATTCTTATTCTGAGCAAGTTCGTACAACGCTCGCAGAAGGAAAAGTTGAAGTAACGAGAAATAACCAGCATGTCGAACTATCACCTGGAGAATACGTATGGTCTTCTAGGGATAATCTGATCAAAGGAGAAGCGGATTTGCAACGCGATCTGTCTTGGCACAACAATGAATTTTATTTCAAAAAGGAAACGATCGTAGATATCGCACATCAATTATCGAGATGGTATGATCTAGATGTGAAATTCAGGGGAAACGTACAGCTGGACAAGGAGTATACTGGAAGTATCGAGCGTGATGTTAAACTATCTCAAGTGCTGGAAATGCTATCCTATGTAAGTAACCTCAAATTTGAAGTGGATGGAAGGAAATTGATCATAGAAACAAAAAGCTAAAATAATATTGAACTAAACCCAAACTGATTGCTTATGACAAATTAATACCTACCCAAAAGACCTTAAAAAAGAGAACAGGAATGTTGGCGCATCCCTGTTCAGAAATGTGATTATCAGGTCCTAAATTAAAAAGTGAACAATTAAACCCCAATTAACCACAAAGTGTAAATGTATGAATAACTTACCATTTAGCAAAAGGTGGTCCTTGATCCCTCAAGATCCACGTTTTTGTAAACCCTTGCGTATTATGAAAATTAGTACATGTCTTTTATTCGCATTTGTTACAGGTGTGCATGCCAAAGGTACTGCCCAGAAAGTCACCTTGAACATGCGAAATGCACGCATTGAAGAGGCATTATCTGCAATCTCCAAGCAGTCTCATCTGCGCGTACTGTACAGTGAAAATCTGAATTCGAAAGCGAGAATTTCAGTCAATGTCAAGAACGCCACTGTTGAGGAGGCACTCAACGCTGTATTGAAAAATAATAATATTGAATATAAGATTATTGCCAATACAATTTCTGTCAACAGTAATTTAAAATCCACCAATTCAAATGCATCAACTGCATCGTTACAACAAACCATTACGGGTACTGTTAAGGATAAAGACGGAAAAGGACTGAGCGGCGCTACAGTGACCGTAAAAGGAACATCAGTTTCTACGCAAACAGATGAACAGGGCCGATTTAAGATAAATGCCCCTAGTACAGCCACACTAGTTGTCAGATATGTCGGATTTAACGAAATGGAAGTTGCTGTAAATGGTCGAGCAAATGTTCCTATAGTTTTAACTTCCTTAGATAACCAGTTAGATGTTGTTGATGTTGTTGCTACTGGTTACCAAAATATAGATCGTAAATTGTTTACCGGGGCATCCTCCAAAATAAATGCAAAGGATGCAGAACGGAGCGGTGTACCAGATATTACGAGAATGCTAGAGGGGCAGGCGGCCGGAGTTTCTGTTCAGAACGTTTCCGGAACATTTGGTGCTGCGCCCAAAGTTCGTGTAAGGGGTGCTACGTCGTTGTCTGGAGATAACAAGCCTTTGTGGGTTGTTGATGGAATTATCTTGGAAGATGTGGTCAATATTTCGAATGAGGCCCTCTCTTCCGGAGATGCAAATACATTATTGGGATCATCGGTAGCAGGTTTGAATCCGGATGATATTGCCTCCTTTACTATTCTGAAAGATGCAGCGGCAACGGCGATGTATGGTGCACGTGCCATGAATGGTGTCATTGTGGTCAATACCAAAAGAGGGGTGAATACAGAAGGTAAAGCAAAAGTGAATTATTCTGGAACATTTACGACGTATTTAAAGCCGAGCTACAGTCAGTTTGATATCATGAATTCGGCCGAACAGATGTCTGTTTTGCTGGAAATGGAAAATAAAGGCTATCTAGATCACGCTGCGGTTGCCAATGCTGCAAATGGTGGTGTTTTTACAAAAATGTATAATCAAATGTATGTTTATGATGAAAATACGGACTCTTTTGCATTGAAAAACACCCGGGGCGAAAGACTTAAATTTTTAGAAAGATACACCAAAGCAAATACGGATTGGTTTGATGTGCTTTTTAGGAATTCGTTGTTACAAGAGCATTCATTAAGTATCACCTCGGGATCGAGCAAAGCACAGACCTATATTTCGACAAGTTATACAGGAGATAATGGACAGACTTTGGTAGACAATGTGAAACGTTTCACCGGGAATATACGCCAAAACGTTAAGTTCTCAGATAAATTTTCAGCGGAACTATTGATTAATGGTTCGATTCGGGATCAGAAAGCACCAGGTACATTGACACGTCAATCGGATCCCGTATACGGTTCTTATTCAAGGGATTTTGATATCAACCCTTATTCGTACGCATTAAATACCAGTAGGTTGATAACACCATACAATGAGGATGGTAGTTTGGAATATTTTACACGGAATTATGCCCCATTCAATATTATCAACGAGCTGAATACAAACTATATGCAGTTAAGAATGATTGACCTGAAGATACAAGGGGGAATCAAGTATCGGATTATGCCGTCTTTGGTTTACTCAATTGATGCGGCTTACCGTTATGCGCTTTCCGAAAGAAATCATTCTGTCCTGGAGAATTCTAATATGGCCTCGACGTTTCGTGCAAATGCAAATACCATTGTCAATGATGGGAATAATTTCCTGTATAAAGATCCTGATTTTCCTAATGATCCATCTGTTGTTATTCTTCCTAATGGTGGTTTCTTTAATACAACGAATAACGATATTAAGAACTATTATTTCAGGCACAACTTGGAATTTGATAAACAATTTAATCAAGATCATCGTTTAAATCTATTTGGCTCGATGGAGATTAGAATGGCGGATCGCCAGAATTCAGATTACGACGGTGTAGGGTATCAATTTGCAAATGGTGGACTGGTAAATCCAAACTATAAGTATTTCAAAAAAATGATTGAGACCGGAGATGCTTATTTTGGGATGAATCATGGTAAAGACCGGAATGTCGCTTTTATGTTTCGGGGAGCCTACAGCTTTGCAGAAAAATATTCTATTAACGCAACTGTCCGATACGATGGATCCAATAAAATGGGATCAACAAGTAATGTACGATGGTTGCCTACCTGGAATATCTCAGGAGCATGGAACGTAGATCAGGAGGATTTCTTCAATAAAGGTGATGTGCTTAGTTCATTGCGTCTGAGAGGTACCTACGGTTTGGTTGCTAATATGGGCGACGCGTCCAATTCTACGACCTTATATTATAACAGGATTACCTACCGTCCTTACGAGAATGAAAAGGAGACATCAATCAATATTTCTAGTTTAGCCAATAGTCAGCTTACATGGGAAAAATTGTATGAATTTAACATTGGTACTGATATCGGTTTGTTTAATGATAAGGTAAATATCACCATGGATTACTACAAAAGAAATATCTTCGATCTTTTGGGGTACTTGAAAACTTCGGGAATCGGCGGACAAAATACCAAATATGCCAATTATGGAAAAATGAAGTCTTCGGGTTTCGAATTTACCATTGCAGGAACTCCTGTAAGAAGAGAATCATTTAAATGGCGAACCCAGTTTAATTTTGCCTATAATACGAACAAGATCACGGAGCTTGAGGTGAACCCGAACATTTGGAATCTGGTTCGTGCTGAAGGGGCTCCAATGAAAGGATATGCACAGCGTGGGTTGTTCTCGCTTCAATTTGACGGATTAAATCCCCAATATGGTTATCCAACATACGTTGGTGTAAATGGTGAGCGGAATGAGCCTTATATTTATTTGCAGAACACGACCGATGTTAAATACCTGAAATACCATGGGCCAGTAGATCCAACATTTACTGGTGGATTTTATAATAATTTCTCGTATAAGGCTTTCACTTTATCCACACTCTTTACATTTGCGACAGGCAACTATGTGCGTTTACAGCCAACTTTCTCAGCAACCTATTCTGATATGAACTCCATGTCAAAGGATATGGTCAACCGTTGGCAAATGCCCGGAGATGAAAGAATGACCAATATCCCGGCGATATTGGATAAGTTCACGGCAGATAACAGGATTTATAGACCCAATGGATCAACAACAGATGCGATCTATCCATATAATGTATACAACTACTCGGATCAGCGGGTTGCCAAGGGAGATTTTATTCGTTTAAAAAATGTAGCCATATCCTATGAATTGCCTAAAACTTTGGTGTCAAAGCTGCGATTCAGCACGGCGCAGATTTCGCTGGTAGGAAACAATATAGCCTTGCTATACTCGGATAAAAAGCTGAACGGTGCTGACCCCGAGTTTTTTAATAATGGTGGTGTAGCAATGCCTATCCCTAGACAGTACACATTGGCCGTGAAATTGGGATTCTAAAAAATGAACAAGATGAAAAGAAACTATAAACAAATTATACTTTTAACATTAGGTCTCTCGGTATTGAATACAAGCTGTAACAAATACCTCGAAGAAGAACCTGATATGCGTACGCAGATTAACACCGTGGAGAAGTTATCGCAGCTTTTGGTGACGGCCTATCCAGATAGGAATTATTATACTTTTGCGGAAACAGCTTCGGATAACGCCGAAGATAAAAGTGCAGCTTTAGCTGGTCATAATAACGAGCCTTTTATCAGTCTTTACAATTGGAATGTTGTACAAGAAACAGGCAATGGTTCGCCTGCAGAATATTGGAATGCCTGCTATCGTGCAGTAGCTGTTACCAATGAAGCCTTGGTTGCTATAGAAAAAGAAAAATTTGGTGCTGCTGCTGATCAATATAAAGGGGAGGCGTTAGTCGCTCGAGCATACTCCATCTTTATGTTATCGATTTTTTTCAGCAATCCTTATCAAGTCGGCGGTGATAATTCAGGGCTTGGTATTCCATATCCACTTCAACCAGAGACAACTACAAGACCAGTTTATGAGCGTGGAACTGTTGCTTCTACCTATGCACAGATAGAAAAGGACCTAGAGGAAGGTTTGTCACTATTGAAAGGCGCAAAATATGAGGTCCCGCATTACCATTTTACGCAACAGGCAGCGTTCGCTTTTGCCGCCCGCTTCTATCTCTTCAAAGGCGATTGGGATAAGGCGATACAATATGCCTCTGCCGTTTATCCTGATGGTAATTTTAAAGGAAATATCCGTCAGTATGTAACGGATTTAAATCCAAGGTCCTATGCGGAATATCGGCAAGAGTATACAAAGGCAAGCAAGCCATGGAATCTACTATTAGCGAATACTTATTCAGTTTTTCAGCGCGGTAGTGGGGCCGGAAATGCACGCTATAGTTTTGGTGAAACGGTAAAAAATATCTATACCGGTAACACAGTGTATGGGGCCAAATTGATTAATAAATTTGGCGTATATACAGCGCCAAACTATACGACGAACAAGTTTAATGAATTATTCTATTATACAAATTTTCAAGCTGGGACAGGGTATCCTTACATTATGGCGCCGCTTTTAACTGCCGATGAGGTACTATTGAACCGTGCTGAAGCATATGTGCAAAAAGGAAGCTATGATCTGGCTTTAAAGGATCTCAATGACTTTGGTACAGCCAATATAGATGCATATAACCCTACAGCTCACGCCTTGACTATTCCAAAAATTAAGGACTATTTCCAGACAAATGCTGGTGTAAGTAATTTATCGGACAAAGAAGCAGTGATCATGGCTATTCTTGAAATCAAACGTATTGCATTTATGCAGGAAGGAATTCGTTGGATGGATATTCTAAGACATGGTTTGACTGTAAAACACAATTTTATAGAAGCAAGTGGAAACGAAACATTCCAAACTTTGGATAAAAATGATCCGAGACGGGTATTTCAGATTCCTCAAGATGCTATTAATACCGGAATTCCTGCTAACCCTAGATAGATATTGCTGTTATGAAAAGATATTTCCAATATATTATTACAGGCTATGTGCTTGTAATGATGACGATTACATCCTGTTCAAAAGATAGTGATAAGCTGGATGTTGATATGAATAGTTTTAACACTGATCCCGAGGGAAACAGTGAAGTGGATCAATGGTTGATGAGCGAATTGACGGATCCCTTTAATATAGAGGTTATTTACCGTTTTGATCGCAACTTGACCGATGTCTCCAAAGATATTGCGCCAGTTGCCATAGATAAAGTTAAACCGATGATGGAGGCTGTATTAAACCTTTATTTGAAACCTTATCAAAAGGTTGCGGGGAATAAATTTATCAAGACGCTTGCCCCGAAGCAGTACTTATTATATGGTTCGGTTTCCTATAATACGAATGGATCTGTTACCTTGGGTACAGCTGACGGAGGGCGGAAGGTGACGCTATATGGAGTTAATAGTTTCAATGCTGCAACGGTAGAAGGAGATAATGGTGTACGTCGTAAATTAAGAACAATACATCATGAATTTACCCATATCCTAAATCAGAATGTGCCTATTCCATCTGATTTTGAGGCGGTGACTAAAGGTGATTATTATGCAGATTGGACCAATTCGTCTAATACCGATGCGGTAGCGAAATCTTTGGGTTTTGTAAGTCGTTATGCCCGAGGACAGTATACGGAGGATTTTGCGGAGATGACCGCTCACCTTTTGGTTGAAGGACAGGTCTGGTTCGATAACTATGTCGTGTCAGCTCCAATTTCTGCTCAGCAGAAATTGCGAAAAAAAGAAGAAATTGTGGTTCGTTATTTCAAAGATGCTTTTGATGTTGACTTTCGTGTATTACAAACTGAAGTTCAGAATGCTTTCAAAACATTATATAGTGCAAAAGATCCTGCAGACTTAACACAGACTTTGGCGAATTGGATCAATACCAATAAAGTTGCTACGATTACATATACGCCTGGAGCAAATTATCTGACAACTTATGGATCTTCTTCAACTTTTAAAACGCTGATGGATAATGTGCAGGCAGCTTATGTAAAACAGAATCCTGGCTACAGTACCGGTAAAGTAACGTATTTCCAATTAAACTTTACAGATGCAACGAATGTAGCAGTGAGACTCGGATTTACTATATCACCAACTAGTACAACTTATATTGCAGAGTACTATTTCCAGGTGATCAATAATCCAGTAAATGGCGAAGTACAGTTTGTGAAGAGTACAAATAGTTCCGGGGCAATGGCGAATGGATATGGTATTTATTTGCTACAGGGATTTGAAGGTTATGTATTACCTTATTTGACGAATCGTATTTTTGTAGCAAACTGGATTCCATCCGGAATCGGTTCAACTGATCCATTGTATCGCACTTATGGTGGATTTTATGAAAAAGGAGTAACAGCAAACTATTTTTATGGACCATTAACGCTTAAATAATATGAACAGAATATTTTTTAATTTTTTGGCAGGCTGTCTTCTTTTTGCTGTAGCATGTAAGAAGGATGATGTCGAGAATGTATTTGGACAAAAACCAGAAGAGCGTATTTCGGATACGCTCACATATATCAGAAATGAATTGGTCAATGCACCCAACGGCTGGAAGGGGGGATTTTCTACGGGAGCAAAAGGTGGTTTTGGATTCTATTTTAACTTTAAAAATGATCAGACCGTGGATATGTTGAGTGATTACTCGACATCTTCCGGGAATGAATTGAAATCATCCACCTACCGTGTCTCGCCGTTGTTTACACCAACATTGATTTTTGACACCTACAATTATATTACGATTATGCAGGATCCAGCACCCGACGCGGGTGGTGCCGCAGGATCGGGATTCAAAAGTGATATTGAGTTTCTTTATGAACGGCACAATGCGGATACATTATTCTTTACCGGTAAAAAATATCGTCAGCCTTTTACACTGATCAGGCTTTCAAAAGAAGAACAGGAAAGCTATTTAAATGGAGGATTGAACAAATTTAATACTGATTTTACAAATCTTTTAAATAATAACTACGGCTTTACTTACTTTGATAATGCTGGCGGAGGAAAGATCAGTCTTGAAATAGATTACATTGGTAAGATGGCGAATTTTGTCTACGTTAATTCTTCTGGCGGGATTGACAGCGTCTATCAGACTTCTTATTATACAACCTCCTCATCTTACAATTTGGTTAAAGCTGTTAAGATTGTGGACAAACAAATCAGAAGCTTTGTGATAAAGGGAAATGTTATAGAGGGTGAAAGTACCGACAATACGACGACAATTTTGAAAAGCCAGACGTCTCCAGCACTTTACAGTGTTTCAGATGCCTTTGGAAATAGTAAACCGTTTAAAAAGATGGTTAGTAGAGGTAAAGTCAATGGAGTAGATGCAAACGTTGCTATTTTTGATCGTGTAACCGAATTGTTCAAGGCAAGTGGAAGGACGATTAACAATATGTACTTTACAATGACAAATAGCAGTTCAGCCATTTTCTATATTAATTATACATCTGGAACCTCAACATTTATTGCTTCGGCAACTTACACCTACCGACGGGAAGCAGATCGAATTTATCTGAAACGTACCGGTATTGATGGTGGAAATAATTGGAACACAAGGGCAACACAGGTGAAACCTGTTGATGATCTATTCGGAGATGGTTCAAAAGAACTGGAATTTAAATTTGATTGGGTCTTTAGCTCGGATCCCAATGTTAAACTTCCAGTAGCAGCGATCCGATCTGTCACTAATCCGACAAATATGCTTTATGGTAAGTTACAGATTCAATAAGAAAGATTGTTTCTGCTAATCATGGATAAATTAGAATTATAATGGAAAATTCGCCAAGACTATATCAATTGTAGTCTTGGTGTTTTTTGTAACGGTATTTACCTCTTCAGAAATTGATTAAATTATTGGAATTTTTTAAATATCAACATTATGAAAAATAAAATATTTTTGACAGTGTTTTTGTCTTTTTTTCAATACTTACTCATTACGGCGATCATATTCGCTGGTTTAAATTACTTTTTAAATGGTAGGATTCCTATCTTTATTATTGCTATCAGCTCTTCGTTAATTGGCATCTTGGGAGCATGGCTTCATTATCTCTTAACATCAGGCAATGTCAAAAAGCACTTCATACTAGTGCTGTTCTTAATTGCCGTCGAAGCATTTATATGTATAGCCTACTTGTTCTATTTCCTAGATAATAATTCCTCTATCTATCGCATTGCTTTACAATCTGTTCTTGCGAGTGTGTTTGTAGTTTACTGCGCATTTAAAGTGTTGCCTGAAAAATCAAGGTATTGATTAATAAAAAATAACTGTTGCCCTCAAACGAACTATTTTACACAGAAGCTTGATTATGCAAAAGGTAGTTTTATCCGCATGAAGCAGAGGGCTGGAAAATAGAACTGACGTTATTGTTTCCATCAACGGTTTGACTTTATTTGATTTGTTAATAATTTATACGTTTTTTTGCACAAGAAAAAGTACTTTATTATGTTAATCGCTAATGTATCAGAATTCAGAAAAGATATAAAACGTTATCTGGATAAGGTTTCTAAAAATTTTGAGACCTTGATTATTAATCGAGGTAAAGACTCTGGTATTGTTGTTATGTCTCTTGAAGAATATAACTCCTTAATGGCAACAAACCATGAGTTATCTTCCCGAACAAATGAACAGCGTCTTGATGCAGCGATTGAAAAGCTTAAAGCGGGAAAATCGTTTGAAAAGCAGTTACCGGAGGAGTAATATCGCACAGACCCCATTCGAAGGGTTGGGTAAGCCCGAACCCTTAAAACATAAGTATTCCGGATTCTGGTCACGTCGCATTGATGAAGAACACAGACTGATCTACAAATACGAGGAAAACCAAATTCTAATTGCCAAATGCAGATTTCATTATGACTGATCGCATTGGAGTGTCTAAATAAAGTCGAGCCACACTTTCTCCCCTACATATCTCCCAACTATAAACATTGTGTTTCGATCTGGTATTTAGGGAGCAATTTATGCTTAAGATGTTCTACTTTGGCAGCGAACAGGTCAGGTTTAAAGTTTTTCCTTTGACGTTTTACCTCGACAGCGACAGCTTGGTTTTTCTCTAGTTTAAGGGCTACAATATCGATTTCATTTTGATGGCCTTTGGATTCCCACCAGGAGCCAATGTTGCGGTATTGAAAACTTTCAGCAAATTGTTGTTTGAAATATTGTTCAAGCATAAATCCAGAATAGATTGGGTAATCAGCTTTAATAATTGCCTGTAAGGTAGTGAAGTTTTTGATTTCAATCATTGAACGATGACGATCAAAATAGTTGAACCAAAAGCGAAGAAAGTTATCCAAGATCTCATATCGCACAGTTTGGCCGCCTTCTTTGGCTAATATTGGTCGTTGCCGGACGATGAGGTTGTAGTCTTCAACCAAGCGCTTGATCTGCCCGCCAATACTTTTATTGCCCAAAGCAGCTTCTATCTCGGATTGCGTATTGATACCTCCCGAAATAGCACTTAAGATAGAAAAGTAGGTTGCGTAATTTTTTCCGAATTCCTCTATCAGTAGGTGTTTTCCTTCGTCGGTAAAAGAAGAGTTTTCCCGAACCATAAATGAAATCATTTTGTCCACCGTCAGCATATCATTATCACAGAACAGTTCGACATATTTGGGTACACCACCTGTAAAAGAGAAAAGTGCAAGCAAGTCGTCATTGGTATATGTTGGGTTATAATCATGCATGATCTCCTTGAGTGTATTTATATCAAAAGGAGATAATTTGATGATATTGTCTGCTCGACCAAATAAAGGCTCCTTTCTATCCTGAAATATCCTTTGCATAAGCGAATACACTGATCCCGAGACAATCAGGTTCATATTGGATTTCTTTCGGTAAACGTCTCAGAGGTATTGCATATCACTATAAATAGACACATTTATTGTATAAAACTCTTGAAATTCATCGATAATCAGATTGAAGGGTCTATTGGAAGCCAGTTCCATCAGATATTGAAACAATGAGCGAAAAGTTTGAATTTCTGGTGGAACAAATGTATTCAGTACTTGTGCAATGATTGGAATAAATTCCGAACAAAGAGCTGCTTCATTCTTGCGTCCTACGAAAAGATAAATTGTTGGTGTATCTGCTGTAGATTTAATAATCAAGCTAGTCTTTCCGATGCGTCGTCTTCCTGTTATTACAGTTAGGCGGGAAGAATCATTGAATGATAAATTTTGGATCCTTTCCAACTCAGTTAATTCATGCTGTCTATTGTAAAATTTCATCTTGATAATTATTCAGATTTATTCCCGATATTCTTGTTACGGCGGTTACTGTTACCGCCGTAACAAGAATAATGAAAAAAATATGTTTGGATGTAAGATCTACGCTGTGTGGGGATCGGTGGAGAAATATTTTTGGTGGAAATGCAGCTTCAAAATCAGGATTTCTTTTTTGACCGCGCGGTAAGCTATACCTCCCGAACAATTAGTCGCTTGACCAAAAAAGGATCTGCGGGAAATAACTATGAGCTGCCGCCGGTATATTTTATTGTTGTGTTGGGCTTTCGGCCTGATTCATCAAACAGAGCAAAATATTACTAAGTACATGACAAAATTTGTATGATGCAGAAATTCAATTTTTTACATCCGGAAAGGAGTGTTTCTGAGAGATAATCGAGTCCATATTTGAATACAGATTTAGCCTTTCTACCATTTTTTTTTGATCCTGATCGGTTTTATTTCTCGATCAATGTAGTCTCCGATAAGATAGCACCAGATATAAGCCACCATAGTAAGCATCATTAATTTTTCGAGTCTGTCCAGTGCCGTTACATGGGTATCTTCGATATTGAACCCGCTGGATTTCATTCCTTTGAAAAGGGTTTCGATCTGCCAGCGTTCTTTGTAATAGGTCAAGGCTTCATCAGGCTTATTAAAAGAGACCGGTAAAAGCAGTTCGGTCTTTCCCTGAACACTGGATCTTGTGGCTGATAGGTAGCAAAGTTCTCCGCCTGGTTTTACAATATACTGATAATGTTGATATTGCCCAATCTTTACCGCATTGAACAGATAGGAAGCTTTGACAAAAGATTGCTTTC
>Ga0213829_1000920_pt1 | contig 23544 bp, 19 predicted proteins | sample MC6MC0896MG_FD_180665 | JGI IMG/M metagenome (GOLD analysis project Ga0213829, IMG submission 180665) | Enriched soil aggregate microbial communities from Iowa State University, Ames, United States - MC6-MC0896-MG | ecosystem: Environmental > Terrestrial > Soil > Unclassified | place: USA: Iowa...
TAGTCTGAATGCTGCGAAATCTGATTACCCCGTACTGACACGGGTTCGGCGGGGCCGCCCTCTCAGGCGCCCCCGCGCACGATCGGAAAGCCTACCATGCGCGCTCTCAATGAGCACAGCTGGCGTCGTGGACGTGGCCGTGGTTCAGCCGCAGATTCACCAGATGGGCCACACCGACCAGCACGCCGCCCAGGGTCATCACCACCGCATGCGGCACCGCCGAGTGGTGCAGCGGGTCGTACAACAGCCCCGCCCAGAGGGCGCTCAGGCCTGGAATCAGGAAGCCCAGCGCGCGCAATGCGCCATGACGGCGCCAGCCCCAGACCAGGCTGAACAGGCCCAGCAGGGTGACGAAGCTGACCAGGGCCAGCTCCACCCCGTCGCTCATCCACACGGACAGGCCGAGCGATGGCGCAGCGGCCAGCAGCACCGGAAGCACAGCGCAGTGCACGGCACACAGCAGCGAGCCGGTGGCACCGAAACGATCCAGCAGATGGCGAACTCGAGCGAACAGGGGCATGACTTCCAGCAGGGTCGGCGAAGCGTTATGGAATAATATAACATCAATCCCGACGCGCACCCTGCCTCCCCCTGACTTGCCCTCTACCCGTCCCATGACGGGATTCGCGCGCCCCACCATTGATATATTGTAACAATTGACCGAAGGCCCTTGCCCTATGCGCTCCAGCTCCCTCCTGCTCAAACCCCATGCCCTCTCCCTGGCCCTTGCCGCGGCGATGCTGCCTTCGCTGGCGCTTGCCGCCGATGACGCCAGCAGCCACCGTGACCGTCACCTGACCGAATTGTCCACCGTGAAGGTCACCGCCTCGCCGCTGCAGGGCGATGCCGAATCGCTGGCCCGCCCGGTCGACGTGCTGGCCGGTGAGCGCCTGGACGAGCAGAAGGCCGGCACCCTTGGCGACACCGTGGCCAAGCTGCCCGGCGTGCAGAGCACGTTCTTCGGCCCCGGTGTCGGCCGCCCGATCATCCGGGGCCAGGAAGGCCCGCGCGTGGCGGTGCTGTCCAACGGCATGGGCAACATGGATGCCTCCACCGTGAGCGCCGACCATGCCACCAGCATCGAACCCTTCCTGGCCGATCAGATCGAAGTGCTCAAAGGCCCGGCCACCCTGCTGTTCGGCAGCGGCGCAATCGGTGGTGCGGTGAACGTGGTCGATGGCCGCATCGCCCGCGAACTGCCGGACCGTCCGCTCAGCGGCCGCGCCGAACTGCGTGGCAACTCGGTCAACGACGAGCGCAGCGGCATGTTCCGGCTGGATGGTGTCAGTGGCAACGTCGTGCTGCATGTCGATGGCCTGGTCCGCAATGGCGATGACTACCGGATTCCCGGCTATGCCGTGATCGATGGCCTGGAAGACCACAGCGGCCACGACCACGAGGAAGGCGATTCGGACGAGCCGCGCCGCGGCCGCCTGGACAACAGCTCGGTCCGCACCCGCGCCGGCGGCGTCGGTGCCACGTGGCTGGGCGATGACGGCTACTTCGGCGTCTCGGCCAGCACCTACCGCACCAACTACGGCATTCCCAACGGCGCGCACGTGCATGCCGAGGACGACCACGGTCATGACCACGATCATGATCACGACCATGGCGACGAGGAAGAAGGCGACGAGCATGACGTCCGCATCGACATGGTGCAGAACCGCTTCGAGACCAAGGCCGGCATTTACAACCCGGTCTCGTTCCTGAAGAACATCAACGCGCGCGTGGCCTATACCGACTACGAACACGTGGAGCTGGAGGCGGGCACCCCGGCCACCCGCTTCACCAACCGGGGCATCGAAGGCCGCCTGGAAGCCGTGCAGGAGCAGATCGGCGGCTGGGATGGCGCGTTCGGCCTGCAGTTCGGCAACAGTGATTTCGGTGCCAAGGGTGAAGAGGCGTTCGTTCCGGATACCGGCACGAAGAACATCGGCCTGTTCGTCCTGCAGGAAAAGCAGTTCGGCCCGTTCAAGCTGGAACTGGGCGGCCGCCACGACCAGGTCAAGCTGGACCCGACCGGTGATTACCGCGCCCGCAGGTTCGACGCCACCAACCTCTCCGCGGCCGGCATCTGGACGCTCAACGACGCCGTCGACCTGCGCTTCGGCATCGACAGTTCCGAGCGCGCCCCGACCAACGAAGAGCTGTACGCCGCGGGTGCGCACATCGCCACCCGTTCGCTGGAAATCGGCGATGCCAACCTGAAGACCGAGCGCGGCCAGCGCGTCGAGCTGGGCATCCACACCCACAGCGACCGCGTGGACTTCTCCGCCTCGATCTACCAGACCAGGTTCAAGGACTTCATCTACCTGGCCGACACCGGCGTGGTCGAATCGCTGCCGGTCCGCCTGTGGACCCAGCAGGACGCCACCTTCAAGGGCGCCGAAGCCGAAGCCCTGTTCCACCTCTTCGAAGGCAACGGCGGCGACTGGGACCTGCGGGTGTTCGGCGATTACGTGAAGGCGGAGCTGGACGGCAGTGGCAGCCGCAACGTGGACATCGCCGTGCCGCACGGCGACCACAACCACAATTACAGCGTGGAGCTGGCCAACACGGGTTACCTCCCGCGGATCGCCCCGGGCCGTGTCGGCGCCGACCTGCGCTGGTCCAGGGATGGCTGGCGTGCCTCGGTCGGTGCCGTGCGTTACAGCAGCCAGAAGGACGTGGCCCAGAACGAGGAACCGAGCAACGGCTACACCCTGGTCGACGCGCACGTCGCCTACCGCTGGGACCGAACCGGCAGCAACAGCTACGAAGTCTTCCTGGATGGCAGCAACCTGACCAACCGCGAGGTCCGCCCGCATACCTCCCTGCTGCGCGACTATTCGCCGCTGCCGGGCCGCGGCGTCGCGTTCGGCATCCGCGCGTACTTCTGATCGATTCATTGGGTGGTTGTGTTACCCGAGGGGGCCGAAAGGCCCCCTTTTTTGTGCGCGGCCATCGGCGTGCTTTGCCCTGCCCGCACACTGTGGCAACGTGCACACCGAGCGCGCCGTTCGCCCACGCCCTGCCTGCCGGAGCCGACGCATGAGTACGTCCACCGCCGCCACGCGTGCCCCCTCCATGCACTGGGGGCTGTTGGTCGCCGCCTCGGCGATCCTGATGGTCACCATGGGCGTACGCCAGACCTCCGGCCTGTATGTCGATCCCATCCACCGCGGCACCGGCGTCAGCATCGTCGAGATCAGCTTTGCGCTGGCCATCGGCCAATTTGTCTGGGGTGCGGTGCAACCCGTGTTTGGCGCCGTTGCCGACCAGCGCGGCGCATTGCCCGTGCTCATCGTCGGCGCCCTGCTGCTGGCGGCCGGGCTGCTGCTCGCCCCGCTGCTGACCAGCCCGCTGGGGATGACCTTCACCCTTGGCCTGCTGATGGCCGCCGGTGCCGGAGCCGGCAGCTTCTCGGTGCTGATCGGCGCCACTGCCCACCGTCTACCGGCCGAGAAGCGATCATTCGCCGCCGGTCTCATCAATGCGGGCGGCTCGCTGGGCCAGTTCGTGTTCGCGCCGCTGGTCCAATGGATCATCGGCACCGCCGGCTGGGCGCGCGCCATGATCACCATGGCCGTCATCACCCTGCTCTCGCTGCCACTGGCCTGGCCGCTGCGCCGCCGCGCCGGCGACCATGCGCCCATTGCCGGGGCGGCCGACGATGACGGCCTGGGCGCGCAGCTTCGGATCGCCGCCCGCGACCGCAGCTACTGGTACCTGCACTTGGGCTTTTTCACCTGCGGCCTGCACATTGCCTTCCTCGTCACCCATCTGCCAGGCGAGATCGCCCTGTGCGGCCTATCGCCGACCGTCGCCTCGTCGTCGATCGCCCTGATCGGGCTGTTCAACGTTGCCGGCAGCCTGATCGTCGGCGCCCTCGGCCAGCGCTACCGCATGAAGTACCTGCTGTTCTGGATGTACGCCAGCCGCGCCGTGATGATCGGCATCTATCTCGTCTCGCCGCCGACCGCGCTGACCTTCTACCTCTTCTCCGCCGCGCTCGGCTTCACCTGGCTGGCCACAGTGCCGCCCACCGCCGGCCTGGTCGGCAAGCTGTTCGGCCCGCGCTATCTGGGTACGTTGTTCGGGCTGACCCTGCTTTCGCACCAGTTGGGCGGCTTCTTCGGGGCGTGGCTCGGCGGCCTGGCGCTGGCCCACACCGGCAACTATCTATGGATGTGGTATGCGGACATGGGCCTGGCCGTGATCGCCGCGCTGATCAACCTGCCGATCCGCGAAGCCCGCCTCGGCTGCCACGGCCTGCCTGCGCCGCGCTGAACTCACCCGCCATCGACATTGCCCAGCGCGCGCCAACCAGGACGCGCCGAACCCGACACGCCCCCTTCCGCGCCGGACAGTTCTGTCCGATGATGCGTACATGCCTACCCAACGTGCCGATGCGGCGGCCCGCCGCGCCCAGATCCTCGACGCTGCCGATGCCGTGTTCGGCCAGCATGGCGTGAACGCACCACTGGACCTGGTGGTCGAACGCGCCCAGGTCGGCCGGGCCACGCTGTACCGCAACTTTCCCGACCGCACCGCACTGGTCGAGGCGCTGCTCCAGCGCACCGTCAACCGCATCGCGCGCCAGGTACAGAGCCTGGGCGATCGCGACGACGCGCTGTTCGAGGTGCTCGAAGGCATGGCCAACCGAATCGTCCAGTCGCCCGCGCTGTCGGACTACTGGCGCGCGGTGGATCCCGATCAGATACCGATCCGGGCCGCGCGCGAGACCATCTACGAACTGCTGCGCGAACCGATCGCCCGCGCGGTCGCCGCCGGCCTGTGCCGCCCGGACCTGGAAACGACGGACATTTCACTCATCTCAGGCATGCTGGGAGCCGCGCTGCGTGGCAAGACGCGTGACGAACGCGCCCGGCTGGCCACGCGCGCCCTGCAATTGCTGCGTGGCGGATTGCGGGGGCCTGCCGACGGGGAGGGATGATGCCGCAGTACCTCAAGCCGGTTCCGGACTGGGAGGAGCACGAAAAACCGACCCTGCCGGGCTCGGCTTCGATGCCGTGGCATCCGCCGCACCGCCGCCTCGCCTACGCCCTGGTCGCGCTGCTGGTCGGCATCACCGGCGGCCTGGGCAACGCCTTGGTCAGCGCCAACCTGCCGTTCCTGCAGGGCCAGCTCGGGCTGACCCCGGCGCAGGGCAGCTGGCTGGTGGCCGCCTATGCGATGGTCAATGTCACCGCCAACCTGCTCGCCTTCAAGTTCCGCCAGCAGTACGGCATCCGCCTGTTCGCCGAGATCGGGCTGGGCCTGTATGCCGCGCTTGCGGTACTGCACCTGTTTGTCGGCACCTTTGAAACCACCGTGCTGATGCGCGCGGCCAGCGGCTTCGCCGGCGCGGCCTGCAGCACCCTGGGCACGCTGTACATGCTGCAGTCGCTGCCGCGCAAATACACCGGCAACCTGCTGGTGATCGGCGTCGGTATCGCGCAGTTGGCCGTGCCGATCGCCTGGCTGGTCTCGCCGGGCCTGGTCGATACCGGGCAGTGGCACAACCTGTATCTGTTCGAGGCCGGCCTGGCGCTGTGCGCATTCGCCGCCGTGGTGGTGCTCAAGCTGCCGCCCGGTGCGCAGATCAAGGCCTTCGAGCCGCTGGACTTCCTCACCTTTGCCCTGCTTGCTCCCGCGGTCGGCTTGCTCGTGGTGGTGCTCGCGCAGGGCTACACGCGCTGGTGGCTGGACACGCCATGGCTGGGCTGGGCGCTGGTCGCCTCGATCGCGCTGTCCACCACCGCTTTCATCATCGAGCACTACCGACGCAATCCGCTGCTGCAGACGCGGTGGCTGGCCAGCCTGCCGGTGATCCACTTCATCATCGGCGCGTTCCTGATCCGCTTCCTGACCACCGAGCAGTCCTACGGCGTGGTCGGCCTGATGCGCACGCTGGGCATGGGCCCGGACCAGATGCGCCCGTTGTTCGCGGTGATCCTGGCCGGCGTGATCACCGGCATCGCCGCCAGCTCGCTGACCTTCGGGCCGAAGCGGCTGATCCCGCAATTGCTGATGGCGATCCTGCTGCTCGGCAGCGCCGCCCTGCTCGACCAGAGCCGCACCAGCCAGGACCGTCCGCACGACTTTTTCGCCAGCCAGTTCCTGGCCTCGGTCGGTGCCGGCATGTTCATGGGACCGCTGATCATGCTCGGCATCACCCAGGCGCTGAAACAGGGCGTGGACCACATGATCACCTTCCTGGTCACGCTCTCCATTACCCAGACCCTGGGCGGTCTGGCCGGCTCGGCCGTGCTGGGCACCTATCAGCTGCACCGCGAACAGGTGTATTCCGGCGCGCTGGTCAGCCAGCTGGATCCGGCCGACAACGTGGTCGCCCAGCGCCTGAAGCACCAACAACAGGTTTACGCCAGGCTGATCACCGATCCGGTGCAGCGCAGCGCGCAGGGCACCGCGCAGCTGGCCCAGATCACCCGCCGCGAAGCCAACGTGCGCGCGTTCAATGACGTGTTCGCGCTCAGCGGCCGCGTCGCGCTGGTCTTCCTTGGCTGGTTGCTGCTGCTGGCGGTCCGCACCGCCGTGCTCAAGCAATGGCGCAAACGCCACGCGCCGACACCTCCCCTTTCCGCGCCGACGCCTGGCAGCGTCGCGCCCCGATGAGCCCGCCCATGTCGACCCAACCTCCGCACGACGATAACGCCCCGGAAAACGTCAATCCGCCGCCACCGACCGACGCCGCGCCCGCTCCCGCGCCGCCACCGGCGGCCGCGCCCTCCGGCGTGCCCAAGTACCTCAAGCCGAGCCTGCGGAGTGTCATCATCATGATCGTGATCGCGCTGATCGGCATCGCACTGATCCTGCGCGCGTGGTCGCTGTGGCCGTTCGAAACCTCGCGGGTGACCACCGACAATGCCTATGTGCGCGGCCAGATCACCGTGCTGGCACCACAGGTCAGCGGCTACGTCACCGAGGTGCTGGTGAAGGACTTCCAGCACGTCAAACAGGGCGAACCGCTGCTGCGCATCGACGACCGCATCTACCGCGAGAAAGTCGTCCAGGCCGAAGCCGATCTGGACAGCGCCAAGGCAGCACTGGCCAACTCCGATCAGTCGCAGGCGCAGAACCGCGCGCAGATCCAGGCGGCGCAGGCCAACCTCTCCGCCGGCCAGGCCGAGCTCTCGCGCTCGCGCACCGAACTCAAGCGCTACGAAGAGCTTGCCGCCCAGCAGCTGGTCGCCCTCAACGACCGCGACAAATTCCGCACCACCACCCAGTCCGCGCAGGCCAGCGTGCTGCAGTCGCAGGCGCAGATCCGCATCGCCGAAGAAACCCTGACCTCCACCCAGGTTGCCCGCAAAGGCCTGGAAGCCCGCGTCGAAACCGCCCAGGCCCAGCTGGAGCTCGCTAAGATCGACCTCGCCAACACCGTGATCCAGGCGCCGCGCGACGGCCAGGTCAGCGAGGCCTCGGTGCGCCTGGGCCAGTACGTCACGGCCGGCTCGCAGCTGCTGTTCCTGGTGCCCGACACCCTGTGGGTGGTCGCCAACTTCAAGGAAGGCCAGACCTGGAAGATGCGCATCGGGCAACCGGCCACCTTCTCCGTGGATGCCTTCGACGGTCAGAAACTGCATGGCCACATCGAACAGATCGCCCCGGCGACGGGCTCGGAGTTCAGCGTCCTGCGTCCGGACAACGCCAGCGGCAACTTCACCAAGGTGGTCCAGCGCCTGCCGATCCGCATCGCCATCGACCCCGACCAACCGCTGGCCCCGCGCCTGCGCCCAGGCATGTCGGTGATCGTCAAGGTGGATACCGCTGCGGAAGTGCATGAGCCGGCCGGTGCGAAGCGGTGATGCGCTTGCAGCCTTTCCTCACCCCAGGCTGCGTTACATCCGCTCTCGTGCAGAAACGAAAACGCCGCGCAGATGCGCGGCGTTTCAACATCAACAGCGTACGGACCAACGGTCGGTACCTACCGGCGGATGCAGCACCCCACGGTCGGTACCTGCCTTACCCCGCACACCGCGCGCACAGGCCATGCACTTCCAGCGTCTGCGCCTGCGGCTGGAACCCGAGCTCCTTGGCCCGCTTTTCCAGCTGACTGACAATCTCCTTGTCCTCCAGCTCCACCGCGCTGTGGCAGCTGTTGCAGATCAGGAACGGCACCGAATGCTGGGCACTGCTCGGATGGTGGCAGGCCACGAACGCATTTACCGATTCCAGCTTGTGCACGAAGCCATTGGCCATCAGGAAATCCAGCGCGCGGTACACCGTCGGCGGGGCGTCGGCACCGACGCCTTTGCCATTGCGCACCCACTCCAGCAACTCATACGCCTTGACCGGTTTCCCGGCCTCGGCGATCAGGCGCAGCACGTTCGCGCGGATCGGCGTCAGCCGCAGCCCGCGTTCCGAGCACACGCGTTCGACCACCTTCACGAAGTCGGAGGCGTCGTGAACGTGATGGTGCGGAGCGGTACAAGCGGTCTTGGCGGACATGCGCGGTCTCCTGTGGTCAGGCCGTCGGTACTTTAGTGAGTGCGACCTCGATGCGTTTCAAGGCCTCTTCACGCCCGGCCAGGAACACCGTCTGCGAAATGTCAGGGCTGACCTGGGTGCCGGTGATGGCCACGCGCAGCGGCTGCGCCACCTTGCCCATGCCGATCTCCAGCGCAGTGGCGACGTCGTGCAGTGCCGCCGAAACGCTCTCCACCGTCCACTCGCCGGCCGCGCCCAACAGCTCGCGGGCCTTGCCCAGCGCCAGTTCCGCACCCGGCTTGAAGTGCTTGGCCACCGCCGCTTCGTCGTACTCGGTCAGCGGCTGATACCAGACCACCGCCTTCTCGGCCATTTCCTTCAACGTCTGCACGCGGTCGCGCAGCGCCACCACCACGTCCGCCGGCGCGGGACCGGCGTTCAGGTCCAGGCCCAGCTTGTTCAGCTGGTAGACCAGGTGCGGGGCAATGCTGTCCGGCGCTTCAGTCTTCAGGAAGTGCTGGTTGACCCAGCCCAGCTTGGCCATGTCCAGGCGCGCGGCCTTGGAGTTGCAGTTGGTCACGTCGAACAGATCGATCAGCTCCTGGCGGCTGAACAGCTCCTGGTCACCGTGCGACCAGCCCAGCCGGGCCAGGTAGCTCAGCAGCGCGTCGGGCAGGTAGCCGGCGTCCTTGTACTGCATCGCATCGGCCGCGCCGGTGCGCTTGGACAGCTTGGCGCCCTGCTCGTCCAGGATCATCGGCATATGGCCGAACTTCGGCACGGGCGCACCAATGCCCTCGTACAGATTGATCTGGCGGGGGGTGTTGTTGATGTGGTCGTCGCCGCGGATGACCTCGCTGATGCGCATGTCCCAATCATCCACCACCACCGCGAAGTTGTAGGTGGGGAACCCGTCCGGACGGAAGATCACCATGTCGTCCAGTTCGCTGTTGGCGATCTCGATACGGCCCTTGATCAGGTCGTCGAACACCACCGTGCCCTCCAGCGGATTCTTGAAGCGGATCACGCGGTTCGGGTCGTCCTTGTACGGCAGGCCCAGATCGCGCGCGGCGCCGTTGTAACGCGGCTTTTCCTGCTTGGCCATGGCGGCCTCGCGCATCGCGTCCAGTTCTTCCTTGGTCTCGTAGGCGTAATACGCCTTGCCCTGCGCGACCAGCTGCTCGGCCACTTCCTGGTAACGGGCCACGCGCTGGGTCTGGTAGATCGGGCCTTCGTCGTAGCCCAGGCCCAGCCATTCCATCGCTTCCAGGATCGCGTCGATCGCGCCCTGGGTGCTGCGCTCGCGGTCAGTGTCTTCGATGCGCAGCACGAATTCGCCGCCACGGTGACGGGCCTCCAGCCAGCAGTACAGCGCAGTGCGGGCGCCACCGATGTGCAGGTAGCCGGTGGGACTGGGGGCAAAACGGGTGCGGCAGGTCATGGGGGGCTCAGGGCGGGAAACGGAATCCGGGCAATTTTACCCCGCCCCGGCCGCAAACCGGGCACTCCTCGCCCGGGATGGCGTGGACCGCCCGTTCCAGGCGGTCCACGCGTTGGCCCTCAGGGGGTCAGCAACGGCTTGCGCGGCAGCTTTTCATCGCGCATCGCCGCGTTGTAGACGAACGAAGCCACGATCGCGGCGGCCTGCTTCAGGTCCTCCGGCTCGGCGTGGTCCCAGGTATCCAGGTTGCTGTGGTGGACGTTGGTGAAGTAGTCCAGCCGATCCTGGATGAACTGGAACCCGGGCAGGCCGACGCGATCGAACGCGATGTGGTCGGTGCTGCCGGTATTGCGGGTCGCCACGGTGGTCGCGCCCACGTCATGGAACGGGGCCAGCCACGCTTCGAAGATCGGCACCGCGGCCAGGTTCTCCTGCGCGTAGATGCCGCGGAAGCGGCCCGAGCCGTTGTCCATGTTGAAGTACGCCGAGAACTTGTCGTAATCGCGCTGGCGCTGCAGGGCGCCGGTGGGTTCACGCATCGAGGCCGGCAACTTGAGCTGCGCCGGGTCGGTCGGTTCGGGGTAGCGCGCGAAGTGCCTGGACACGTAATCCTGCGAGCCGATCAGGCCCTGCTCCTCGCCACTCCACAGCGCCACGCGGATGGTGCGCTTGGGCTTGGCACCCACCGCCTTGAGGATGCGCATGGCTTCCATCATCACCGCCACGCCGGCGGCATTGTCGGCTGCGCCGGTGCCGGTGTGCCAGGAGTCCATGTGCGCGCCCAGCATGACGATCTCGTCCGCCTTGCCGCTGCCGCGGATTTCGGCCAGCGTGTTGTAGCCGGGCTTGTCCTGCTCGTCGGTGAAGCGGGCCTCGACATTCACGCGCAGCTTGACCGCCTGCTTCTGGTCCACCGCGCGCACCAGTTGGTTGTAGTGCTCGGCCATCATCGCCAGCTCGGGCACACCGACCGGTTCACCGGCCTTGCGCGAGCCGCCGCCACCGACACGGATGATGCCATTGTCCCAGCCGCTGATGCTGATCGTGGCCAGCACGCCCTGCTCGGCGAAGAACGCATTGGTGGCGCGGGTCAGTTCCTGCTTTTCAAGGTATTCCTTGGCCTTCTTGGCACGGTCGGCCTTGGCATCGGCGACGTCCTTGGGCACCGCGAAGACCTGCAGCTCGGCCAGGCCGGCGTCGTCGTGGCGGTGCGAATCGGACGTGGTGGCCCGCTCGTAATCGCGTGCATCGTTGAGCAGCAGGATCTTGCCGGCGAGCTTGCCCTTGTACTGATCCAGGTCGGCCAGCTTCTTGATCTCGACCTTGATCACCTCGCCTTCCACGGGGCCGTTGGTGCCCGGGGTCCAGGCCTTCGGCAGCGCATACAGCGGCGCCACGCGCGGGCTCAGCAGCTCCACGCTGGCGTTGCTGAACTCCCAGCCGCGGCCGAATGCATCGAAGGCCTCGTCATGCACATTGACCAGGCCCCACTCGTTGAACTTGCTGCGGGTCCAGGTATTGGCCTCGCCCATGGCCGGGGAATTGGTCAGGCGCGGACCGATCTGCTCGGTCAGATGGCTGAAGGTCGCCATTACCTGCGACCGGTGGAAGGCTTCCTGGCGGATGCGGCTGACCATGTCCAGGTCCACCGTTTCCTTCGTCTGTGCATCGGCGACGCCGCTCAATGCCAATGCCACGCTCAACATGCCCCACTTGAACACGATTACCCCCGCCTCTCGGCCAGACCACGAACAATCCCCGAGTCTATCCAGCACGGGGCCGGTGCCCCCGGGCCAAGAGTCATGGTCATTCCATCCAGCCGTACCAGAGCTGGCTGCGGGTGGGCAGCACCAGCAGCCAGCGGCTGCGGTCCACCGAGGCGCTGGCGTAGACCGGCGCATGCACCGGCCAGTCACCCGGCAGCCCGCGGATGCCGATCTCGCGCAGGGCCTGCGCGCCTTCGCGCCACGGCCGGTACGCGCCACACCAGTGCGGGATCGGCAGGCGCCCACGCGCCTGCCGTGCCTGTTCCAGGAAGCCAAGCCCGTGTGCGGCGATGGCCGCGCAGGTGGCCGGCGCCAGGCCGAAGCGCACCAGCCCCGGCGCTCCCTGCACGCCGGGCAGCGCCATCAACGGTGAGGGCCAGCCCGAAGCCTCCCCCTCCAGGAGTGAGGCCACCTCCAGCCGGGCAGGGAGCGCCCGGCGCACACGTTCGTGCAGACAGCGATGCAGGCTCATCATCGTTGCTCAGCTCAGGCGTGCGCCGAGTTCGTACCAATCCACCCGGCGGGTCACCCACATCACCGCGGCCAGCACGCCGAACAACAGCAGCGAGCCCATCAGCAGCGCGTTGTTCTCCGAGATCAGCAGGCCATACAGCGCGCCGTACAGGGCGCTGAGCATCACCGCGAAACCCAGGCCGCGTTGCCAGCTCTTCAGTACGCCGGACAGATACACGGTCTGGATGCCGATGCATGCCAGGGCCGAGAGCGCGTAGGCCTGCCAGAACGCGATGTGCTCGGAGAGGCTGAGCAGCAGCAGGAAGAAGATCGCCAGCGCCAGGCCCACCATCAGGTACTGCAGCGGGTGGATGCGCAGCTGCTTGATCAGCTCGAACAGGATGAAGCCGACGAAGGTGAGCAGGATGAAGAGGATGCCGTACTTGCTGGCACGATCAGCCTGGGTATACACGTCGACCGGATTGACCAGCTCAACGCTCACGGCCTCGGCATCGATGTCCGGGCGGTTGCGCAGCTGGTGCTGGGCGCGCGACGCCAGCGAGGACACCGCCCACTGTGCATCGAAGCCCTGTGCATCGACCTTGCGCTCGTTGGGCAGGAAGCTGCCACCGAACAGCGGATGCGGCCACGGCGAGCGCAGCGCGATGCGGCTGTCATCGCCCACCGGCACCACCGACAGCGAGCGCGTGCCATCCAGCACCAGCTCCAGCTCGACCTTGCTGCCCTTGAGCACGCCACCGCGCTCATCCTCCAGGCCCGGCAGGCCCACGTGCAGGCCAGTGCCGATGCCACTGACGCCGCCAGCGTCGGGCAGCAGCGCCAAGGCCGAGCCATCCACACGCAGGTTCGGCGAGCCGACCAGACCGCGCACGTCGGCGATGCCCACGGTCAGGAACGGGGCGCCATACACGCGGCCGGCCTTCACGGGATAGTCGTCATCGGCGAACTCGGCGCTGATCGTCGCCTTCCAGCTGTAGACCGGCACGCGGAACAGGCCGACGCGGCGCTCGTCCGGCTGCATCACGCCGTCCACCTTGAGCGTGGCCGGCATCTGCAGCCACTGCCCCTGCTCGACCTGCTTCTCCTTCTTCTTGGTGCCTGCCGCATCCACCACCTCGACCTCGCGGGTTTCGGTCCACGGCACCACCCGGATCGGGCCGGTCAGGATCTGCGCGCCGGCACGGCTCTGCGCCACGCGCTGGTAAGCCTCGTCGCGGTAGGCCTCGCGCTCGCGGATCACGCCCTTGATCAGGCTCAGCGGAATCAGCAGCAACAGGATCAGTCCGCCCACGATGGCGAACCGCAACAGCATCTTCAGGGATTTCATGACCCGTCCTCGGTTGGGAGGGGGCCAGCTTCCCGCGTGCCGGTGTGCGGGGTTTGTGCCGAGGTTGAAGTCTGTGTGAAGTGGCGCGGTCAGCGCCGCGGTGGTACCGAGGGCAGCCGCGACGGCAGCCACAACACCGCCTGCGCGCCGCCCTGCTCGCGGTTGCGCAGGCTGATGCGCCCGCCGTGCAGGCGCGCCACTTCCTGCACGAACGACAGGCCGAGACCGGAGCTGCGCTGGCCGGTGCCCGGTCGTGCCAGCGAATAGAAGCGCTCGAACACGCGGTCCAGCGCATAGTCGGGCACGCCACTGCCGTGGTCGGCCACGGTCAGTGCGAGGCCATCGTCTTCTGCATGGGCGCCAACCGTGATGACCGTGCCGGCCGGTGAGAAGGCCACCGCGTTCTCCAGCAGATTGTTCAGTGCCTGGCGCAGCAGATAGCCATCGCCCTGGATGCTCTCGGCGCCGGCTTCCACCCGGATCGCTACGCCGGCCGCCTGCGCACGCACCGCCACCGCATCGGCCGCGGCCTGCAGCAAGGGCGCCAACGCAAGGCGCTCATGCTTCTGCAGCCAGCCGTACTGCTCGACCTCGGCCAGCGCCAGCAGCTTGTCGATGGTTTCGGTGAGGCGCTGTGCCTGGCTTTCGATGCTGCGGGCGAAATGCGCGCGGTCGGCATCCGGCAGCGGCTCCTGCAGCAGCTCGGCCGCGCCGCGGATGGCCGCCAGCGGGCTCTTCATCTCATGCGTCAACGACTGCACGTACTGCTCGACGTAGGCCTTGCCTTCCAGCTTGCGGCGCATGGTTTCCAGGGCCTGGCCCAGATCGCCGATCTCATCGCGGCGCGGCTTCGGCGGCGGGACCGGCTCCCCGGCGCTGACGGCCTTGGCATAGCGGTTGAGCCGGTTCACGCCGTGCATCAGCCACGCCGTCATCAGCAGGCCAATCAGCGCCGAGAGCCCGATCAACCACGCACCGCGCTTGATGATGGCGCGCTGGCTGGCTGCGATGAAGGGATCGATGCTGCGGTTCGGCTGGGCCAGGCTGAGTACGCCGATCAAGCGGCGGCCATCGGCGGGATCGAAGATCGGCGCGGCCACGTGCATCACCGAGTGGGTATCGTCGCCGGGGGTTTCCGGGCTGGACCGCGCACCGTACTCGCCGCGCAGGGTGCGATAGACATCGTTCCAGCGCGAGTTGTCGCGGCCGACATCGCGGCCGGTCGAGTCATACACGACGATGCCCTTGGCATCGGTGATGGTGACCTGGTAATCCAGCGTGCGCTTGGGAAAGCGCCATACCATCGCCTTGGGGTCGCGTCGCTGCGCACGCGCCAGGTCGGCGACGAAGCGGCCGTCGCGGATGTGCCCGGCCTTGAGATCGGCCGCCGCCATTTCCGCCAGCACGTTGGCCGCATCGACCAGGGTCGATTCCATCGCCTGGCGCACGCCCGGCTTCACTTCGTTGACGAAGATGCGCATCACGAAGAACGCGGCGATGCCCACGATCAGGAAGAAGCCCAGGAACAGTTTCAGGCCCAGCCGCATGCCTACACCTCCAATGCGTAGCCCAGGCCACGGTGGGTGCGGATCGGGTCGGTCTCGGCACCGGCGGCACGCAGCTTGGCGCGCAGGGTCTTGACGTGGGTATCGACGGTCCGGTCGGCACTGTCGGCGTCGCTGTCCCAGCCACGGTCCATCAACTGGGCGCGGCTGAGGATCGCGCCGGGTCGCTGCAGCAGGGCGGCCATCAGCGCGTGTTCGTAGCGGGTCAGGTCCAGCGACTGGTCGCCGAACCGGATCCGGCTGCCCTCGCGGTCGATCGCAAAGCGGCCGTGCTGCTGCCAGCCCGACGTCTCAGCGGGGGCCACGGCACGGCGAAGGCGCGCGCGCACCCGTGCCACCAGCTCGCGTGGCGAGAAGGGCTTGGCCATGTAGTCATCCGCACCCAGTTCCAGGCCGAGCACGCGATCGAACTCGTCGTTGCGGGCGGTCAGGAAGATCACCGGCACCTCGCTGAAGGTACGCAGGGTGCGGCAGACCTCGAAGCCACTCATGTCCGGCAGGCCGACATCCAGCACCACCACGTCGAAGGCGTGCTGGCGCAGGCGGGCCAGCGCCTGCCCGCCGAGCAGGCAGTGCTCGGCGCCGTAGCCTTCGCTGCGCAGCGCATACAGGACGGTGTCGGCGATGGCGGTTTCGTCCTCGACCACCAGGACGTTGTGCAGGGGGTGGCTCATGCGCGCAGCATAGCCGCTGGGCCCGCCGCCCCGTACACTGCGCCGATGAATTACCGCCACGCCTTCCATGCCGGCAACCATGCCGATGTGCTCAAGCACATCGTGCAGCTTGCCCTGCTCGACACCTTCAAGCGCAAGGACAGCCCGTTCTTCGTGCTGGACACCCACGGCGGCGCTGGCCGCTACCTGCTGGCCAGCGAGGAAAGCCGCAAGACGCTGGAGGCCGAAGACGGCGTGATGCGCCTGATGGCCCAGCCCCAGCTGCCGGCCGTGGTCGAGCGCTACCTCAAGGCGGTCCAGGCCGACAACCCGGTCGGGGCGATGATCAGCTATCCCGGCTCACCCCTGTTGACCGCCCAGACCCTGCGCGAGCAGGACCGCATGGCCGTCTGCGAAGTGCAGGACGCCGAGGCCGCGGCGCTGAAGGCACTGTTCGCCCATGACAGCCGGGTCGGCGTGTACCACGCCGATGGCTATGCCCAGAACAAGAAACTGCTGCCGCCCAAGGCCAACGGTGTGAAGATCGGCCGCGGGCTGGTCCTGATCGACCCGCCTTACGAAGGGCAGGACGCCGAGTACCAGGCCATCCTGGCCTCGGTGACCGAGATCCTGGGGCGCTGGCCGCAGGCCAGCTTCGCGATCTGGTTCCCGATCAAGCAGCGCCGGACGATCCTGCATTTCCTGCGCAAGGCCTGCGCCCTGCCGGTGAAATCGGTGCTGACCGCCGAGCTGCTGATCCGCCCGGACGACTCCCCGCTGCGGCTCAACGGCAGCGGCATGCTGCTGCTCAACCCGCCGTGGCAGTTCGACCAGGTGCTGGCCCCGGCGATGCCGGCGCTCAAGCAGCACCTGGGCGAGGCAGGCGCCTCGACCCGCCTGCAGTGGCTCAAGCAGGCCGAATGACCCCCGGAATCCCAGGCCGGCACCCCGGCCTGGCCGGCGCCTCCCGGCCGACACGGCGTGAGTGATCCGTTCACGGAACGCTGCCCCCGGGATGCGAGAATCCGAAGACCACCAAGGAATCACCGGTATGGCTACCCGTAACCGCATGCCGCCCTGGCACGAGATTTTCAAGGCACCCAGTGGCCACGAGCTGCTGATCCGCCCCATCCGGCCCGAAGACGGCCCGCCGCTGCATGCCGCGTTCAGTCTGTTCGGTCCCGAAGAGATCCGCGACCGTTTCCTGCAGTCGGTGACCGAACTGTCGCCGGAAACGACGCAGCGCCTGACCCACCCGAATCCCAAGAGCGAAATCACCCTGGTCGCGGCCGAGTCCCTGCCCGCCGGTGAAGCCGTGGTGGGTGCGGTTGCGCGCGCCTCGATCATTCCCGGCACCCGCGAAGCCGAGTACGCGATCCTGGTCAGCCGCTTCCTGGTCGGCCAGGGCCTGGGCCGCCAGCTGATGCGCAAACTGGTCAAATGGGCGCGCGGCAAGTACCTGGATCGTCTGTACGGCGATGTCGCCGAAGAGAACGAGCCGATGAAGCAGCTGGCCGCCTCGCTGGGCTTCCAGCCGATCCCGCACCCGAACGGCACCCCGGGCCTGGTGCGCATGGTGCTGGAACTGGACAGCTGAAACAGGGGCGCGTGTCCGCGCCCTGATCCTGATCCTGATCGGTAGAGCCGGCCGCTGGCCGGCTCGCGGACGTCATGCATCGCCTGGAGCCGGCCAGCGGCCGGCACTACCGCACTACCGGTACTACCGGCACGACCGGCAACGGGATCGTCCCTGCGCTTGCCGCCGCTGGATGACGCGGCCGCCACGTTGCTGTCTGCTAAAATCGACGGTTCATGTCACGCACCTCCTATCCCGCTCCGCCGCTGCCACGTCCTGGACAGCTCCGCGCCTGGTGGCGCGCTCCCGCTTCGGCGACAGCGCTGGCGTGGTACATCGCCCGCGCGGCACAGTCGCACGACGGGCCGTTGCTGGTGGTCGCGCGCGACAACCATGGCGCGAACCAGATCGAAGCCGACCTGCACACCCTGCTGGGCAGTGCCGGCGATGTACCGATCGTGGCCTTCCCGGACTGGGAAACCCTGCCCTACGATGCCTTCAGCCCGCACCCGGACATCATTTCCCAGCGCCTGGCGGCGCTGCACGCCCTGCCCGCGCTCAAGCGCGGCATCGTCGTGGTGCCGGTGCAGACGCTGCTGCAGCAGTTGGCCCCGCTCAAGTACGTCATCGGCGGCAGCTTCGACCTGACGGTTGGGCAGCGACTGGATCTGGATGCGGAAAAGCGCCGCCTGGAATCGGCCGGCTACCGCAACGTGCCGCAGGTGATGGACCCGGGTGATTTCGCCGTGCGTGGCGGCCTGCTGGATGTCTATCCGATGGGTGCCGATGCGCCGCTGCGGGTGGAACTGCTGGACGAAGACATCGATTCGATCCGCGCCTTCGATCCGGAATCGCAGCGTTCGCTGGACAAGGTCGAGGCCGTGCACATGCTGCCCGGCCGCGAAGTGCCGCTGGACGATCTCAGCGTCTCGCGGGTGCTCGCTACGCTGCGCGAACGCTTCGACGTGGATACCCGCCGCAGCGCGCTGTACCAGGATCTCAAGGCCGGCATCGCACCGGCCGGCATCGAGTATTACCTGCCGCTGTTCTTCGACCAGACCGCGACCCTGCTCGATTACCTGCAGCCCAACGTACTGCCGGTGCTCGCGCCGAACGTGTTCGATGCTGCGGCCGCCTTCTGGGCGCAGACCCAGAACCGCTACGAACAGCGCCGCCATGACGTGGAGCGCCCGCTGCTGGCCCCGGAAGAGCTGTACGCCAGCCCGGAACAACTGCGCGCCACGCTCAACGGGCTGGCCCGCGTTGAAGTCTGGCCGCCGGATCACGACCGCATCGCCGATGCGCAGCCGCTGGGTGACCAGCCGCTGCCTCCGCTGCCGGTCGCCGCGCGCGATGCGCCGGCCGGGGAAGCGCTCAAATCCTTCATCGGGCATTACCCGGGCCGGGTGCTGATCGCCGCCGATTCCGCCGGCCGCCGCGAAGCGCTGCTGGAAGTGCTGCTCGCCGCGGAGCTGAAGCCGCCGGTGGTCGCCGACCTGCCCGGCTTCCTGGCCGATGACAGCGTGCGCTTCGGCATCACCGTGGCGCCGCTTGAAGACGGCTTCGCGCTGGAGAACCCGCCGATCGCGGTGCTCACCGAGCGCCAGCTGTTCCCGGAACGGGCCGGCCAGCAACGCCGCAGCCGCCGTGCCGGGCGTGAGCCGGAAGCCATCATCCGCGACCTAGGCGAGCTCAGCGAAGGCTCGCCGATCGTGCACGAAGACCACGGTGTTGGCCGCTACCGCGGACTGATCGTGCTCGATGCCGGCGGCATGCCGGGCGAGTTCCTGGAAATCGAATACGCCAAGGGCGACCGCCTGTACGTGCCGGTCGCCCAGCTGCACCTGATCAGCCGCTACTCCGGCGCCTCGCCGGAAACCGCGCCGCTGCATTCGCTCGGTGGCGAGCAGTGGACCAAGGCCAAGCGCAAGGCGGCCGAGAAGGTCCGCGACGTCGCCGCCGAACTGCTGGAAATCCAGGCGCGCCGCCGTGCCCGTGCCGGCCTTGCGCTGCATGTGGACCGCGCGATGTACGAGCCGTTCGCGGCCGGGTTCCCGTTCGAGGAGACGCCCGACCAGCTGGCCGCGATCGACGCGACCCTGCGCGATCTGGCCAGCAGCCAGCCAATGGACCGTGTGGTCTGCGGCGACGTCGGCTTCGGCAAGACCGAGGTCGCGGTGCGCGCCGCGTTCGCCGCCGCCAGCGCCGGCAAGCAGGTCGCGGTGCTGGTGCCGACCACGCTGCTGGCCGAACAGCACTACCGCAACTTCCGCGATCGCTTTGCCGATTGGCCGCTCAAGGTGGAGGTGCTGTCGCGCTTCAAATCCACCAAGGAGATCAAGGCCGAACTGGAGAAGGTCGCGGCCGGCACCATCGATGTGATCGTCGGTACGCACCGGCTGCTGCAGCCGGACGTGAAGTTCAAGGATCTGGGCCTGGTCATCGTCGATGAAGAGCAGCGCTTCGGTGTGCGCCAGAAGGAAGCGCTCAAAGCGATGCGCGCCAACGTGCACCTGCTCACGCTGACCGCCACGCCGATCCCGCGCACGCTCAACATGGCCATGGCCGGGCTGCGCGATCTGTCCATCATCGCCACGCCGCCGCCGAACCGCCTGGCGGTCAAGACCTTCATCACCGCCTGGGACAACGCGCTGCTGCGCGAGGCGTTCCAGCGCGAGCTGGCCCGTGGTGGCCAGCTGTACTTCCTGCACAACGACGTGGAGAGCATCGGCCGCATGCAGCGCGAGCTGGCCGAGCTGGTGCCCGAGGCCCGCATCGGCATCGCGCACGGACAGATGCCCGAGCGCGAGCTGGAGCGGGTGATGCTCGACTTCCAGAAGCAGCGCTTCAACGTGCTGCTGTCGACCACGATCATCGAATCGGGCATCGACATCCCCAACGCCAACACCATCATCATCAACCGTGCCGACCGCTTCGGCCTGGCACAGCTGCACCAGCTGCGTGGCCGCGTCGGTCGATCACACCACCGCGCCTATGCCTACCTGGTCGTGCCCGACCGTCGTTCGATCACGCCGGATGCGGAAAAGCGCCTGGAAGCGATCGCCTCGATGGACGAACTGGGCGCCGGCTTCACCCTGGCCACCCACGATCTGGAGATCCGCGGCGCCGGCGAACTGCTGGGCGAGGACCAGAGCGGGCAGATGGCCGAAGTGGGCTTCAGCCTGTACACCGAGCTGCTGGAACGCGCAGTGCGCAGCATCAAGCAGGGCCATCTGCCCGACATCGATGCCGGCGAAGAAGCGCGGGGTGCCGAGGTCGAGCTGCACGTGCCGGCGCTGATTCCGGACGACTACCTGCCGGACGTGCACACCCGCCTGACGCTGTACAAGCGCATTTCCAGCGCGCGCGACAGCGATGCGCTGCGCGAACTTCAGGTGGAGATGATCGACCGCTTCGGCCTGCTGCCGGATGCGGCCAAGAACCTGTTCGCCATTGCCGAGCTGAAGCTGCAGGCCAGCACGCTGGGCATCCGCAAGCTGGACCTGGGCGAGAACGGTGGCCGCATCGTGTTCGAATCCAAGCCGAACATCGACCCGATGGCGGTGATCCAGCTGATCCAGAAACAACCGAACCTCTATGCCATGGACGGTCCGGACAAGCTGCGCGTCAAGCATCCGCTGCCACTGCCCGAAGACCGCTTCAACGCCGCACGCGCGCTGCTGCTGACCCTGGCCCTGCGTTGATCGATATCCAAGGTTCCGGTCCGCCGCGGGCGGCAGACCGGCGCCCTTTCCATTTACTGCGCCCGCGACAAGGAGTGTTGCCGTGAATCGTTTCGCCCCCCTTCTGCTCGCCACCAGCCTGGGCCTGCTGGCCGCCTGCCACAGCGGCATGAGCAACCGCGATTACCTGCACGAGAATGTCGCCAGCTGGAACGGCACGGTCAGCATGGTCGAGCAATGGACCAACGGCCCGAACGGCGAGTCCTTCCATGCGTCGCTGCAGGACGGCAAGAGCATGCAGCAACATCGCTTCGGCCTGAAGAACGCGCACAAGGAAATCGCCGACCGGCTGGTCTTCGTCCAACAGTTCACCCATGGCAAGGACGCCGACGCACTGCACCAGAACCTGCTCGATTCCCTGAAGAGCACCGAACACATGTTCGCCGTGATGGAACAGCTGGCAGCCCTGCCCGATGGCTACAGCGAAGAACAGGTCGCCCCGCTGCTGCAGACCCTGGATGAGGCCGTGACCAGAATGGACGAAGACATGCAGACCCTGAGCGACGCGCAGGACGCTTTCGCCAAAGCCCATCGCATCCACCTGCAGACCACCGGCTGATCCGCGCAGCCCCGGTTGCCGATGCGGCCGGGGCCAAATGCTGCATGCGACTGAACGCACAGCCCCACGCGGGACCGTCGATGCCTCCCGCGTGACACTGATGCGGGTACCCTATGCGCCGCCCCGGCCCGCTCTCGCGGGCCTTTCCGTTTCCTGCGCAGCTTCGCCGCGCCGCCAGTTCCGATGCCCCAGCCCAGACCTCCCGACCTCCTGCACGCGCAGGCCTGCCTGATCGACGCCCTGTCGATGTCGCTGCAGATGCGTGATGCCTATACCCGCCACCACTGTGACCGCGTGGGCCTTCTTGCGCAGCACCTTGCCCTGCACTGCGACCTTGATGAGGACGCCTGTGCGCAGGTCGGCCTGGCCGCGCGCTTCCACGACATCGGCAAGATCGGCATCCCCGACGAGGTACTGCTGAGCCCGCGCCGGCACAGCGACGAAGAGCGGGCGATCATGCGTGAGCACCCGGTGCGCGGCGAGCACATTTTCCTGGCCACCGGCCGCAGTGATGCCGCACCGGTCGCGCGACTGATCCGCGCGCACCATGAAGCGTTCGATGGCAGCGGCTATCCCGATGGCCTGCACGGCGAGGCCATTCCGCTCGGCGCCCGCATCGTCACCATTGCCGATGCCTACGATGCAATGACCAGCGTGCGCCCTTACCGCGCGGAGATGGAGCACGAGACGGTGCTGCGGATCCTCGATGAGCAGGCCGGTGGCCTGATCGATCCCTACGTGCTGCAGCGTTTCCACGGCATGCTCAGGAACGAGCCGGCGCTGGCCTGAGTTGCACACACCGCGGAGACTGCCTGCGGGCCTCTCTAGGTACCTTTGGCGCGGGCGCGGGACCTCAATGGAATCCCTGCAACCGCACTGAAGCCAATCCCGCTCAGCAATCCAAAGAAGCCGCCGACCGGGAAGCAGAAGATGAGCCCCCAACCAAGGTCCATCAGCAGAATCTCCAGGTAGCCATCTTCCGGCGGCCAGGCGGCCCGCAGCATCAGCATGATGCCGCCGATCAGCGTAGCGCCAACGCAGACCGATACCCAGCTCAGGCGTCGGCGCCAGCGAAGCAGCCCGATCCAGGGCCCGCAGAGCACTACCGCGAATGCCATCGACACCATCACTTCGTGAAGTGATGCAGCCAGCCGGACGAGATAGTACGGGGTCCTGCCAAGTGTCAGCGCGAACAAGACCACCACCACCACCAGGCCCACCCAGGGCGTGATCGCGCCAATGGTCATCCCCAGCCACAAGGGCCGGCGGTGCCCGCACGCCGGCATCGGCGCGACCGCTGCAGCAGGTAACGTGTTGCTGGATTCGTATAAATTGAAGCTCATGACCGTCCCTGGGCCCCGTGCAGGGCGTGCGCAGCGCGCGCATCCTAACGCATTCATTGCAGCCGATGGCGATGTAGGCAGGCGGAAACAGGAAGGCCCGGCATTCGCCGGGCCTCCTGCATTACTGCCGCATGCGATCGATTACCAGATCACCACGCGCTTGTCGTCGGCACGCACCATCGCATCGCCAGCCTTGCACTGGAACGCAGCCGCATAGGACGGCATGTTCGACGGCGCACCGTTGGCACGGAAGTTCGCCGGTGCGTGCGGATCGGTGTTCAGGCGCACGCGCAGCTCACCGTCGGTGAAGTTGCGACGCCACACGGTGGCCCAGTTCATGAAGAAGCGCTGGTCCTGGCTGTGACCGTCCACCTCGACGTTCGCCTTCGGGTTCTCCTTCAGCGCCATCTGCAGGGCATCGTAGGCCACGGTCAGGCCACCCAGATCACCAATGTTCTCGCCCAGGGTCAACTTGCCCTTCACGAACACGCCCGGCACCGACTCGTAGCCGTCGAACTGGGCGACCAGCTGGTCGGTGCGCTCGGTGAATGCCTTGCGGTCGCTGTCAGTCCACCAGTTGTCGAAGTTGCCGTTGGCGGCGAACTGGCTGCCCGAGTCATCGTAGCCGTGCATCATCTCGTGGCCGATGACCGCACCGATGCCA
>Ga0213829_1000923_pt1 | contig 23408 bp, 24 predicted proteins | sample MC6MC0896MG_FD_180665 | JGI IMG/M metagenome (GOLD analysis project Ga0213829, IMG submission 180665) | Enriched soil aggregate microbial communities from Iowa State University, Ames, United States - MC6-MC0896-MG | ecosystem: Environmental > Terrestrial > Soil > Unclassified | place: USA: Iowa...
ACGAAAATACAAAAGAGTATTAGTTTACTTATTTTTAGATATAAGTAAAGCTTTTAATTGTTCTGACGATTTATCGTCAAATTTACGAGCAAACAGATAATCACGACTAATTATTTTATCGAAATCGGTACTATCTAAATAAGAAGGAGTTCCTCCGCGATTACTTTGCCAATCAATATATCTTAAATTATTATTTTTAACAGTCTGTTTAAGATCAGAATTTATTAAAACACTTTGAAAATAAATTTCTTCGGAGCAAAAACAGTAACGCATTCTTTTTAAATAGATATTAGATTTTGGATTAAAAACCACATATTCTAATACCTCACGATTTAAACTCCACCAAGTACCACCACCATAAATAGTTTTAAAATCATAGTTTAAACTTTTACGCTTAATCTTACACGTTTTTTGAAGTTTTATAAACCAGTTGTTTAATTTAAACAAACGATTTTTGTTGTTAAGCGAAATGTGATCAAAAATATTAAAATAATGGTATCTGTCTAAACCGCCATTGCCGCTCCAACTTATTGTGGGTAGTTGCTCAAACTGCAAAAAGTTTTGGTTGTTATTAGAATAGGAATCTGTGGGTTTTGTTGGGAAATCTTGTCCACTGATTAAATGAAAATAATTGTTTTCTTCACCTTTTAAAGCTTTTTCACTTAAAAATAATATAGCTTTCAAATGATTTAAACTTCCCCAATTGACTTTGTATTCTGTATAAACATGAACATTTTTGTAATCTGACAATTTGTGAATATCACTAGGAGTATTTTTTTTATCAAAATGGATATAAAAGTTAAAACAATTATCAAAATAATTAATGATATCTACTACCTGATGCACGTTTTTGTAAGCTGTAATTAGAATAGCTGTCTTCATTTTGGTGTGTAATTTCAATCTAAAAAAATTCCGAAGCTAAAACTTCGGAATTTTCTTATTTATAAAAAATCAAATCTTATTTAAAAGCAGGGAATCCTGTCACATCCATACCTGTAATTAACAAGTGAATGTCGTGTGTACCTTCATAAGTAACAACCGATTCTAAATTCATCATGTGACGCATAATAGAATATTCGCCTGTAATACCCATTCCGCCTAACATTTGACGTGCATCACGCGCAATAGTTAATGCCATATCTACGTTGTTGCGTTTTGCCATTGATATTTGTGCTGTTGTCGCTTTACCTTCGTTACGTAAAACACCCAAACGCCAAGTTAGTAACTGTGCTTTAGTGATTTCGGTAATCATTTCGGCTAATTTCTTTTGTTGTAATTGAAAAGCTCCGATTGGTTTATCAAACTGAATGCGTTCTTTTGAATATCTTAAAGCAGTATCGTAACAATCCATCGCAGCACCAATCGCTCCCCATGCAATACCGTAACGAGCCGAATCTAAACAACCAAGTGGTGCACCTAATCCAGATTTGTTTGGTAATAAGTTTTCTTTAGGAACTTTAACGTTATCAAAAATCAATTCGCCTGTTGCCGATGCACGTAACGACCATTTGTTGTGTGTTTCCGGAGTTGTAAAACCTTCCATACCACGCTCAACGATCAATCCGTGAATGCGTCCGCTTTCGTCTTTAGCCCAAACAACGGCAATATCTGCAAACGGAGCGTTCGAAATCCACATTTTTGCACCATTCAATAAGTAATGATCGCCTTTATCTTTAAAATTGGTAACCATTCCGCCTGGGTTCGATCCAAAATCAGGTTCTGTTAAACCAAAACAGCCGATCATTTCGCCTGTTGCTAATTTTGGAAGGTATTTCATACGTTGCTCTTCGTTTCCGTATTTCCAAATTGGATACATTACCAACGATGATTGAACCGATGAGGTTGAACGAACGCCTGAATCGCCACGTTCAATTTCCTGCATAATTAATCCGTACGAAATCTGATCTAATCCAGCACCGCCGTATTCCACAGGAATATATGGTCCAAAACCGCCAATTTCTCCTAAACCTTTTACAATTTGATGAGGGAATTCTGCGCGTTGTGCATATTCTTCAATAATTGGTGATACTTCTTTTTTAACCCATGCCCGTGCCGAGTCGCGCACTAATTTATGTTCGTCTGTAAGTAAATCGTCTAATAAATAATAATCTGGTGCCTGAAATAAATCCGGTTTCATATCTACAATTGTTTAGTTGTCACAAAAATACTTATTTTTTAAGAAGAAAGACAAAATATTTTATGATTGAATTTTTAGAATAAAAAGTAGTAACTTGCTGTTAGTTATTGATAAATGAAGATAAAGCAAGTGTGACATGGCAAATAATGACGTGAATAATCAGAAGAAATGGAATAATGCATTTAATGGTTGCAGATATATTACTGTTGTTTTAGGCGTAGTTCTTCTTTCAGCTTGGACTCTAAAATCTGCTTCTGCAATAAATTCGCCAGAGTTTGACTTAACACAAGCTACTTTTAAAGAAATAACCGGTATTGTTAAAAACCAAGTTGGGGGACCGATTCCTGGTGTTGTTGTAAAGTTGGCAGGAACTAACGTTGAAACAGTAACTGATGTTGAAGGGAAATATAAGTTTAATGTGAAAAAAGGCGATAAAATTCAGTTTATTTGTAGAGGATATAAAACAAGTATGGCAACTGTTCGTAAGAGTAATGTTTTGAATGTTAAGATGGAACAAGACGATGCTTACTTGCATGATATTACAATTTCTTCTATCTGTCGTTCAGCAACGGGATGTGCTGGTGTTAGTGCATTTAGTGTTAAAAAAAATGAACTTAATAAAAATCATATTGTAGATATAGCATTTCCATTAATTTTTAATATAGATGTTACTTATAGAAATCCGCAGACAATTTTAAAAGAAGTAGAAGACTTAACTCGTAATGGAAAGTATATATATATATATATATATATATATTGTGGACGGTATACGTGTTAGTGAAGAAACATTTCGTTCGTTAAATCAAAACGATGTTGAAAGTGTGGATATTTACAAACACACCGATGTTTACAATGCACGGTTTGGGAACAAAGAAAACCAAAGCAGAATATCATTAAATGCGCGGTAAATCTTTACTCACTATTAGTGTCACTTCGAGTAGCGTAATGTAATCAAGCGTATCGAGAAGTTTTCGACAAACTCGAACCGACGGTACTTTTGACCTTAAGACTTTAAACTTTTGACTTACTTGTGTCAAAACAAACGCAACTGTTCGCCTTTAGTACCATCAAACAAATCGGTTGATAACAAAGGAAATTTAGATTGACTGAAAAATTTCTTTCTGCCGATTTCAAAAGTTTTGTGAATCATATCGGCAAAATTTCCGTTGCCGGTATTTCTTTTAGTAATATTCTTTTCTGCTAAATTTCCTTTATGCAATGATGCGATTTGATTTAAAACCTTTTCTTTTCGGTCGGGATAATGCGTTTCCAACCAATCTTTAAAAACGGGTTCAACTTCATCGTTCAAACCAACCAAAGTATATCCAAAAGAATGAGCACCGTTTTCTGCAATTGTCTTTAATATCGGTAAAATTTCCATGCTATTTAATCCGGGAATTATCGGCGCAACCATTACGTGTGTTGGAATGTTGTTTTGCGATAAAGTATGTAGCGCTTTCAGTTTTGTTTTTACCGATGAAGTTCTGGGTTCTAAAACCCTGCGCAAATCTTCATTTATGGTTGGAATACTTAACGATACATTTACCAGATTTATAGCTGCGAGTTGTTTTAAAATATCTAAATCGCGAAGTATTAAGGCGTTTTTTGTAATTATACTCACCGGGTGACGATAATCTAAACACAGTTGCAATATTTTTCGAGTAATTTCTAATTTGCGTTCAATTGGTTGATAACAATCTGTATTACCGGAAAGTTGAATGGTTGATGCTTTGTAACCGCGTTTTAAAAAGAACTGTTCTAAAAGTTCCGGAGCGTTTTTCTTTACCAAAATAACGCGTTCAAAATCTACACCAGCGCTAAAACCCCAATATTGGTGTGTAGGGCGAGCGTAACAATACGCACAACCGTGTTCGCAACCCTGATACGGATTTACAGAATACAGAAAAGGCAAACTATTGCCTTTTACTTTATTGACGATTGTTTTAGGAAAGACCTCTAATATTTGAGTTTTAGCGATATCCTCTTCGTAATCATCTTGATAGATAGATGTTTCATATCTGTTCTTAAAAAACCGATTGTGGATATTCTCTACCGCTCCTTGTCCTTTTATAAATTCCTTTTTCATTATAACGATTGTTGTATGCCATAAAATTATTAGATTGATAAGACATTAAACGTCGTTTGTAAAATGAAAAGTTTACATTTTCAAATAAAATTCTTTTGTTAATTCAGTGTATTCTGCGGTGTATTTATGGCGATCTGTTTCAATGGTTAATTCATCAACAAGAGGTTCTTGTTCTATTCTGGAAAAAGCTAGTAAACTGCGTTTAATTTCGGATGTTTCGTTCCCTTTAACTCGAGTTATCTTCAATGGAAATAATCCCACAGATTGAGCTAGTTCGATAAAATTTTCTTCTTCTTTATAAGGAATGATTACAGTTAAAATTCCGTTTTCAGAAAGTAATGCTTGTGCCGATTCTATTAATTCATCAAAAGGTAAAGCTTCCTGAAAACGTGCTTGATCTCGTTTGTCATTTCCTGATGAATAATTCTCTGAATAAAAAGGTGGGTTCGATACAATTAAATCATATTCTTCTTCGTCTTCAAAAAGTTCCTCTGTAAATTCATCAATCGATGCATGATAGCAAAACAAGCGATCGTTCCATTTGCTTTGTTCAAAATTTTCTACGCATTGTTCGTAAGCTTCTTCGTCAATTTCAACAGCGTCAATTTGTTGCGCATCGCTTCTTTGAGCTAACATTAAAGCAATTAAACCGGTGCCTGCACCAATATCTAATATGTTAAACGGTTTGTGAAAAAGGGGAGCCCAAGCACCTAACAAAACACCGTCTGTACCAACTTTCATGGCACAACGATCCTGTTCTATGGTGAATTGTTTAAATGAGAACATTGAAGTAGATTTTACCTCAAAATTACTGTTTTAAATGAAAATAAGTGGTAATTAAATATACAAATCAATCAATCCTTCCGGAGTGTTGAAAAGAATTGATTTGTTTTCGCGATTTACTTCAATGATGAATTCATCAATTAAAGGAATCAAAATAACGGCATCATCTTTTTGAATTTCAAACAAAGCTTGTACGCCGTTGTCGCTTATTCTTAAAATGGTTCCGAAATTGCCTAATCGCTGGTCAATGGCATCAAAACCAACAACCTCGTGGTAGTAAAATTTGTTTCCTTCTAATTTAGGAAGCATGGTAAGCGGTAAATAAACATCTTTGCCCACAATGGTGTCTGCAATTTCTTCAGAATCCATATCTTCAAACTGTGTGCGAAGAAATTTTTCTCTGTGAAGCGATGATCTTTCAATAAAAAAAGGAACCAAATGTCCGTTTATTTCAACGAACATTGATTCCAATTCTGTGTACAATTCTGGCTCGTCTGTGTCTAAATAAACCAAGACTTCGCCTTTGAAACTATATTTCTTAGCGACTTTTCCTAAATAAAAACAATCTTTTTTACGCATTAAAAATCGCTTACAAATTATGCTTCAGTTTCTTCTGTATTTTCTTCTACTTCTGGAGTAGCTTCTTCTGCAGTTGCAGCTTCAGCAGCAGCTTTAGCTTCTTGTGCAGCAGCAATACGTTTTGCATTTACTTCTTTTTCAGCGTTTAATGCAGCTGTTCTTGCAGCAGCTTTATTGTCAGCCAATCCAGTAACTTTTGTGTTTACTTTGTTTGCTTTTTCATCTAACCAAGCAGTGAATTTTGCATCAGCTTGATCTTGTGTTATAGCACCTTTACGTACACCACCATTTAAGTGATGTTTTAATAATGCACCTTTATAAGATAAAATTGCACGAGCAGTATCTGTTGGTTGTGCACCGTTAAATAACCATTTTGCAGCAGCATCAACGTTTAAGTCAATTGTTGCAGGGTTAGTGTTTGGATTGTAAGTTCCGATTTTCTCTAAGAATTTACCATCTCTTTTAGCACGTGCATCAGCAGCTACTACCCAGTAAAAAGGTTTACCTTTTTTACCGTGTCTTTGTAATCTAATTTTTACAGACATAATCTTTAAATGATTTAATTGAGGTTCCCGACCTCTTAATTATTAAAATTGAAGTGCAAAAGTAATTATTTTTTCGTAATGATTGATTATTAACCCGTAAAAATTAACCTTAAGTTGTTAAATTTTAAAAAAGTTAAATAATTATTAAAAAAAAACATTTGGTGTTAAAGAAAAAATTCTATTTTTGTTTGGTAACATTGAATTCAGAATCTAAATAGAATATGAAAAAATACTTTTTATTTGCATTAATGGCAGTTTCACTAGTGTCTTGCGAAGAAGAACTAACTGTAAACACACCAACCTTTGAAGCCATGAAAAGTTATGACTTTTGGCGTGCTACAAAATTAACGGCAAATGTTGATAACAGCGGTAATTTGGTAATTGTTGGCGCAACCGATTCAGAAAACGTTACTTTGTTTATTCATAATTACGAATCAGGAAAAGAATATGAATTAGGAACAACAAATCATCATGTTGCTACATATTCTAAAATTGAAAAAGATACAGTTTACTTATATAGTACTTCATCATCAACAGGAAAAGGTTATATTAAGTTAGATCCGGTGGAAAAACAAGTTCCGGGTACAATTTCAGGAACGTTTATGGCAGAAATGGTACCTGTAGATCCTACTTTGGTTTTGCCAGAAACACCGTTAGTGAATTTAAATAAAGGAGTGTTTTTTAGAATTCCTTTAGTTACTCCACCAGTAGCAGAAACACCAAATCCGTAATAAATTTTAAAAATTTGTTTAACACATACTTAAGTCGTTCTTTTTTAAGAGCGACTTTTTTTATTGTAACTTTGTATAAAATCAAGCTGAATTTTACCATGTATATAATTTTTGATACCGAAACAACTGGTTTGCCTAAAGATTGGAATGCACCTATTACCGATGTTGATAACTGGCCGCGCTGTATACAGATTGCCTGGCAGTTGCACGATGAAATGGGAAATTTGGTTGAGCATGAAGATTATTTAATTAAGCCCGAAGGTTTTGATATTCCGTATGATTCTGAACGTATTCATGGGATTTCTACCTTATTAGCAACCGAAAAAGGTATCGATATAAATACCGTTCTTGCCAAGTTTAATACGGCTTTGGGTAAGGCTAAATTTGTTGTAGGACAAAATGTTGGTTTTGATTTGAATATTATGGGTGCCGAATTTCATCGTTCGTCTAAAGCAACGCCTTTAAATTCTATGGCGGTTTTGGATACGTGTACCGAAGTTACCGCCAGTTTATTGAAACTTCCCGGTGGTCGTGGGGGTCGATTTAAACTACCTACCTTGACCGAACTGCATGAATATTTATTTGACGTGCCTTTTGGCGAAGCTCACAACGCAACTGCCGATGTAGAAGCTACAACAAGATGTTTTTTTGAATTGATTCGCAGAAATGTTTTTAACGAAAACGAATTACAACAATCAGCTGGATATTTACAGCATTTTAAAGAAGTAAATCCGCAGCCTTTTCAGTTAATTGGGTTAAAACACATCAATCTTAAAAAAGCATCCGAAGAAATTCGTAAACAGTTAGAAGCTGCCGGTGTTATTAAAGGGGAAGCAGAGAAAACTACAATTACAGAAGATGTAAAAAAAGCTTATAATGAAGCGGTTTTTGCGCATCTGCACAATCATACACAGTTTTCAGTTTTGCAATCGACTATCGATATTGGTGCAATGATCAAAAAATCGGCAAAAGAAAAAATGTCGGCTTTATCAATGACCGATCATGGGAATATGATGGGAGCTTTTAAGTTTGTAAGTGCAGTTTTAGATCATAATAAAAACGCAAAGAAAGCCAACGAAGCAGCGATTGAAAACGGAGAAGATCCTACAGAAACAGAACTGAAACCAATTGTTGGTTGCGAGTTTTTTGTGTGCGAAAATCATACCGATAAATCTAAAAAAGACAATGGATATCAAGTTGTTCTTCTGGCAAAAAATAAAAAGGGATATCACAACCTTGCAAAACTATCGTCAATAGCGTCGATCAACGGTTTTTACTACGTTCCACGTATTGATAAGCAGGTTCTTTTGCAATATAAAGAAGATATTATTGTGCTTTCCGGGAATTTGTACGGTGAAGTGCCAAGTAAGATTTTAAATATTGGAGAAAAGCAGGCAGAAGAGGCACTTTTGTGGTGGAAAGAACATTTTAAAGATGATTTCTATTTGGAAATCATGCGCCATAATCAAGAAGATGAAGATCGTGTAAATAAAACATTGATCGCGTTTTCTAAAAAGCATAATATAAAACTAATCGCGACAAACAATACGTATTATTTAGAAAAATCCGATGCCAACGCACATGATATTTTACTGTGTGTAAAAGATGGTGAAAAACAGGCAACACCGATTGGTCGCGGTCGCGGATATCGTTATGGTTTGCCAAATCAAGAGTATTTTTATAAGACTCAAGATGAAATGAAGGCACTTTTTAAGGATTTGCCCGAAGCAATTATCAATATTCAGGAGATTGTCGATAAAATTGAAGTGTATTCTCTTTACCGAGATATTTTACTTCCCAAGTTTGATATTCCTGCTGAATTTATAAATGCTGAAGATGATGCCGATGGTGGTAAACGAGGTGAAAATGCCTATTTAAGATATTTAACGTATGAAGGTGCGAAGCGCAGATACAAAGAAATCGACGACGTTGTTACCGAACGATTAGATTTTGAACTAAAAACAGTAGAAAATTCCGGTTATCCGGGATATTTCCTAATTGTTCAGGATTTCATTGCCGAAGCCCGTAAAATGAATGTTTCGGTTGGTCCGGGGCGTGGATCTGCTGCAGGTTCTGCAGTGGCTTATTGTTTAGGTATTACCAATTTAGATCCCATAAAATACGATTTGCTTTTTGAGCGTTTCCTGAATCCCGATCGTGTATCGATGCCCGATATCGATATCGATTTTGATGATGAAGGTCGTGGTCGCGTAATGGATTACGTAATCAATAAATACGGATCTAATCAGGTGGCACAAATCATCACGTACGGTAAAATGGCAACAAAATCGGCAATTAAAGATGCGGCGCGTGTATTGGATCTACCTTTATATGAATCGGAACGAATTGCCAAAATGATTCCAACGATGATGCCGAGTAAGTGGAATTTGCGTCGATTTTTGTCTGAACCCGAAGATGTTATTAAAAAAGCCTTGCGATCTGATGAGTTTGATGCGGTTAAAGAATTGATAGGTATCGCCAACCAGAACGATTTGCTTTCAGAAACCATTCAGCAGGCAAAAATCATCGAAGGATCAATGCGAAATACGGGAATTCATGCGTGTGGAGTAATCATTACGCCCGACGATATTACGAATTTCGTACCTGTTCAAACCGCCAAAGATTCAGCTTTATATGTAACCCAGTTCGATAACTCGGTTGCCGAAAGTGCCGGCTTGCTTAAAATGGATTTTTTGGGCTTAAAAACCCTCACACTAATAAAAGATACAGTTGCTATTATAAAACAGCGTATTGGTTTAGAGATCGATCCGGAAGAAATTCCGATTGACGATGTTAAAACCTACGAATTGTTCCAACGCGGAGAAACGGTGGGTGTGTTCCAATACGAATCGCCTGGTATGCAAAAATACATGCGTGAGCTGAAACCTACGGTTTTTGGCGATTTAATTGCTATGAATGCTTTGTATCGTCCGGGTCCGTTAGAATATATTCCATCGTTCGTTAAAAGAAAAAACGGAGAAGAAGATATTACGTACGATTTAGATGCGTGCGAAGAATATTTAAAAGAAACCTACGGAATTACCGTTTATCAGGAACAGGTAATGCTTTTGTCACAAAAATTAGCCGATTTTACCAAAGGTGAAGCCGATGTTTTGCGTAAAGCAATGGGTAAAAAGCAAAAAGATGTTCTAGATAAAATGAAGCCTAAATTTGTAGAACAAGCAGCTGCAAAAGGGCACGATCCTAAAACATTAGAAAAAATTTGGAAAGACTGGGAAGCTTTTGCATCCTATGCTTTCAACAAATCGCACTCAACCTGTTATGCGTGGATAGCGTATCAAACCGCCTATTTTAAGGCGCATTATCCGGCAGAATATATGGCGGCGGTGCTTTCAAACAACATGAACGATATTAAATCGGTTACGTTTTTTATGGAAGAATGCCGTCGTATGGGATTAGACGTTTTGGGACCTGATGTAAATGAATCACATTATAAATTTGCTGTGAACGAGAGTTATCAGATCCGTTTTGGAATGGGTGCGATAAAAGGAGTGGGCGAGGGTGCAGTAAATACCATTATCGAACATAGAAAAGACGGAAATTATAAATCAATTTTCGATCTGGCGAAGCGAATCGATTTAAGATCAGCCAATAAAAAAGCATTCGAAAATCTGGCATTGGCAGGTGGTTTCGATTGTTTTACAGATACACATCGCGGTCAGTATTTTTATACGGAAGGCGACGGAATTACCTTTCTGGAAAAAGCCATGAAGTATGGTGGAAAATATCAAGATAACGAAAATTCTGCGCAGGTTAGTTTGTTTGGAGAATCGAGTGAAGTGCAGATTCCCGAGCCTGTAATTCCAAGCTGTGAAGAATGGACGACAATGGAAAAATTGGCGAAAGAAAAAGATGTTGTCGGAATTTATATTTCGGGTCATCCGTTAGATGATTTTAAGTTCGAACTGAAATATTTCTGTAATGTAAGAATGGAACAATTGAAACATTTGGATCCTTTGGTAGGCAGAACCGTTACTTTTGGCGGAATGATTTCTAACGTACAGTTTAAAACATCGTCTAAAGGAAAAGACTGGGCAATGTTTACGGTAGAAGGTTACGACGAAAGTATTGAAATGCGCATGTTTAATGAAGACTATTTAAAAAACCGACATTTTCTGCTGAACAATACTTTTGTGTATTTTAAAGTGTATATAAAAGAAGGTTGGATTAAGAAAGATACCAACGAACGATCAGAAGCTCGCATGCAGTTTGTAGAATTAAAGTTGTTGAACGAAGTAATACCAACTTTTGCAAAAAAATTGATTATTCAGATTGATGTTCGTAAACTGAAAGAAATGCAGGTTGATAAAATAAGAGTTATTATGGATAAAAATCCGGGAACCAAAGCGGTTGTTTTTGAAGTTTTTGAATTGGAAGAAGTTCAAAACCGACTGCAAACACAGGTAGTTCATAAATTGTTGGAAGATACACAAGAAGAAGTTTCAGACGATGCTGTGGAAGAAATCGATGAGAAATCACCAGAAATTGAAGTGCCCGAGATTCAATATCTTAAGAAAAATCTGTTAGAAATGCCTAGTAAAAATATGCGCATTGAAATATCATCAGATTTGTTAGAAGAGTTAGAGCGGATGCAGGTTTCGTTCCGTTTAAATTAAAAACCTTTATGTGGTTATAGATATTAGTTATAGTTGTTAACTTGTAGCAATAAAAAAAATAACTAAATTTGTATATAATAGATTTAAAAACTAAAATTATGGCTTTAGAAATAACAGATGCAACATTTGAAGAAGTAGTATTAAAATCAGCACAACCGGTAGTAGTAGATTTTTGGGCAGAATGGTGTGGTCCTTGTAAAATGTTAGGTCCAACAATCGAAGAATTAGCCGGAGATTTTGACGGAAAAGTAGTTGTAGGAAAAGTAGACGTAGATGCAAACCAAGATTTTGCTTCACAATATGGTGTAAGAAACATACCAACAGTATTAATTTTCCAAAACGGAGAAGTAGTAGGTCGCCAAGTTGGTGTAGCACCAAAGCAAACTTACGTTGACGCACTTACCAAATTGTTGTAATAAATACAAAATATAGTAATAAAAGTACCAGAATTAGTTCTGGTATTTTTTTTGTAAATCACTGAAAAGTAGCGGTGTGAAAAAAATATTTAAAACAGTATCTCATTTTTTTTAAAAAATGTTTGCACCATTAGTAAATGGTCGTATATTTGCACCGTTGAAATGATGAAGCAATAGCAACATTAACTTAACAAACGGTTTGGTAGTTCAGTTGGTTAGAATACATGCCTGTCACGCATGGGGTCGCGGGTTCGAGTCCCGTCCAGACCGCAAAACAAAGAACACGGTTCTTTACAATTTTGCGAAAGTAAAATTTCTTTGACATAAAACATTATCTTGGTTTGGTAGTTCAGTTGGTTAGAATACATGCCTGTCACGCATGGGGTCGCGGGTTCGAGTCCCGTCCAGACCGCCAAGATACAATAGCCCTTCGGTTACGAGGGGCTTTTGTGCCCTTTAATGTTTTGGTTTGGTAGTTCAGTTGGTTAGAATACATGCCTGTCACGCATGGGGTCGCGGGTTCGAGTCCCGTCCAGACCGCGAGATTCTCGCTTTAGAATCAAAAATAGTTGTGTTGTTTAGGTACGCAAGTACCTGGTTTAGTAGTTAGACCAATGAAAAGCTTTCCAAATCGGAGGGCTTTTTTGATTTTTATCTTACCTAATAAAACCATAGTTTTGTATTTTACAATACATAAACATGAAAAAAGTACTTTTATTACTATTACTTCTTATTCAAAACTTTTCAGCATTAGCACAAGACGAGGTTAAATCATTTGTTCAGCAAAAGGCATATCCAAAAGAAGGGTTACAAGTTTTTATGAAAGAATTTGTAAATAAATTTGACTATAAAAATGCAGATAAAATACCTAATGATATTGCCGAAATTAAATTACGTGTAAAATTTATAGTTGAGAAAGACGGTACGTTTAACGATAAAGTTAGTAGACGATACCTACAATTTTAAAAATGAAGTAATACGTATTTTAAACGAAATGCCTGTTTGGAACGCCGCTATGCACGAAGGTAAAAATGTTCGATCATCGTTTACATTGCCTATAACTATTAGAATAACTCCGTCGGCAGTAACTTCACCAGATGAGATTGTTTTAAAAACCCCTGAAGAAATAAGTACGTTCAACGCTTTATTAAAATCGAATAAAATTGATACTGATTTTTTTGATTTAACTTGTGATTGTACGTTGGTTCGAAGTTCAAAAAATGATGAATTGAAGTCCGAAGAATTTTATATGACTTCGCAAGATCAAAAGGCATCGTATAATATAGCTTTTAGAAAATTAACTTCACAGCAATTTAAAGATGAAATTGCAACTATTCAGAGTGATGCTGTAAAACAAAATTCGGTTGTTAAAAAAGTATTATTTAATGGAATAGATGCTACCGAAATTCATGTAAATATACCTAATGGGGATTATGTAAATGTTTACAGAATGCTGTTTTTTTACCATAAAGAACATATTATAGCTGTAAGTGTAGCTTCGTATAAAACACAAATAGCCGATTTACTTTTTGATGATCTTAAAGAAAATTTTAAGTTGAAAATATAAGTATATTTATAATAAAATATCTATTTATGAAAAAACTGATTTTTTTACTTCTTTGCCTTTTAAGTTTTGGTGTAATTCAGGCACAACATCCAGGTAAACCATCTCAAAAAGAAGTTATAAATGGTGAAAATCATATTTACAAACTTGTTCAGAAGAAAGCAAAACCAAAAGAAGGTTATCAAGTTTTTTTTTGAATGTTTTTTAAATGAATTCAAAAAACCTACTTTGCCTAAAGAGATTAAAGAAATTCGTGTTAGATTAAGGTTTGTAGTAGAAAAAGACGGGTCTTTTAGTGATGTTCAAATTATACAGGATAAATTTAATGTTGGAGAAGAGGCTGTTCGTGTTTTAAAAACAATGCCAAAATGGGATCCTGCTGAACATGATTGTGAACTTAAAGGAACTAAATGTAAAATTGTTTGTTCTTATTTTACCTTACCTGTTGTTGTAAAGCTAAATTAAACTCTTAAATATCAAAAAAATATGATGATTAGGTGTGTTTTTATGACAGTTTGTATACTGTTTTCTTCAGCCACAATTCAAGCTCAAGAATCAAATGAGAGTGATGATGAAAAAGTGTACAGATTTGTCCAGAAAAAGGCAGAACCAAAACAAGGAATGTTTAAATTTTTGCAAACCTTTTCCAATGAATTTAACTCGTTGGTTATTCCACCAAAATTCGATGAGATTTCTTTTAAGTTAAAATTCGTCATTGAAAAAAACGGTACGCTTTCAAATATCGAAATAGAAGAAAATGAGCATGCTTATGCTTATATCGAAGAAATAATCAGGGTTTTAAAAAAAGCACCGGCATGGAAACCTGCCGAAAATAAAGGGAAAATTGTACGATCTTTTCATATAGTTCCGGTTAAATTAAGATTTCCTATGCGGAGTGTTGACAAAGCATTATTGGAAAAAGCAATTTTAGAACGAACAGTAAATACGGAATATTTTCAGTTTGAATGTAATTGTAAGCTAATCAACAGCAGTACAAACCAATACAATAAGGTTAAAGAATTTGCCTATAACACATTAGATAACAACGTTTTTTACTCAATTACTTTAAAGGAAATACTTTTATCCAATACAGAAAATCATTTCGATCTAATTAAAGCCGATGCTGAAAAGCAAAACGCAACAATTAACGAAGTTGATTATAAAACTTACAGAGCTTTAGAAAGTAATTTTGTTGTGCATGGTAGTGAAAGTGCATTTTACAACAACACGCTCTACTTTATCGCAGGTAATTATTTAATAACTATAACAGTGATTTCAACAAACGAACAAATTTCAAAGTTTAATTTTGCCGATGTAAAACAAACTTTTAAACTAAAAACAGATACATTATGAAAAATATAATATTAGTTTTCTTTTTTCTCTTCATAGGATTTCAATCAATAGCGCAAGAGAATATACTGGAAGAAGATAATAGAATTCATACTATTACCCAAGTAAAAGCAATTCCTTCTGAAGGTTTAAATAAATTAAAATATAATTTAGCTATAGAACTTAAAAAGTATAAAAATGAAAAAGGTCTTGATGCTCTAATATTTCAATTTATTGTTGAAAAAGATGGTTCAATTTCAAATATTCAGGTAAAAAATGAGATTCTATCTGAAAAAAACATTCAAAAAGCATTATACGTTTTGGAAAAATCAAAATGGATTCCAGCAAAACACGTTGGGAAATCTGTTCGTTCACGATTTACTATATCTATGGGGTTAAATGCAGATTAAGAGTTTGATTAATCTCGATAGTATAGTTTAAAATCTAAAACCAAACACTCCAATAGTTCCAAACGGTGTGAATATAAATTCCAAATAAAACCATACAGAATACAAACTTTATAAAGGTAGATGCCAAAAAGCCTAAAAAGGATCCGGTTGCGGCCTTTAAAGCACGTTTAGAATCGTTTTGATCGTAGATCAGTTCGCCTATAAAAGCTCCAACAAATGGTCCTATTATAAAGCCAAATGGGATCGGAGCCAGAATACCCACAATCAATCCAATGTTTGTACCCCAAATTCCGTACTTGCTCCCTCCAAAACGTTTGGTTCCCTGTGCTGGAATCACGTAATCTAAAATCACAATAATAAGCGTAAAAACAAAGGTAATTCCCAATGTCCAGTAATCAAATTTAATGTTTGGCATGGTGTATAAAATCAGCAAACCAATCCAACTTAAAGGCGGTCCGGGTAACGCGGGTAGCACGCTTCCTGCAATTCCCACAAGCACAAACAATAAACTTACAATTAGTATTAAGATTTCCATAGTTATTTTCGTATTTTTGCTTTTAAATTTACGATTTAATTTTTCATGAAAAATTATTGGGCATTTGTTTTTTTTACTTTTCTGCTTACTTCCTGCAATTTTGTACAGAAAGAAATACCCAATTCGCAAGAGTTGTTAAGACGTGAATTGCATGCGATTGACTGGAGCAAGGTGGATACATATCCTTCTTACGATTCGTGTGAAAAACTGACCGATGTTACTGCAAATAAGGAATGTTTTTTTGACAGATTGAATTTTGAAGTGGTTCGAGTTTTAAAAACCGATTCACTTGTTAAGATTTCTACGATCGATTCGGTTCAGTTTAAAGTTAGTGTTTCGTCAAACAGCGAAATTGATTTTAAAACGGAAGCTGTGAACGAAAAATTAATGCCGAAGTTTATGTTAGACAGTGTAATGAAAAAACACAAAAACAATTTCTCTAAAATTCAGCCAGCAACAAAACGCGGAATTCCGGTTACAACCCAGTTTTTGCTGAATGTAAAGTTCGATCCTTCTTCGGATTAAAAATCAGCAGAAAGATACTTCCAATCGAAATAGGAATTACCAAATTCAACAACCAGATTAAAGCAGCAACAAGTGTTACGATCCATCCGTCAACACCAAAAAAACTGAATAAATAAATAGCCACACTTCCTTTCAACGCAAAATCTACCGCTTGAAAGTTCGGTAAGCTCGATGCCAGTAAATAAATACTTGCAACAACTGCCAACAATACAAAATACGGAATTTCAACACTGAAAATCGTGTACAGAATAAAGTACTGATGTATTAAAACCAAGTATCTTAACAATGCCAAAACAATGTTTTTTCTATGGATTTTTTTAGGGATTTCGTTTAAACTTTTAAACAGTGTTTGTAGTGAATAACCTTTAATTCGGATGTTTTTAACCAGAAGTATCACTAAAATAACAGCAATTAAAATCCCAAAAAACAGTAAAATATATTTTGCGTCAATAAATTGGTGTAGAGAATTTATGTAAAGTGTACCGACTAACCCAAAAGCGACGGAGAAAATTACCTGAATTCCGTTGCATACAGCATTTAAAAAAACAATTTTAATAGCGTCTTTTTTATCGTAAAACCAGGCTTTTCCTGCGTATTCGCCAATCCCGTTTGGTGTAACAATTCCAAATGTAATGCCAATTAAAACCTGTTTAGTGCTTTCCCAAATACTTATAGGTTTTACAACTTTAGCTAAATTCTGCCATTTTAAAATCTCTAAAAAGCGGTTCAAAAATGTTAGCAGTAAAAGTATCGAAACTAAAAGCCAGTCATTTGGTTTTTGTAAGGTTTGTGAAATAATATCCCAGTTGAAATCTTTTTCGGTAAGCTGATTTCTAATAAAGTAAAAAGCACCACCCACAACTAGTAATTTAAGTAGAAGTAAAAGGAATTTTTTAAGTTGGGGCGACAGAAATTTCATACTACAAAGGAATGATTTTTTTAAGCATACGCATACTAAATTAACGAATTATATTGACGATAGGCTTTGAATGGAATAAAAAATGCTCCAAAATTAATTGGAGCATTTTTGTTATAATTTTGAATTTCTTCAATATATTTTGATAACGAATTTAAATAACTTCTTCATTTTCTTTATCTAAATATTCCTGAACAATGTCAATGGCGTTGGTAACTACATCGCTTAAAGCCGTAATAAAAGTTCCGTCTTCGGCACTGTTTATGGCGTGTTTTATGGCATCGATTTCTTTAGAAATTATTTCGTACGTAACCGTTCGTTCTGAAGCCGAAATTCCTTCCATAATTAAATCGATAATTTCTTGTTCGGTTCTTCCGCGCAAATGTTTTTCCTGACGAATAATGATATGATCGAACATTCTTGCAGCTATCATGGCGCATTCTTTAATATCTTCATCTCTACGATCGCCCACACCAGCGATAATTCCGATTTTTTTGATAGCTTCAACCGTGCTTAAATATTCTTCTACACCTTTGTACCCCGACGGATTGTGAGCAAAATCAATCAATACTTTAAATTTCTTGAAATCGAAAATGTTCATTCTTCCCGGAGTTTGTGCTGCACTTGGGATAAATGTTTGTAACGATAGGCTTATATCTTCAATTTTAAATCCTTGTAAATAAGCTGCTAAAGTTGCTGCCAATACGTTGGCGATCATGAATTTTGCTTTACCGCCCAATGTCAATGGAACTTGTGTGGCTCTGTCTACCCTTATTTTCCACTCGCCTTTTTTTATGGTGATGAAACCGTTTTCGTAAACTGCTACAATTTTTCCTTCTTTGCTTAATTGTTTTACAATTGTAGAATCTTCGTCCATACTGAAATAAGCGATGTTACAACTTAAACCATTTGCCAGTTTCATACAGTATTCATCATCGGCATTTAAAATTGCCCAACCGTCTTTCTTTACACTTTGTACAACCGTTGCTTTTACACGCGCCAAGTCGGCTAACGTATCAATATCGCTTATGCCTAAATGATCTTCCTGTATGTTGGTAATAATTCCGATATCACAACGGCTGAAACCAAGACCTGATCTTAAAATTCCTCCGCGCGCTGTTTCTAAAACGGCAAATTCTACCGTTGGATCTTTCAAAATATATTCTGCAGAAATTGGTCCGGTGGTGTCGCCTTTTTCCATCATGTGATTCTGAATATAAATTCCGTCTGATGTTGTAAAACCAACCTTGTAACCATTATTTTTTACAATATGAGCAATTAATCGGGTAGTAGTGGTTTTTCCGTTGGTTCCGGTTACTGCAATGATTGGAATTCGACTTGGTTTTCCCGGCGGATACAGCATATCGATTACCGGTGCAGCCACGTTTCTTGGTAAACCTTCGCTTGGTGCCAAATGCATTCTAAAACCTGGAGCTGCGTTTACTTCTAAAATACAGCCGCCGTTTTCTTTTAAAGGCTGCGTTAAATTTTCTGCCATAATATCAACCCCACAAACATCTAAACCAATCACGCGCGAAATACGTTCGCAAAGGAAAATGTTTTCAGGATGCATCATATCGGTAACATCAACAGACGTACCGCCAGTGCTTAAATTAGCCGTCGATTTTAAATAAACGATTTCTCCTCTGTTTGGAACAGTTTCTAACGTATAACCTAATTTTTCCAATAGATCTGTGGTATCTCTGTCAACGTCGATTTGAGTTAAAACATTTTCATGTCCGTAACCGCGTCTTGGATCTTTATTGGTTTCATCGATTAATTGTTGAATGGTTTGTGTACCGTCGCCTTTTACGTGGGCAGGCTCTCTTTTTGCAGCAGCAACGAGTTTATGATCGATGATGAGCACACGAAAATCAAATCCGGTAATAAATTTCTCTACAATAACTCTTCGACTGTAATTTTTTGCGTAAGCTAGTCCTGTAACTGCATCTTCCCATTTTTTTACGTTGATTGATGCACCTTTGCCATGATTTCCGTCTAAAGGCTTGATCACAATCGGATAGCCTATTTTTTTGATTACCTCTTCTAAATCTTCTTCATCAACACAAATTCCGCCACTTGCAACAGGAATCGAAGCTAATTCTAACATACGTTTGGTTTCTTCTTTATTGCATGCGATATCTACAGCAATGTTGCTTGTTTTGCAGGTTATTGTTGCCTGGAAACGCATTTGATTTATCCCGTAACCTAATTGTACCAACGAATTGGTTCCTAAACGAATCCAAGGAATATCTCTTGCAACCGCTTCTTCAACAATGCTCCCTGTAGAAGGACCCAAACGAACACGCTCACGAATTTCCCTCATTTTCTGGATATCGGTTTCAAAATCGTAATCAGTACCAGCAATTAAAGCCTCGGCAATTCTTACGGCACTTTCGGCAGCAAACATACCAACACTTTCTTCGGTATAACTGAAAACCACATTGTAAACACCGGGAGTTTTGGTTTCTCGGGTTCTACCAAAACCAGTTTCCATTCCGGCTAATGATTGTATTTCCAAAGCAATGTGTTCAATAACATGCCCCATCCAAGTGCCTCTTTCCACGCGCGAAAAGAAACCACCTCTGCAACCTTCAGAACAACGGTGTTCGATCATTGTTGGGAACATAGCTTCAATACGTTCTCTGAATCCTTCAATCTTATTTGTTGGAAATTGTTCCATTTCTTCCAAATCCAAACGCATCTGGATTAACTTTTTTCTGCGAACACTCCAGATGTTTGGCCCTCTTAATGCTTGTATTTTTAATATTTTCATATAAAACAATAATTTTTTTTTTAATATAAGAACTATTTTGTTAAAAATAGAAAATAATATTACATATGCACTTTTTTTATCAAAAAAAACAAAATAAATTTTAAGATGTGCTTTTGGCTGTTTTTTTATCAGAATTTTACTGCTTATTCAATGATTTCTTGAGAAGTATGCAAACTTTTTTCTTGTTTTCTTATTCAATTTGATTTGTCTAGTTTAAAGAAATAGTTATTTTTACCGCATGGAAATATTAGGAAAATTAATAATTATAGGTGGCGCTGTAGATAAGGGAAGTTTTACAGAGACCAATTTGGATAAAGATGCATCTAAAAATCTGAATTTTTTTGAAGCAGGAATTCTAAAAAGAATCATTAAAGAATCAAAACATAAAGAACAATCTCGTATCGAAGTCATTACAACGGCTTCAAAAATCCCAAGAGAAATTGGTCCGGAATATGTAAAGGCATTCAGTTATTTAGGAGCTGAAAATGCAGATGTTTTATATATTGAAAAACGTGAGCAGGCAAACGATCCGGAAGTTTTAGAACGATTAAATGAGGCAGATGTGGTTATGTTTACCGGAGGCGATCAATTGCGTTTAACGTCGATTTTAGGCGGAACACCATTTGTTGATTTGTTGATTTCGAAATACAGAAATACCGAATTTATTTATGCAGGAACATCGGCAGGTGCAGCTGCAGCTTCAAATAATATGATTTACCAAGGAAGCAGTTCTGAAGCATTGCTAAAAGGCGAAGTTAAAATTACATCGGGTTTAGGTCTTATTGATAATGTAGTTATTGATACGCATTTTGTTCAAAGAGGTCGAATCGGGCGTTTGTTTCAGGCGGTTGTTGGCAATCCAAAAGTATTGGGTATTGGTTTGGGTGAAGATACCGGTTTGTTGATTACCAACGGAAATCAAATGGAAGCAATAGGTTCAGGTTTGGTGATTTTGGTCGATGGAAGAGAGGTTAAAGACACCAGTTTAACGCAGGTTGAATTAGGTCAGCCAATCTCAATCAATCATTTAATTACGCATGTAATGAGTCACTACGATACATTTGATCTGACTACCAACAAAATGAGTATCCATTCTTCTCAATACACCTAATCACAAACAAAAAAAGTAATGAAAATCATTATACATGGCGGTTTTTTTTCTGAATCTTCAACCAATTTAGAAACAAAAATTGCAAAGCAACAGGCACTTTTACGCATAGTGAAAGATTCGTATGCGTATCTGCAAAATCATTCGGCATTAGAAACAGTGGTTTACGCAGTTTCGCAGTTAGAAGACGATGAATTGTTTAATGCCGGAATTGGCTCGCAAATTCAATCCGACGGAAAAATCAGAATGAGTGCTTCTTTAATGGATGGTGAATCGCAGAAAATGAGCGGTGTTATTAATATCGAAGAAGTAAAAAATCCAATTCAGGTAGCACAAGTATTGATGCAAGTTGACGATCGAATTTTAGGTGGAAGTGGAGCTACAAACTTCGCTAGACAAAATGGATTTGAAGCTTTTTCGACTGAAATTCCTCAGCGAAGAGCAGAGTATGAAGCTAAAGCAAAATCGTTAGGAACAGGAACCGTTGGTTGCGTTGCTTTAGATAGTAACGGAAAAATTGCAGTAGCGACTTCTACCGGTGGGAAAGGTTTTGAAATTCCGGGAAGAATATCCGATTCTGCAACCGTAGCAGGAAATTATGCCAACGAATTTTGTGGTGTAAGTTTAACGGGCGTTGGTGAAGATATTGTAAGCGGAGCCGTAGCTGCAAAAATTGTAACCCGTGTTACTGATGGATTTTCGTTGGAAAAAGCGTTCGAGAAAACTTTTGCCGAATTAAAACCTTACGATGGTTTTGCTGGTGCAATTGCAATAGATAATCACGGAAATATGCTGCATCAGGATTCGCATCCAAGTATGGTTTACGCTAGTTTTGATGGTGTTAATGAGCAGGTTTTTCAGTAAATAGAAATCAAATCATTGCAAAATCTTTAAATAATAGTTGTAACTTTCGTTGGTAAAATTTAATTTATTATCAGTTTGATAATTAAATGATTATGTTTTGATTTTTGAATTAAATTTTAGATTACGTAAATCAACAAAGACTATTTTGGCTGCAGAACGAATTATATTAGGGATTGATCCCGGAACTACAATTATGGGTTTTGGTTTAATTAAGGTTGTAAAAAATTCTATGGAATTTATGCAGCTTAACGAACTGAATCTTGCCAAAATGACCGATCCGTACTTAAAATTACAGCGCATTTTTGAACGAACCATTGAGCTTATCGATACACATCATCCCGATGAAATTGCGATCGAAGCTCCTTTTTTTGGCAAAAACGTGCAATCGATGTTAAAATTGGGTAGGGCACAAGGTGTTGCTATGGCGGCCGGATTGTCGCGCCAAATTCCCGTAACAGAGTACGAGCCCAAGAAAATTAAAATGGCAATTACAGGTAACGGAAATGCCAGTAAAGAGCAGGTTGCAAAAATGTTGCAGCAATTGTTAGGGTTAAAAGAACTGCCTAAAAATCTGGACTCAACCGATGGTTTGGCAGCAGCTGTTTGTCACTTTTTTAATTCAGGCAAAACCGTTGTCGGCAAAAGTTATTCGGGTTGGGATGCCTTCGTTAGTCAAAATACAGACCGCGTAATTAAAAAATAATGGCGGGCATTTACCTACATATTCCTTTTTGCAAGCAGGCGTGCCATTATTGCGATTTTCATTTTTCTACCTCGTTAAAAAAGAAAGAGGAGATGATTTTGGCTTTGCGCCGTGAACTTTTCTTGCGAAAGGATGAATTTGTCAGTTCGAGCGGAGTCGAGAACCAAATAGAAACCATTTATTTTGGTGGTGGAACTCCAAGTGTTTTATCGAACGATGAAATTAATCTGTTAATTGATGAGATTTATCAGTTGTTTGATGTTGTTGAAAATCCTGAAATTACATTGGAAGCCAATCCTGATGATTTATCTGCAGATCGAATCAGACAATTGTCACAATCAAAAATTAACCGTTTAAGTATCGGAATTCAATCGTTTTTTGATGAAGATTTAAAAATGATGAATCGCGCACACAATGGTAATGAAGCATGGAATTCTTTACAGGAAGCCAAAAAGTGTTTTGATAATATTTCGATTGATCTAATTTACGGAATTCCCGAAATGACAATAGATCGTTGGCAGCAAAACGTACAAAAAGCGTTAGATTTAAACATTCCGCACATATCAAGTTATGCATTAACCGTTGAACCAAAAACGGCATTGGCTACGTTGATTAAAAACGGAAAAATACCAACACCAGACGATGGAATTGCTCACGAACATTTTTTGTTGATGATTGAAATGTTAGAAAAAGCAGGATTTATTCATTACGAATTATCGAATTTCGGAAAGCCTGATTATTTCTCTAAAAATAATTCTGCCTAT
>Ga0213829_1000924_pt1 | contig 23377 bp, 13 predicted proteins | sample MC6MC0896MG_FD_180665 | JGI IMG/M metagenome (GOLD analysis project Ga0213829, IMG submission 180665) | Enriched soil aggregate microbial communities from Iowa State University, Ames, United States - MC6-MC0896-MG | ecosystem: Environmental > Terrestrial > Soil > Unclassified | place: USA: Iowa...
CACCAGGATCATGGTGTAGACGATATCAAACAGCAGATACGTGCAGAGATACCACCAGAAACTCATGTCGCTGAGCCACATCAGGCTATAACTGAATACAGAGGGTATGCCGAGCAGGATAAAAAATTTGCGGCGGCCAAAGCGTTTGCCCAGCCAGGTCGAACCGAAGTTATCGGTCAGAAAGCCCATCAGCGGACTGACTATCGCATCCAGCACGCGGGCAGCGGCAAAGATCAGCGTGGCCTGAATCGGGGTTAACCCACAAAAGGTGGTGTAAAAATAGAGCAACCAGGCGGCGGTCAGCGCCGTGGTGCCTGCTCCAAGAAAATCTCCGGAACCGTAGGCCAGATAGTGGCCAAGACCAATTTTACGTGAGCGCATGTCTGATGCTCCTTGATGTTTATGGCGGTTTATCCCTGGTGACGCCGGTCATCTCACCCGGACTGGTTAGCAAAGTAGAACTGACGGGTCGGCTAAACCTTCGCAATTTGGCAAGTGCTGGCGCTGAAGTGGCAGTCATACAAAGAAAAGGGTGGCGAAATTCTAATTTATAAAACAGCGTTTCATTTTATGGTGTGGCAGGGGCGTTGCCAGCATTCTGAACAGCGTGCGGGTCACGGAGAGAGGGGGCTGCTGCAAAGGCAGGCGAACAATGCAAGAAAAGTGGTCCTGAGGTTGAAAGAAAACAAATTTCTCCCGCATACTGATTGATTAAGACTCAGGCTAAAGGAATTGCACCATGGCAGAAGAAACCATTTTTAGTAAAATTATCCGCCGCGAAATCCCCGCTGATGTGGTTTATCAGGATGAGCTGGTCACTGCCTTCCGCGACATTTCGCCCAAAGCGCCAACCCATATTTTAATCGTGCCGAATGTGCTGATCCCAACGGTCAACGAGGCGGAAGCGGCGCATGAGCATGCGCTGGGACGTATGTTTACTACCGCGGCGAAAATCGCCCGTCAGGAAGGTATCGATCAAAATGGTTATCGTCTGATTGTGAACTGCAATCAACATGGTGGTCAGGAGGTTTATCACATTCATATGCATCTGCTGGGCGGTGAACCGCTGGGACCGATGCTCTCTAACTGACCTGATAACGGAAGCGTGCTATGCGATCCTGGCTGACTGGCCTGCCGATCCTGCTCTGCCTGACGGCCTGCAGCAGTGAAAAACCGATGATCAATACGTCACAGTCGCTGGTGATGGAGTCCTCTGTGCTGTCGGCAGGGATCATTACCGATGAACCGACGCTGGATGAGAACGATGGACTAAAGCGTGCCACCAGCGTGCTCTATAATCAGCGCGAAACACCGGTTGTTGTGCACTATCGTTACTACTGGTATGACGACAAAGGGCTGGAAATCACCCCGCAGGAACCGGCGCAGACCGTTACCGTTCCGGCGCAGGGCAGCATTATCGCCACTTCGCAACTGGGTAACCTGACGGCCAGCAAGGTTCGTCTTTATCTCTATCTTTAAGGATTTTCTACGTGATACGCAGTGTTAATCGTACCGGAGCGCTCCTGATGGCGCTCATTCTGACCGGCTGTGTGGTGAAACAGCAGCAGCCTGCACCAGTTGAACCGACTCAGCCTGTGGAGCCGGTGCAGCCCGTTCCACAACCTGAACCGGTGCCGCAACCGCAGCCTGTGCCGCAGCCACCGAAACTGGTCACTATCAACTGGGATGCCAGCGTTCAGCCGCTGGTGGCGCAGATGTTACAGGCTGCCAGCGCCGAGCCGGGCAGCGTGTTGCTGGTGGATCGCGTTAAAAACAGCACCAACGGTGCGCTGCAAAGCGAGAAAGCGACGGCAGCTATCCAGAATGCGCTGAATAACAACGGCAAATTCACCCTGGTTTCTGCTGACCAACTGGCGCAGGCCAAGCAGACGCTGGGATTATCGCCGGATGACAGCCTGAACTCGCGCAGTAAAGCGATTGGCCTGGCGCGTAACGTTAACGCTCAGTATGTGCTCTACAGCAACGCGCGTGGCGATGTCAAAGCGCCGACGCTGCAAATGCAACTGATGCTGGTCCAGACAGGCGAGATCATCTGGTCCGGCAACGGCATTGCACAGAATTAATCCCGCTTTCCAGCGGATGATTCAGCAGGTCACCGGCGAACCACAAAAGACATCCTTTATCCCGCTGGCCGGTCTGACCGGGCACAGCCAGAAGATTGTCAGCCCGCGCGGAACTTTTATCGCGCGGGCGGCACCGCAACCTGTTATTCCGTTTGTGGATCGGCAGCGCGAATTCCGTCTGTTACGCAAACTGCAAGCCAGCGGAGTGGCACCGCAGCCCGTGGCGGGCCATCGTCAGGGGATTATCATGACCTGGTGCGCAGGCGAAGCGCTGGATGAACACCGTTTCAGCCAGCAGCGTCCACAGATCGTGGCACTGCTACAGCAGCTGCATCAGCAGCCGCTGACCGGCTATCGTCTGCAGTTGTTGCCGCTGTTATGGCGCTACTGGCAGCTCACTCCACAGCGGCATCACCGCTGGTTGCGGGCGCTCAGACGTCTGACGCAGCAGGGTGAACCTCACCCGCTGCGGCTGGCTCCGCTGCACATGGATCTGCATGCCGGAAATGTCATACAAGGTCCCGAAGGTCTGCGTCTGATCGACTGGGAGTATGCCGCCGATGGCGACGTGGCGCTGGAGCTGGCGGCTGTCTGTGCCAGCGATCCGCAGCACCAGGCCGAGTGGCTGGCTGAGTATGCCGCGGCGATGCAGTTGCCGCTTACCGCGCTGGTGCAGCAGGTCAGACGCTGGCAGCCCTGGCTGCAGTTGCTGATGGCCAGCTGGTATCAGCTCCGTGCCGGTCAGCGTGATGACGACACATTACAACAGCTGGCTCGACAGAGCTGGGAACAGATTTAATCGCGTTACGCAGGTGCGTTTCGCTACAGGATTCATGATATGAGATCAGATTTACCCGGCCCCCTGATGCTTGACGTCGAGGGTTATGAACTGGATGGCGAAGAGCGCGACATCCTGCAGCATCCGCTGGTGGGCGGTTTAATTTTATTTGCCCGAAATTATCATGATCCCGCACAGCTGGCTGAGCTGGTGCGGCAGATCCGCGCCGCCTCTCACACCCGGCTGGTAGTGGCGGTGGATCAGGAGGGCGGTCGCGTGCAGCGTTTCCGTGACGGCTTCACCCAACTGCCTGCCATGCAATCTTTTGCTGCGTTGCACGACCTGGATACCGCCGGTGAACTGGCGCAACAGGCGGGATGGCAAATGGCGACCGAGATGATCGCCATGGATATTGATATCAGCTTTGCGCCGGTACTCGATATTGGTCATATCAGCGCCGCGATTGGCGACCGTTCTTTCCATGCCGATCCGGCCATCGCCCTTGACGTCGCCCGCCGCTTTATTGCCGGGATGCACGAGGCGGGCATGAAGACTACGGGCAAACATTTTCCGGGTCACGGTGCGGTGAGTGCGGATTCGCATAAAGAGACCCCACGCGATCCGCGGGACGAAAAGACGCTGCGTGAGCATGACATGGCAATCTTCAGCAAGCTGATTACCGAACAGGCACTGGACGCCATCATGCCCGCACACGTCATCTACTCCGAAGTTGATCCGCTGCCCGCCAGTGGTTCGCCATACTGGCTTAAAACCGTGCTGCGTAAGCAACTGGGCTTTGACGGTATTATTTTCTCCGACGATCTGTCGATGGAGGGCGCAGCGGTGATGGGCAGCTATCCTGAGCGGGCGCAGCAGTCCCTTTCCGCGGGCTGTGACATGATTCTGGTCTGCAATCAGCGTCAGGGCGCCATCAGTGTACTGGATAACCTGATCCCGGTCGGGTCAGAGCGGGTTACACAGCTGTATCATCAGGGCAGGTTTACCCGCGATGAACTGCGGGGAACGCATCGCTGGAAAAATAATGCTCAGCAACTGAGTGCGCTTCAGGAACGCTGGCTGGCTCATAAGGCGTCGTGGTAAGCAGTGACTGCCCGGCGCTATCACTACCTTGAGGATTATCATGATCATCTATCTGCACGGTTTTGATTCCAACAGTCCGGGCAATCACGAAAAAGTGCTGCAACTGCAATTTATCGATCCTGATGTCAGGTTGATCAGTTACAGCACCCGCCATCCCAAACATGACATGCAGTTTCTGCTAAAAGAGACCGATAAGATGCTGACGCTTTCTGACGACGACCGGCCGCTGATTTGCGGCGTCGGACTGGGCGGCTTCTGGTCAGAGCGCATTGGATTTCTGTGCGGCATCCGGCAGGTGATTTTTAATCCCAACCTCTCGCCGCAGGCGAACATGGAAGGGAAGATCGACCGGCCGGAGGAGTATCAGGATATCGCAACGAAGTGCGTCAGCGATTTTCGCGAGCGTAATCGTGACCGCTGCCTGGCCATTCTCTCCCGTCACGATGAGGCGCTCGACAGCCAGCACATTGCTGACCAGCTGCATCCGTTTTATGAAATTGTCTGGGATGAGACGGAAGGGCACAAATTCAAAAATATATCCCCACATCTTAAGCGGATAAAAGCTTTTAAAACATTAGGTTAAGCAGCAAAGGCACCGCAAGGTGCCTGTTTTTATTACGTAATTATCTGAGTTTTATTTTCCCGCTTTGATGTATATCAATATTCTTATGTTCTCCTCTTCCCGCCATGCTATTCTCCCAGCAGATTGCGATTTTAACTTCGCCAACCCTATGTTTCTTAAGGTTTAATTTAACCTTTGGTTAACTTTTGGTTCACAATTTGAGGGGGTCTTTGTTGACTACGTCTGTTAAGAAAATTGTTATTGTCGGAGGGGGAGCGGGCGGCCTGGAAATGGCCACGCAGCTGGGCCATAAACTGGGTCGTAAAAAGAAGGCCGAGATTATCCTGGTTGATCGTAACCACAGTCACTTGTGGAAGCCGCTGCTGCACGAAGTGGCGACCGGCTCAATGGACGAAGGCATTGATGCATTGAGCTATCTGGCTCATGCCCGCAATCACGGTTTTGAGTTCCAGCTGGGTTCGCTTACCGATATCGATCGCACCCGAAAAGTGATCCGCCTGGCCGAAGTGCTGAATGCGCAGGGCGAAGTGCTGGTGCCACAGCGTGAAGTGGCCTACGACCAGCTGGTGATGGCGCTGGGCAGCACCTCGAATGATTTCGGTACGCCGGGCGTCAAAGATCACTGCATCTTCCTGGATAATCCGCATCAGGCGCGTCGTTTCCATAACGAAATGCTCAACCTGTTCCTGAAATTCTCCGCCAGCGAAGGCCGGGTCGAGAAAGTTAACATCGCCATCGTGGGCGGCGGGGCAACAGGCGTTGAGCTGTCAGCTGAATTGCATAACGCGGTGAAACAGCTGCACAGCTACGGCTTCAAAGGCCTGGGGCGCGAAGCGCTGAATGTGACGCTGGTGGAAGCGGGTGAACGTATCCTGCCTGCACTGCCACCACGCATCTCTGCTGCGGCACATCAGGAGCTGACCAAGCTGGGCGTGCGCGTGCTGACGCAGACCATGGTCACCAGCGCCGAGCGTAATGGCCTGAATACCAAAGGCGGTGAGTTTATCGAAGCCGATCTGATGGTCTGGGCGGCTGGGATTAAAGCACCCGACTTCCTGAAAGAGATTGGCGGACTGGAAACCAACCGCATCAATCAGCTGGTGGTCAAAGAGACGCTGCAAACCACGCTGGACGATGACATCTACGCGATTGGCGACTGCGCCTCCTGCGCCTTGCCGGGCGGCGGTTTTGTACCACCGCGCGCCCAGTCAGCGCATCAGATGGCCTCACGCGCCATGGACAACATTCTGGCGCAGCGTGACGGTAAACCGCTAAAAGCCTATGTCTATAAAGATCATGGCTCGCTGGTATCGCTCTCCCGCTTCAGTACGGTCGGCAGCCTGATGGGCAACCTGATGCGCGGCTCAATGATGGTGGAAGGGCGCATCGCGCGCTTTGTCTACATCTCGCTCTATCGTATGCACCAGATCGCGCTGCACGGCTACTTTAAAACCGGTCTGATGATGCTGGTCGGCAGTATTAACCGGGTTATTCGTCCCCGGCTGAAGCTGCACTAAGCAACAGCAATAACGCTGGCTAAATAATGGTAAGCCTCCTCGGTTCTGAGGGGGCTTTTTTATGCCCTGGAGAAGCCCCTGAAACAGACGCTGGCGCAGGAGAGTGCGATATCGACTAAAGCAAAATGCATTCATAATTTTGACTAAAGTAAAATTTTATGAACATGGCAGGGTAGTATGTTGGTGATGCCTGAAATGCGTACCATTAATAACAAGAGAGTAACCGTAAGAATATTTGCTATAGCCAGAAAACTTTTCAGGTAACGAGTTGGGCTACTTCAGTTCCGTCGTTAGCCCTGCTACAAAGCTGGTCTCTGACGCGCTGAACGAATTGCTAATCCCTTGTTATTCATTGGCTAAAAATATCCGTCTCTGAGCCTTTAGCTAATCCCGGCGATTCGCCAGACTCAGCAATCCCTGAGTTACGGGTAATTACTGGTACTTTTTTAAATGGCCTGTCTCACTAACTTTTGTAAGTTTAGTGTAAGTTTTTCTGCAATTTTTCTTGTGGTTTTTGATTCCAGCGGCATAATGTGCGCAGGAAAACAGTAATATACATTTTGTTACAACTTAACCACATGGATCGGTTATGCAGCCCCAAAAAAATGGAGTTTTAACAACGCTGGCACCTCTGCTTTGCGCTCTGCTGATTAACACCCTGCCAGTTTGCACTGTGCAGGCGGCACCGGGTGATGAGCAATTACAGCATCAGCAGGAGCAACAAAAAGCGCGTCAGCAGCGGCTGATGCCACAGGTGCCTGATGTGCGTCTCTCAGAAACGGTTCCGGCACCTTCCCACCTGACGTTCCCGCAGGAAACACCCTGTTTTGTTATTCAGCAGGTCAGTCTGTCCGGGCAGGAGGCGCTGCCGCACTGGGTGCCTCTGCAACGTCTGGCCAGTCAGGCCAATGGTCATTGTCTCGGCGTAAAAGGCATCAGCCAGTTAATGAGCACGCTGCAAAACCGGCTGATTAATCATGGCTGGGTCACTACGCGCGTGCTGGCTCCGCAGCAGGATCTGCGCCAGGGCGTGCTGCAACTTCTGATAGTGCCTGGCAAAATCCGCAGTGTGGAATTGTCACCCTCATCATCCCGCTATGTCAGCCTGTGGCCGACATTACCCGCCCATGCAGGCAATCTGCTGGATTTACGGGATATTGAACAGGGGCTGGAAAACCTGCAGCGTCTGCCGACGGTGGAGGCGCATATGGCGCTCCGTCCTGGCCTCAATCCGGGTGAAAGTGACATCGTGATTGAACGCACGCAGCGCCGTTTCTGGCGACTCGGCGCATGGCTGGATGATTCCGGCACCGAAAGTACCGGGCGCTATCAGAGCGGGATTATGCTGGCGCTGGATAACCCGACCTCCCTCAGCGATCTCTTCTACCTGACCGCCAGTCGCGACCTGGGATTTGCTGGCAGAAAAAGCAGCAAAAGCCTGTCGGGACATTACTCGGTGCCTGTGGGCTACTGGCTGTTTGGCCTTACCGCCAGCGACTACGACTACCATCAGACAGTCGCCGGTTACAGCCGCGATTTTCTCTACGCCGGAAAGAGCCGCTCGCTGGATGTGCAGGCCAGCCGGGTGATCTACCGCAATGCCGCCGCCAAAACCACCGTCAGCGCCGATGTGCTGGTTAAAGAGTCGCGCAACTTCATCAACGACACCGAAATCAGCAGCCAGCAGCGCCGTACCAGCGCATGGCGACTCGGCCTGTCGCACCGGCACTACATCGGTCCGGCGACGCTGGACGCCGGTGTCAGCTATCAGCGTGGTACACGCTGGTTCGGTGCGCTGCCCGCCTGGGAGGAGTCATATCAGGACTCTACCTATGCCACCGCGCTCTCTAAAATCCTGACCTGGCAGGCGGGACTCACCACGCCATTCGCGCTGGGGAATCAGCGTTTAAGTTACAACATTCAATATCGTCGCCAGATGAGCAACACCCCGCTGACACCGCAGGATGAGTTCGCGATTGGCAACCGCTGGACCGTGCGCGGTTTTGATGGTGAGCGCACCCTCAGCGCCAGCCGGGGCTGGACCGTTCAGAACACGCTGGCCTGGCAGACGCCGCTGCCCACTCAGGAGCTTTATCTGGGTGCCGACTATGGCGAGGTGGGCGGCAACAGTGCCTCCCAGGGTGGACCTCTGGGACGACATCTGGCGGGCGGCGTCATCGGATTGCGCGGCGCGATCACGCCCGCCAGCCTGAGCTACGACTTTTTTGCCGGGATTCCTCTGTCGAAACCGGACGGCTTCAAAACCGATCCTGTCACCTATGGTTTCAGCGTGAACTGGAACTACTAAACCTTTTATCGATATTGCTGACAATGGACTGTGCGCATTATGAATAAACTCTGCTATCGCCTTATCTTCAACCGGGTTCGCGGCATGCTAATGGTGGTGTCTGACATCACTCGTAGCGGCTATTCACGTGTTGCCCGAAGCCCGAAGCGCACCTCATATGCAGAGGCGAGGGTGCGGATCTCACCGCTCAGCTTTGCACTCTGGCTGGCAGCGGGTGTGGTCAGTCTGCCGGTGCAGGCCAACATTGTGGCAGACAGCAGCGCGCCGGGCAGCCAGCAGCCTACCGTCATGGCCACCGCAAATGGTCTGCCGCAAATCAACATTCAGACGCCCAATAGCCAGGGTGTTTCCCGCAATCAGTACAGCCAGCTTGACGTTGACGCGCGCGGCGCAATCCTGAACAACAGCCATCAGAACACGGCTACTCAACTGGGTGGCATGGTGGCAGCTAACCCCTGGCTGTCAAAGCAGGAAGCGACGGTCATTCTCAACGAAGTCAACAGCCGTAATCCCAGCCAGCTTAACGGGTTTATCGAAGTAGCCGGTAAACGGGCTGCGGTAGTCATTGCAAACCCGTCAGGCATTACCTGTAACGGCTGCGGATTTATCAACGCCAGCCGCAATACGCTGACCACCGGACAGGCGCTGATTGAAAACGGCCAGCTCAAAGGCTTCGATGTTAATGGCGGCCGAATCAATATCGAAGGTCAGGGCCTGAATGACAGCGATGCTGACTACACCCAGATCATTGCGCAGTCGGTAGCGGTTAACGCAAAAGTTCATGCCCGCGAACTCAATGTGGTCACAGGCAGGAACCAGGTTGCGACCGAAGGTAACGTCACTACGGTGAAAGCGGATAATGGGACGACACGGCCTGAGTTTGCGCTCGACGTCGCAGCTATTGGCGGCATGTATGCCCATAAAATCACCCTGACCGGTACTGAAAAGGGCGTTGGCGTGCGTAATGCCGGTGAGCTGGGTGCAAGCGCCGGTGAGCTGCACCTGACAGTGGATGGCAGACTGGAGAACAGCGGCACGCTGCAAAGTCAGGCCGCGCTGCAGATCGCCAGCAATGGCGACCAGGAGAACCGTGGCAACATCGTGTCACAGCAGGATGTCACGCTGGCCTCCAGCGGCACGCTGCGCAACAGCGGGCTGGTGAGCGCAGGCCGTAACGCGACACTCTCCGCCAGCACCATTGAGAGCACCGCTGAGAGTTCGCTGGCGGCAGGCGTTGGCGGCAATGAGACGCTGAGCCAGCCCGGTAATTTGCTGCTGACCAGCCAGGGTGAGCTTAAGGCGCGGGGTAAAAACCTGGCACACGACCAGATTCAGGCGCGGGGCAGCCGGGTCGATCTCGCCGGGAGCCAGACCTCAGCCGATGCTATCGCGCTGACCTCTACGCAGGCGGATATCAGCACCCAGGGCGCCACGGTGGCGGGCCGTACACTCGGGATTCAGGCTGCGACAGCACTTAACAATGATGACGGCAAACTGGCGGCAGGCAGCCTCGCTGTCGCGGCACAAAACATCAGTAACAATCGCGGTCTGCTGCGCCAGCAAAACCGCGAAGCCCTGACGATCTCCACGGGGTCGTTGCTTAACAATCAGGGCACGCTGAGCAATGAAGGCGATACCTGGCTGCAGGCAGAGCATATTGAAAACCGCAGCGGGCTCATCGCAGGTAACGGTGACTTACTGCAGCTGGATACGCCATGGCTGGATAATCAGGGCGGCACCGTGCAGCTGGCGGGTAATAACAGCGCGCTGAACCTTAATGCGACCCGGCTGGAGGGCAATCAGGGCAATCTGCTGTCAGCGGGTGCGTTAACGCTCAGCGGCGACAGGCTCGATCTCTCACAGGCACACACCCAGGCAGAGGCGCTGACGCTGACGGCGGGCACGCTGGATCACCGTCAGGGTCTGCTGTCGCAGCGTGGCGCTGGCGAGATGGCGATCGCGGTTTCGGGTGACACAGACAACCGCGATGGGCGGATTGAGAGCGGCGGTAATCTGCATTTTGCCTCAGGTAGCCTGGATAACAGCGGTGGCACGCTGCTGGCTGCGGGCAGCGGCGATCTGCAACTGGATGTTCAGGAGACCCTGACGAACGCGCAGGGTGCGCTGCAGGCCAGTCGCAATCTGCAACTCACCAGCGCAAGCCTGAATAATCAGCAGGGCCTGATTGCTTCAACTGGCGGTGACGCTACGCTGAAGACCCGCGAGGCTATTGATAACACCCAGGGTCGCATCGAAGCGGGTCAGCAGGTCACTTTGCGCAGTCAGGCGCTGGATAATCAGCGTGGAACCCTGCTTGGCCACGGCGTGACCATCGACACGCAGCAGGGTGAACTGAACAATACTGGAGGCAACCTGGTCGCCCGTACCGATCTCAGCATTTCCAGCGGGACAACGGACAATCACAGCGGTCTGATCCAGTCAGGTGGCGATCTGACACTTGATACCCACGGACAGGCGCTGATTAACCGTGACAGCGGTAAAGCAGGGATAATCAGCGGTGGCGCACTTGCCCTTAACAGTGGCGACCTGGATAACCAGAACGGCGTTATCGCCGCTGCCTCGGCGGCCAACATCACCAGCGGCCTGCTGACCAACATTGACGGCACACTGATGTCTGATGGGGCGCTGACGCTGAAGACCGGCGCGCTCGACAATCAGCGAGGCTTATTACAATCGGGTCAGGCGCTCTCACTGGATACGCACGGCGCGCAGCTGAACAACAACGCCAGCGGCGATCGCGGCGGCATTGTGGCGCGCGGTGATCTGCAACTCTCAACCGGAAAGTTAGCCGGTGATCACGGCGTCATTCAGGGACAAAACCTGGTGATCGATACGCAGGGCCAGGCCGCTGATTTCAGGTCTGCTCTGCTCAGCGCCAGCGGCGAACTATTGCTGAGCAGTGGCGCGCTGGATAACAGCGGCGGGCGACTGCAGTCCGGCGGTGATATGCAGCTTAATACGCACGGAGAGGCGCTGAATAATGCGGCATCAGGCGGCGTTATTGCGGGGGCTAATCTGCATATCAGCAGTAGTGATCTTGATAACAGCACGGGCTCGCTGGTCTCGGCGGGCGCTATGCGGCTCACCAGCGGTGGACTGAACAACGTCGATGGGATTATTAATGCCGATCATGGATTAACGCTGGAAAGCAGCAGCGTGCATAACCAGCGCGGCCTGCTTCAGTCGGGTGAGGCGCTGTCCGTCAACACCCAGGGCGGCGAACTAAATAACCGCGACAGTGGCGAACGCGGTGGCATTGTTGCAGGCGGCGATCTGCTGCTCTCCAGCGGCCAGATTGATGGCCGTAGCGGGGTGATGCTGGGACAGAATATTCGCATCGATACTCATCAGCAGACCTTCGACCACCAACAGGGTCAACTGGGTGCTAAAGGCATCCTGCAACTGGATAGCGGACTCCTCAACAACCGGGCAGGCAGGATTGAGTCGGGTGGCGATCTGCAACTGGACACCCACGGCAACAGCCTGATCAATCGTGAGAGCGGAGCCGCAGGCGGCCTGTTCAGTGCGGGCATGCTGAAGCTCTACAGCGGCGCATTGGATAATCTGCGCGGCTTCATCACCGGTCATAGCGGCGCGCAGGTTGTGACGGGCGATATCAACAATCAGTCCGGCACGCTGACGGGCGGCAAAGGGCGGCTCGATCTCACCAGCGGGGAGCTGCAAAACCAGGGTGGCCTGTTACAGGCTGGCAGCGACATGACGCTGAACACCCAGGGGCACGCCCTGATCAATCGCGACAGTGGTGACCAGCGCGGCATCGTTGCCCTCAACAGTCTGGATCTGCGCAGCGGGGCAATTGATAACCAGGCGGGTTTCATTGCTGCAGGACAGCAGGCATCACTCAGCGCCAGTGAACTGAACAATAGCCAGGGGCAGGTCGCAGGCAATGGCGGGCTGACTTTCAACGGTCAGGCGCTGAACAACAGTGACGGTAAACTGCAGTCGGCGGGGGATATCACCCTCACCACGGCAGGTCAGACATTGACTAACCAGCGCGGACTTATTGCCGGTGCCGGTAACCTCAATATTGAAAGTGGTGCGCTGGATAACCAGCAGGGACAGATCCAGGGTGGCACCGATCTGACGCTCAATGCGGGACAAAATGCGCTGCTTAATCAGGCGGGCAAACTCCTTTCGGCAGGTACGCTATCGCTGACGGCGGGTCAGTTGGTCAACAATGACGGCCTGGTGCAAAGCGTCGGCAACGGTACCCTGTCACTGAGCCAGCAGTTGGATAACCGTAGCGGGATGATTCAGGGCGGCCAGCAGATGACGATCACCACGCCATCGCTGATCAACCGCGATACACGACAGAGCGGTAAAGGCATTGAAGCGGGCAGTTTAACCATCGAAACCGGCACGCTGGACAACAGTCAGGGTGCTCTGCGCGCAAAACAGAGGCTGGCGCTTACCGTGCAACAGGCACTGGATAACGTCAGCGGGCTGATCTCGTCAGCGGATACGCTGACTATTCAGGACGCAGCTCAGGGGCAGGCGCTCGCCATCAACAATCAGCAGGGCACGCTGATTGCTGATAAAGAGGCGCAGATCAACGCAGCTTCCCTGAGTGGCGACGGACAGGAGTTGTCGCAGGGGAATCTCGGCATCACGCTGGCAGGTGATTTCCATAACCTCTCAGAGGTCAAAGCCAACGGTACGCTGCGCCTGACGGCGGGCGGAAACGTGACCAACGATGGCACCCTCGCTGCTCAGCAGGCGCTATTCCTTAACGCGCAAAATATCAGTAATCAGGCAAATGGCGAGATAAGCGGTGGGCAGACCGAAATTACGGCAGCCGACACCCTGAACAATCGTGGTCTGATTGACGGCGGACTGACACACCTGGTGGCAGGCATCCTGAATAACAGCGGCACCGGCCGTATCTATGGCGATCACATTGCCATTGCGGCCACGCTGCTCAACAACCTCAGCGAAGCGGGCAAAGCGGCGGTGATTGCGGCGCGGCAGCGACTGGATATTGCGGCTGGCACGCTGAACAACCGCGACCATGCACTGATCTACAGTGATGGCGATCTGCACATTGGCGGCCAGCTGGATGCGAATAATCAGGCTACCGGACAGGGGCAGCAGCTCAACAATGACGGGGCAACAATTGAGGCCGGGCAGGATGCCACGATCAGCATGGCGGAAATCAACAATACCAACCGCCACCTGACCACTCAGGTCGTTACGACCGAAGATAGCCAGCATCACGACGCGGTGCTAAAAGGCCACACCGATCGTTTTGACTGGGCCGACGTGGACACCAGCAAAAAAGATAAATATGGCGTGCACACGGCAAACATGCCGGATGGCACCAGCGGCAGCGAATTCTATGATTATGACTATCGGCGGATAGTGAAGGAAACCCAGATCAAGGAGAGCGATCCGGGCAAGATTCTGTCGGGCGGTAACATGACCTTTAGCGCCGGCCGTCTTAACAACCACGACAGCCAGATTGTCGCGGGTGCTGTGCTCGGCGGTCAGATAGGCGAGCTGAATAATCAGGCGACAAAAGGAACGCGCGTTACCACGGACGACGGGAAATCGGTTCGCTGGTATGCGAAGAAGAAGAAAAAGAAACTGGGTGGAACCAAAACGTCGCAGGGCAAAGATAAGAAAAACTACCGCCCGGCGCCCGTGACGGAAACCATCGATCTGCAGACGCTGAGCTGGCAGGCGAATGCCGCGCCGCAGGGAAATGGCTATCAGACCGGCAACCGCCAGCAGCAGGGCGTCACAGCGCAGGCTGACCGCATCGGCACACCTGCTCTCCAGCAGACGGTTGCGGCCGTGGCGCTGAGTACCACGGATAGCGGCAGTGCGTTACTGCCAGCCGGATTACGCTATGACAGTGCGCTGACGCTGGACAAGCTCGGCAGCCTCAAAGACCGGCCACTGCTGTTACCTGCCGGGCAACAATTCTCGCTGACACTGCCAGCAACGGTCGTCGACGGACAGACGATTACGCCGGTGATCCGCGCCGTCTCACCGGATATCCGGCTGCCGGACAACAGCCTGTACCAGCTGCAACCTGGCAGTGACAGCCATTACCTGGTCGAGACCGATCCGCGCTTTGTGAATCAGAAGCAGTGGCTCAGCAGCGACTATATGCAGAACGCGCTGACCACCGACAGCAGCCGGATCCTGAAGCGGCTGGGCGATGGTTATTACGAGCAGCGACTGGTGCGCGATCAGATTATCCAGCTGACCGGCAACCGCTATATCAGCGGCTACGGCAGCGATGAAGATCAGTATCGCGGACTGATGAATAATGGGGTAGCCTTTGGCAAAACGTACCAGCTGGAGCTGGGCGTGGCGCTGACCCCGGCGCAGATGGCGCTCCTCACCAGCGATATCGTCTGGCTGGTGAATCAGACCGTGACGCTGCCGGATGGCACACAGCAGACCGTGCTGGTGCCGCAGGTCTATGCGAAGGTGAAAGAGGGTGACTTAACCGGCGACGGCGCGTTGATCGGGGGCGGTAGCGTGGTGCTGAATGCCCGCAACGACATCACTAATAGCGGGACCATTAAGGGCCGCGACGTGACGCAGCTGACGGCGCGGTCGCTGACCAACAGCGGCTACATCAGCGGCAACACGGTCAGTCTCACCGCCCGTCAGGATATCACTAACCTGGGCGGCGTCATCAGCGGTGATAAGCAGGTGTCGCTGCTGGCCGGACGGGATATTACCAGCCAGTCAACGCTGCGCGGCGACGGCACCGACCGCTGGATAGATCGTCCGGCCGGTATCTACGTGCAGGGCACCGACGGTGCGCTGACGCTGAGCGCGCTGAACAACATCACCCTGGCCGCCAGCGACATCGGCAACGCCGGAGAGAAGAGCACCACGAAGATTCAGGCGGGCAATGACCTGACGCTCGGCACCCTCAGCACGCAGCACACTGAAAATGACAGCTGGAACAGCAGCAACTACCGTCGCCTGTCACAGCAGAGCGATGCCGGGTCACGCATCACCGCCGGCGGCGCGCTGCAGCTGAGTGCCGGACAGGATATCCGCGCTACGGCAGCGGACGTCACGGCGGGCGGGGCACTGACCGCCAGCGCCGGACGCGACATCGTGCTCAGCGCGGGCAACAGCCGTACCGATCTCACCGAACACAGCAGGCAGTCAAGCAAAGGGCTGCTGTCGGGCAGCAGTCTGGAAACCCACGACGAACTGCACAGCAGCGAGGCGCTCAGTACCACGCTGAGCGGCGACAGCGTCCGGCTTCAGGCGGGCCGCGACATTGCCGTGACCGGCAGCAACGTCGCCGGTACGCAGGATGTTGCGCTGACCGCGGGTAACGATCTTAATCTCAATAGCGCGACCACCAGCCTGAATGATCTGAAGGGTAAACGTGAAACCCATTCAACCGGGCTGGATCGCACGACGCTGACCAGTGGCGGCGACGTAGCACTTCAGGCCGGACGCGATCTCAATAGCCAGGCGGCAGGCATTGCCGCAGACAAAGACGTGACCTTGCAGGCGGGGCGTGATGTCAATCTGCTGGCGGCTGAAACCGGTTCTGGTAATAGCTACAAATCCGGCAAGAAGGTTGAGATTAATGAGTCGGTACGCCAGCAGGGCACTGAAATTGCCAGTGGTGAGAGTACGACGGTTAAAGCGGGTCAGGATGTTAACAGTGAAGCGGCTCAGGTTACGGCCAGCGGTAATATCGCAGTGGGTGCCGGACGCGACATCAACCTGACCACCGCCACTGAAAGCGATTATGCCTACAAAGAAGAGACCAAAACCAAAAAAGGATTGTTGAGTAAAAAGACCACGCATACCATCAGCGAAGACAGTGACACCCGTGAAAATGGCACCTTACTGAGTGGCGACAATGTCACGCTTAATGCGGGCAACAATTTACTTGTCCAGGGTTCTCAGGTCGTGGGCGATGGTACCGTAGCGCTCAGGGCCGGTAACAACGTGAATATCATTGCTGCGACCAACACGGACTCAACCTGGCGTTTCACGGAAACTAAGAAAAGCGGCCTGATGGGAACCGGTGGCATCGGCATCACGGTAGGCAGCAGTAAATCGGTCCATGACTTACGTGATAAGGGCACCACCCAGAGCCAGAGCGCCAGCATTGTGGGTAGCACAGGCGGTAATGTCAGCATTGTTGCGGGCGGACAGGCTCATGTCAGCGGCTCAGATCTGGTGGCGGGACGTGACCTCGCCATTACCGGCGACAGCGTGATCATCGATACGGGTCATGATAAACGGACTCATGATGAACTGTTTGAGCAGAAGAAGAGCGGGCTGACACTGGCGCTCTCCGGGATGGTGGGTGAAGCCATTAATAACGCGGTTGCCGCGGCGCAGACATCGAAAAAAGAGAGTGACGGTCGCCTTGCTGCCCTGCAGGCTACCAAAGCCGCGCTTTCAGGCGTGCAGGCTGTGCTGGGCGGGCAGCTGGCGGAAGCGAGCGCCGATCCCAACAACGGCCTGGGCGTCAGCCTTTCCCTGACCACACAGAAATCAAAATCGCAGCAGCATCAGGCGTCCGACAGCGTCGCCGGATCCACACTCAATGCCGGTAAGAACCTCTCCATTACCTCTGCCGGTAAGGGCAGTGGCGAGCACAGCGGCGACATTCTTATCGCCGGCAGCCAGCTGAAAGCCGCAGGTGACAGCAGCCTCAATGCTGCCAGGGACATTGTGCTGAGCGGGGCGGCCAACACTCAGGAAAGCAGCGGTAAAAACAGCAGCGGCGGCGGTGGCGTGGGCATCAGTTTTGGTGCCGGACAGGGCAGCGCGGGTATCAGCATTTTTGCCAGCGTTAACGGCGCCAAAGGTAAGGAGAGCGGCAACGGTACGCGCTGGTCTGAAACCACCCTGGACAGCGGCGGCAGGGTAAGCCTGAACAGTGGAAGAGATACCACGCTCAACGGCGCGCAGGTCAGCGGTAATCAGGTAACGGCCGATGTGGGCCGGGATCTGACCATCACCAGCCAGCAGGACAGCGACCGTTACGATTCAAAACAGACCAGCTACGGCGCGGGCGGCAGCTTTACCTTTGGCTCAATGTCGGTGTCCGGCTATGCCAGCGTCAACCAGGACAAAATGCACAGCAACTTTGACAGCGTGCAGGAGCAGAGCGGTATCTATGCCGGTAACGGCGGCTTTGACATCACCGTCGGCAATCATACCCAGCTGAACGGTGCAGTGATTGCCAGCCAGGGCGATGCGGCAGACAACCGTCTGGATACCGGTACGCTCGGCTTCACCGATATCGGCAATGCGGCGGACTACAGGGTCAGCCACAGCGGCGGCAGCATCGCGCTGTCCAGCGGCGGCGGCATGGGTGCGCAGATGCTGTCCAGCGTGGCGTCCAATGCCGCCAGCACGCTGCTGTCGGGCCTGAACAACAACGGCCATGCCGAAGGCACCACGCAGTCGGCGGTGGCAAACGGCACCGTGATCATTCGCGACCGGGTCAACCAGAAGCAGGATGTGGCAGACCTCAGCCGTGACACAGAACATGCCAACGACAGCATCAGTGCGATCTTTGACAAAGAGAAAGAGCAGAAGCGGCTTCAGACTGCTCAGTTAGCCGGTGAAATCAGCGGTCAGATGACAAATATCGTCACGACCATGGGCGATATCAAAGGGCTTGAGAAGGCGCGGAGTGCGAAGAACGCCGAGACGCTGCCCGCCGGAGCAACGGAAAAACAGCGGGGAGAGTGGCTGGAGAAAATGCGTGATTCGCCAGAGTATCAGGCGGAGATGAAGCAGTGGGGTATTGGCAGTACATCTCAGAAGGTCGCACAGACGGTCGGCAGTATTCTGACGGGGCTGGTGACCGGCAATGCAGGTCAGGCGGTCGCAGGCGGCCTTAATCCGTGGGCAGCTCAGCTGATTAAGAAGGAAACGACTGACGCTTCCGGCAACGTTGATGTGGCAACCAATGCCATGGCCCATGCCGTGTGGGGTGCAGTATCATCGCAGATGTCCGGGGGAAGTGCGGCGGCCGGTGCGGCGGGCGCGTTCAGCGGCGAGCTTGCCACACGCTATATTGCAGAGAAGTACTGGGGCGCGGACACGCCAGAGAAGATAGCGGCGCTGGGACAGGAAGACCGCGAGCAGCTGAGCCTGCTCGGCACGCTGGCGGCAGGACTGGCGGGCGGCATGGTGGGCAACAGCAGTGCTGCGGCGACGAGCGGCGCGATTGCGGGTAAAAATGCAGTTAATAACAACCTGTTTGGCGGAACTGAAGACGGTCAAGAGAAGTTCGTGCGTGAGCAGGGCAAAGATATCCTGTCCTGTGCCGATGATCCGACGTCAGCCAGTTGTCAGCGTGGTCAGGCGATGAAGGATGCGTTGACGGTAGCACTTCCTGTGGGGCTTGGTGGCGGTGTATTGATTGCGGCTACTCCTGAAATTGCCGCTATTCTGAAGGCTGGAATTGAATCCTGTTCCGGAGCACTAGCTTTATGTATTAATAATCTTGGTCTTCAGACTTCTGAGATTATCGTCCCGGGCGGAGTGGGAGCCGGTGGGGCAGTTGGGATAGGGAAGACAGCGGCGGAAGCTGCTGCTGCGAAAGCAGAAACTGTGGCGAATAATACGGCGAAGAATAATCCATCATGGAAAGCAGGTGACTATCTTAATGACTTTAAACCCTCCCCTACACCTCTGGAGCTAGTTAAAGAGCAGGCTGGCAAGGGTTCACAAACTGCATATATCAGGATGGATCATATCCTTAACGGGGAAGTGAAAACACTTAAGGATGGGACAAAAGTTGGGTCTGGTGGCCACTATATTCGTGATTCAAATATTAAAATAGATAAGGTAACGGGTACACCTGATACCAATGGCGTTTCGACAGGATATATATCAGTGAGAGATCCAGCAACAGGACAATGGATAAATAAGAAAGCTGAAACTACATTCTTCCCTGAGCAGTGGTCAAAAAGACAGACGGCTCAGGAGATTGAGAGTGCGTTCAAAAATTCTGAAAGAATACCTAATACAGAAATGTGGAGCGGGAAATCATCTAGCGGTGTGAAGATTCAAGGCTATTATGGCAAACCTGATGGAACAGGTGCGACTGCATGGCCTGTTTATACAGGGAGGAATAAGTAATGTTGAATGATAAAATTATTTTCTGGTGGGATGAAAATAGTAATTTATTTGTTCCTATAGGAGGTGGAATACGTAAATCCTTTGATGGAGCGGTATTGGGATATGGAGCGCGTGAGATTTCAGGATGGTTATCCAATGACATTCAATATGGTATTCATTCTGTTGATATCTGGGTGAAAAACCTCACTGATCTTGCATCAGGCAAAACAACTGAAGGCAACTTCGGCATAGGTAATGCCCACTGGGTGATGGTTACGCATGATAAGGTATTTATTGGGTGTGAGTACGTTGAAGAGCAACAGGTGCTTTTAACCATAGAACAAACATTATATGTACTGGAGCAGTATCGATTATTCCTGGAAGGATCTTATACAAAAGACTTCCCGCCAGAACCAATCGATGTTGAGTATTTAGCAGAAGGTAGAGATGCTATAACACAGTATGAATCTTTAGACGGAGCATATTGTTTACCTTATTAATAATTAATAATCAATCCCGCCATTAGCTGACGGGATTTTCTCACAACCAGAAAATTGAGAATAACTTCCTGGGGCCACATCCTCAGACGGAAACGTTGATGTGGCCCCCAATGCCATGGCACATGCCGTATGGGATAAAGTTTCCGCTCATATGTCTGGCGGAAATGGCGCTGCCGGTACTTTCAGTGGAGAACTGGCCACACGCTACATCGCGGAGAAATACTGGGGCGCAGATACCCCGGAGAAGATAGCGGCGCTATCGGCCTGACCGCCGGGTCGGGCGGCTACGGCATCAGCGTTTCAGCCAGCGTCAACGCGGGCAAAGGCCGAGAGAACGGCAACGGGCTGACCCATACCGAGACTACGCTCACGGCGGGCAACGGGCTGAGCCTGAACGCCGGGCGCGACACCACGCTGACCGGCGCACAGGTGCGCGGGGACAGCGTGAAGGTGGATACCGGCCGCAACCTGACGCTGACCTCAGAACAGGACAGCGACCGCTACGACAGCAAGCAGCAGAACGCCAGCGCGGGCGGCAGCTTCACCTTCGGCTCGATGACCGGCTCCGCGAGCGTCAACCTCAGCCAGGATAAGATGCACAGCAACTGGCAGAGCGTGGCCGAGCAGACCGGCATCTTTGCCGGGAAGGGCGGCTTTGACGTGACGGCGGGTGAGCACACCCAACTGAACGGCGCGGTCATCAGTTCCACCGCCACCGCCGATAAAAACCGTCTCGACACCGGCACGCTGGGCTTCAGCAACATAGAGAACCACGCGGACTATAAAACCGAGCACCAGAGCGTGGGCATGAGCACCGGCGGCAGCATCGGCAGCCAGTTCGAAGGCAACATGGCGAACGGTCTGCTGGCGGGGCTGAACGGCAGCGGCAGCGCGTCGTCGGTGACGAAGGCGGCGGTGAGCGACGGCACCCTCATTATCCGGGATAAGGCGAAGCAGACGCAGGACGTGGCGGACCTGAGCCGCGACGCGGCGGGTGCGAATCCGGGGCTGGATAAAATCTTCGATAAGGAGAAAGAGCAGCGGCGGATGGAGACGGCGCAGCTGCTGGCGGAAATCGGCAGCCAGGCGGGCGACATTGCGCGGACGCAGGGCGAGATTGCGGCGACGAAAGCGGCCACGGAGAAGATGAAGAACATCTCGCCGGACCAGAAGAAGGACGCCGAAGCGCAGTGGCGGAAAGCGAACCCGGGTCAGGAGCCGACCGCGGCCGACATCACCGGACAGGTCTATCAGACGCTGTACAACCGGGAGATGCTGGCCGGCGGAATGGGAACCGGCGGGTCGGTGCAGCAGGGTATCAGCGCGGCGACGGCGGCGATACAGGGGCTGGCGGGTGGCAACATTGCACAGGCGGTGAGCGGGGCGGCCACGCCGTACCTGGCGGAGCAGATACACAAGCTGACGACCACAAAAGGCCCGGACGGCAAAGAGGTGGTGAACGTTCAGGCGAACCTGATTGCGCACGCGGTGGTGGGCGCGGTGACGTCATACGCGTCGGGTAATCCTGCACTTGCGGGTGCTTCTGGCGCGGCGATGGGCGAGTACATCGCGCAGCAGATGTATCCGGGGGTTAAGCGCGAAGACCTGAGTGAGGAGCAGCGGCAGACCATCAGCGCGCTGGGGACGCTGGCGGCGGGCCTTGCGGGCGGTGTGGCCGGAGACAGCACGGGCGGTGCGGTGGCGGGCGCGCAGGCGGGTAAAAATGCATTGGAAAATAATAATCTTCTCTTGCACAAGGCCTGTGCTGGTACCCGTTCCGGGATTACCATTGAGTCCGGGTGACAAGGTAGTTCAGGATGCGAATAACAAAATTGCATCGGAGCTGGATAAGACTCTGAAAGGGTCAGGAACTGAGGCGGATACGCCGCCGATCACTGACGGTCGTGCAATCGTTGAAGCGCGTGATGAGGCTGCAAAATCCCGCGATCCGCATGTGGCGCATAATCAGCAGTATCAGGATGGCAGTAGTAACAAAACGGAAACTGTGCCGGTGAATGATGATCTGACCGGCGGAAAACTGGTTAATCCTTTTCATGATGAAAATAAAGGAACGTCACTGGTTACGCCGGATCGGTCTGGTGAGCAGGCACCAGGCAATACCGGGAATACTGATGGTATGCCGGATACGGGAGGCAATACAACGGTTACGCCGATTCCTGAGTATAATAAAGATGATTTAGCTTATTCGTCAGAAACACAATTAGGCCGTGGTTCAACTGGTAGAACGGAACCTAATTCTTAGCAAGAAAAACTGGCTATTGAACAAGCACTGTCGAATCCAGAATCTGGACGTCAACTGCCAATACCAATGACAGATAAACGATGGCCTAGAGAAGATGGTTGGGTCAAAATGGCTCAAAATATTAATGGTGTTGAAGTTCACTATGTTCGGAATACCAAAACTGGCCAAGTAGACGATTTCAAATTTAAGTAGGGTGTGATAAATGTTAGTTATATGCAATTCAATATCCGGAAAAAGCTTACCCGATGATGCAAGAATCATGGGGGAAACTGACGAAACATTATTTGAGCCGCTAAAAACTGGTATGGAGTATAAAGTCTACGGTATTATGTTTTATACGACTCGAATAGATTTTTTGCTATGCCCTGAAGGTGAGAATCCACTATGGGTACCTTCAAATATCTTTAATGTATTGGATGATAAGTTGCCGCCTGACTGGGGATGTATCATTACCGAGAAAACAATAGATTATTCTGACTTGTATGACGCATTTGGGATTATCTCAATTTTAGGTTATTTTGAGTTAATTAGGTCATACCAGCATTACATTGGTATTCTTGAAAGAGATGCAGGCGAATTACAAAAGTTTCATTCACATAGGCTAAGCTGCTAGGTTGTCCCGGCGCATGTTCACCGAGGTTTTTATTACGGATAGCATGCCAAAAGACCTAGTGTCTGATAAACGACCTGCCTGAGAATGACATCATTAGTGATAAGAAAGTTATGGATGCCTGTAGTAATGGCAGGGTTACCAGCCCCGGATGCTTACGGGCAGATCGTCAGCTTGCTGAATATCACCAGTGTTGATGTGCAGAATCAGTCACAGGTAAAGGATGGGCATGAGCACCGGCGGCGGCATTGGCAGTCAACTTGAGGGTGACGCTTTTTGGGAAAATACAGGTGTTATCTTTCCGAATATTTTCATTGTATTCAGGAGGAGTTAAATAGAACTGTAACTTAGTCTTTTAATGGGTTGTGGATATACAGGTCAGTTAATAATCTGCGTTAATGGATTGTATAACGCAGTGTGGTTTTCTGGATGTATGTGCCGAAATGGTTTTCAGGGATTTTTGCTTTTTTATGGCAACTCGGTCTTGATACCTATAATTCTTTTTGGTCTAA
>Ga0213829_1000928_pt1 | contig 23339 bp, 20 predicted proteins | sample MC6MC0896MG_FD_180665 | JGI IMG/M metagenome (GOLD analysis project Ga0213829, IMG submission 180665) | Enriched soil aggregate microbial communities from Iowa State University, Ames, United States - MC6-MC0896-MG | ecosystem: Environmental > Terrestrial > Soil > Unclassified | place: USA: Iowa...
TTCTGGAGGTGGATAAACAATGCCTTTTTTTAAGCTGAAATACGTACTATGGATCTAATAGCAAAGGTATAGTGGATATAAGAAATTTTTTAAAATGATGAAACATTAGGAGTTTCAATTCATTTTATTTAATAGACACAAAAATCCCCAGAATATTCTAAGTAATAAACTGGGGATTTTAGTATTAAATATATATCAGATTAATTGTTGACGAAACTTCTCACACAACGGATTGTTGTTCCATTCCCATAAGATACCGTTTCTATTGAATTCGCTCCGAATGTGCCATTACTTACTTTGCTATGGAGCAATTTCGAATTATTGTTATTTGCACTATACTCATTACTTTGATATAGTAACCAACCTGTTCCATTATTGCCAGCGGGTTGTTGCTGAACCGTTCCATTTGTTGCCCGATAGCCGTAATAGGAGAGGATAAGATTATTATCCGGATAGGCAGTATTAGTAGCTTGGGATCCGGTCCAAATGCGACTGTGTCTATAACCGTCTGCAACTGCCTTAATTGAATTGCTGCGGTTTGTATTATTAGCCAGATTGGTCATTTCTTTCGGATTGTTAAGCTCCTGTGGGAGACGCCAAGTGCTTTCCGGATAGACCCGTGAACAGGGATCCACTGTGGCATAAGAAGTTCCTGTTGGTGTTGCGGTTCCAAAGTTCCAGAACTCAATGTTCGGATTTGGTTTCGCATATTCATTGTTTGTTCTAAAACGATAGGCATCCGAGCTGCCTCTAGCATACGATGCCCCATAAAGCTTATTGGCATCATAAATTAGATTCGTGCGTGCCCAAATGACACCACCTACATTTATTCCAGATTCGATCAGCCTTACGTTCGTTTTAGACAGCGTACCCTTTGTCAATGTTAGTGCACTGCCGTTGGCAATGGGAACTATTGTATTTGCGGAAAAATTACGCACTGTTCCGTCGTCCAAATTTATACCCAATGCATTTAACCGAACACGTAAGTTGTTTGCGGGAATTGAAGTTGAGGTATTGGCTGAATAGAAAAGAGCGGTTTTTTCGGCATTCCCCCATCTGCTATCCACAATTGTCATTTCAGATCCTTTAATGGGATCTGTGTCCTGAAAATTGGAAAAACTACCATTGAAAATACTAAAAGTACCCGTTTGAATGATATTTGTAAATGAGGAACCAGTTCCTGAACCTATCGAAAAAGTAGAGTTGTCGGTGATGCCACCAAATATACCACGCGTATTAAACGTGACATTGACAGCGGCCATCTGTCTCAAAAAGATAATGTCCAGGTAGTTGGCGTCTTCTTTGGTTGTAATCTCACCAGAAGCAAACATAAAATCTTTGTTCGCTAATTCTGAAGCTGAGATATTTCCGGAGCCATCTATATTGGGTGCGTTGTTTGGATCATTTGTGGATATAGCATACCAAAAGTATTTTTTGTTGGCGGCTACACGTAATTGGGGATCCTCACCGGCACTTAATAGTCCATTGTATACTGGTGTTGAATTACCATCCTGTATAAAAATCAACCTAAACTTTTTGTTGCCTCCGAGAGGAACATCTGCTGCCCTAAGTTTTCCAGTTGCTGATGCCTTAATGGATTTGACCTGATCATCGGCAAGTGCATTTGTCGTCAGATCGGTACTAAAGTCAAATTCATTCGTACTTTGAATGCCAGAGGAGGCTGGAGTGCTCAGGTTTGTTGTATTGGCAGTTGCTGATAACTTATCTGATGACTCCGATGTTTTGTTTGTGTTGACAGTAACCACATTGTCATCATCGGTGAATTTTACCGAGCGAATAGAGACATTGAAATCACCTGATGGAAGCTCATTTTTTTCTTTCTGCGAAGAACATGACGCTGTAACCAGGGTAATTAAACAGGCCGTGGCTGACCATTTAAATTTATAATAACTTAATTTCATAATTTTTCTTTAACGATTAAATGTCGAAGTCCTTTCCGTTTGACCAATTGCTATCCCATTCTCTTTCTCGTGGGGTTTGGCTGTCCTTTCCAGTGTTAATGTCCGCTGATCCGGCAGCAATTCCCTGCTCCATTTCAACTTTTTCAACAAAGATTTTTGGGGCTAGGTACGCTAGTTTCCTTTTTGTTTTGTTTTCCATATCATTTATATACTGTGTAATTAAATCGCTAATCGAGAATGTCCTACTTAACAAGATTGAGTTAAGGTTTTGGAACCCATCAAATTAACCATGACAAAACTAGAAAGTATATAGGCTTAATAACAGGATAAATATTTGATTTACTGGTACTATTTGAATTATTACTTGTATAATTCGTATGTTATCACCAATAAGCATATTGAACCGTCAACTAAAGTAATTGGAATACATTGCATATATCTGTTATTTTAGTCCTTAAGGGAGGCTTCTCTTTTTGAAAATGTGTTATCCTTATTATAAAAATCGTTATCCTATTTATTACATCGAAATAGGGGAAATGAATCTGTTCTGATACAAAATATTTATTTTTATTTGTGTTAATATGTTTATAATCAGTCTTTTGTGATTTTGTTGACTTACTTGGTATCCTATAATTTTCCTTAAATTACCGCTATAGAGGTAATTAGAAAAGAAAAAAAGTATATGATAAATTTGAGGTTCCTGATTCATTTAACGGCCTATGGGAGATATATTGAATGTGACGGAGAACTTTAGAATTAAGGGAGAAAAATACATATACCATGAATGACAACTTGACTGCATTTGCATTTGACAACCGTACTGATGAGATTAAAAACTCAATAGTTTTTAATGAATTAAATAAACGGTTAGTAGATAAATGGTTGGAATTGCATCAGATTGATTTTTTTACTATGATTTTATGTGTAAAAGGAAAAGGATTTCATACAATAGATTCGAATAAATATCCGATGAATGCGAATCAAATTCATTTGGTATTCCCGGATCAAAAACAAGAATTAAATCTCGATAGAAATTCAATACTCTATAGTATTGCCATTGATCAGATGCTCTTTAATGCTTTAACGAGTAAATTTAAACTAATGTATACTTTCTTTAGTTATCAGCCAGTTATCAAATTCTGTGATATTGGTTTTCAACGTATTCTCAACGAGTTTTTGGCTATACGTAATGAGTTGGAAAGTGAAAATAGCAATATGAACATCCTCAAATTGCATCTGAGGATTATTGGAGAGATGGTTGATCGCGAGGCTTCTAAATATCTTTCAATTGACGATGTTGGTAAAAATAACGTGTTAGAAGAGTTTAGAAAATTAGTAAAGCAATATTTCAAAGTACAAAAACATGTTCCTTTTTATGCCAAAGAAATGAACATATCATCCAATTATCTGAATAATTGCTGTAAAAAATCACTTTCAAGCACAGCTTCACAGCTGATATATGACCAAACTATAGAAGAGGCGAAAAATCTATTAGATCAAAGCAATTTATCCATTAAGGAAATTGCATTTGAATTAGGTTTTGTAGATTCAGCTTATTTTACTCGCTTCTTTAAACAACAAACGGGATTAACGCCGAGAGATTTTAAAAAGCTTTGTTAATAATCTTTCATTTTTTCGAGGTTATATATACTCTTAAATATAAGGATGTAAAAATGCAATATTTTCAAAAGAGAGATAGCTTATTGTTATTTAAACAAACTTATTCCATCAAATATTGGGTAAAAATTTACGAAATGTATTATTAAAAAGGATTTGGTTATTTAAAGTCAATAATATAGGTCTTTTTATAGTGATTATCTTGTTATATGCATTTTAATGCTCTATATCTGCTCGGTGTAAAACCAGTAGTCGTCCTAATAAATTTCGTGAATGTCGCCGGCGATTTAAATCCAAATTGATGACTTAATTCTTTCAGTCGAATTTCAGTTGTAGCGAGTTTTTCAGTAATTTTTTTGACCAAAAATAATTTAGGTATATCAACTGGTGAAATATTGAATTTTTGGCTAGTCAGAAAAGCAAGTTGCTGTTCAGTAATGTCAAGCTTTTTGATATAAAACGTTAGTCTTTTTTGTTCATGACAGTGATTTTCAATCAAGTATACAAATTGTTTAATAATTGGATGAGCTTCAGTTCTGAGTTTATCATAGAGTATCTTGTCAAACATATTGTCTTAAATTATATTTACCTTTTTATTCCTTGAGCATTTATCTGGACGCAAAGCTAAGTATATGGATAAATGCCGCGTTATTCGATTTATAATAATAGTTGTTTGAATCAAAGATTTAGCGAATTAGGGTGGATAGAGTATATGCTCTATCCACGATATTCAGTGGGTGTAAAACCACAATTTTTCTTAAAAAAAGTTGAAAAGGACGGCATTCCCTCGAAACCTAAAAAGTAGGTAATTTCTTTAATTGTTTTGTTTGAAAATTTCAATAGATTCTTAGCTTCTTGCATCACACGCTGACGGATCATGAGTGTTGCTGTAGTATTCATATGTTTTTGGCAGAGCATATTGAGATAGTTTGGTGTCACACCTAATTTATTGGCATACCATCGCGGCAGCTTTTGTTCTGTATAGTTATTTTCGATTAGTTTCCAAAAGTTAGCTATAACGGGATTAGCTACATCTTGTAATGTGTTTTTACCATACTCTTCTGCCTGTAATTTGATAATTGAAGCCAAAATGTCCATCCTAAGCCGAATCACTTTTTGCCATCTATTATTCTTTCTTGATAGACTCAATTCTCTTTTTATACTTTCTATTTCGAGAGAAATAGCTTGAACTTCGGTTGAAGAAAGACGGAATACAGGCGATAAATTGTTTTTGATAAAATAGAATTCATCGATACTTGAAAAGGATTCGAACAGTTTCTTTCCTACGACAACTTTATGGGCGATTGTTTCAGGACCAGTTACCCAATGATGGCGAAAACCAGGAAATAGAAAGTGTAATTGATTTTTAAGTATCGGGAAAGGTTCCTCATTGACATAATGTATACCACTTCCTTCAAGAAACATAACAATAAGAAAATTGCTGCAGTTTATTGTCTTGTCATAATTTTCAATGCCTTGGATCTGTTTATAAGCAACATGATCTTTTGCTAAAGTAAGTTTGTCTTTCATAGTTATTATTTAACCATTCCTTTGTTTACAAATGGGCTTTTAATATTTCTTGTGCAATTAATATTTAAATAGAATCTGGAGGGTTTAAAATTTAGATAAAATATTGTCTATGTTTTGTTTATGTGATCCTACCTGTATCAATTTAATCGAACTAAAATAAGAATATTGATTTTTCTGGATGTTATTCAAATTATAATATTTGTTATCCTATTTATAAATTTAATAGGGTTTTTATAATTGAAATTTTGTCATTCCGTATTGGTTTATGTTTTGGGGGTGCGTTTTGAATAGGATGGTTTTTCACAAATTATACAAAAAAATCATTCTGTATTTGGATCTACACCAATTTAGGTATTACGCATTTGAAATGAGGAACAAATAAAAATAGTTTGGATTTGGATGAAATTGTTAATCCGAAGAGAGTCCTTGTTATAAATTAGATAATTATTCTTATAAATGTGATAATAGTTTTAGATAAGCTTCTGTTTTTCGAAAGGGGATAAGCCAGTATATTTATCCTATTGTTTATAATCACATTTGATTACTAACTCAAGGCTTGAAACATGGTAGCAAAAAAGAAAGTAAAACCTAGATTTGAACAGCGTTCAAAAAGCAAAACAACCCAAAACGAAATAGATTTAAATTCGATAGGTCGAATTATTAATCTTATCGACCCTTTGAGTGAAGTCACACAGATGAATCTTCAAGATTTAATTAAAAATGTCCATGAGCGGGAGGGGGGGACATTGGACAATTATATTGAAAAGGTACGTGATTTTTTAGATAAGCAATTTAATGAAGGTAATGAACAAGAGTAAATCTTAAAATCTCTTTGTTTTTCCTTGGTTTTTATTCTTTTACGACTACATACTAATTATTCTTAATTTAGCTAGATATGTTTCTTGTTTTAGAGAATCCACTATGTTATTTCAAATATATAGTCGGATTATAAAATATGAAAATATGCACTTTTTCATACGAAGTTACAAAATCCTATTTCGGCATTTCAGTTTATCGCTTACTGCAACCCGTAAGCGTTCAATACCCCGACACGAATACACTTCTTTGTAATAATTGCTTTCTATTGCGCTACTCTTTAAAGTGTTTGATGTTTCTATTTTCTATATAAATACCCGTATTAAATTCAGCTTTATATCAACCTTTCTTTATTACTTATAAGAATATACTTCCCTAAGAAACTATAACCAATTTAGCGTTTAGTCATGAATTGTCCTGTTAAAAGTTTAAATAGTTCTGTTATTAATTTAATTTGTCCTGTTTTTGGTGTCTTTGGTTTGCTAAATTTGGTATATATATTTCTGTTAAAGATAATTTGTTTTGTTTTTTAACGGTTGGTTTGTAGTGATAATAAGCACATAAGTCTACAACCGATTGGTTTTATAAGAAACCATTCTGCCATATACTAGAAAGAATCTCAACAGATAATTCACAATTTAAATTTTAAAATTATGAAAAAGACAAAAAGTGTAAAACCAAAACCAAAACGGAAGGAAAAGTATGAAGCTCCTAAAATTTTAGTTCGTGTTATTGAGATGGAGTGTGGGATCGCATCGGGATCTACAGCAAAAAGCGAATGGGAATCAGATTCGGACAAAGATGGATCAATGAGTTGGTAATAATATTTAAAAAAAGATTATTAAAAAGAACAAGATTATGAGTAGATCTTATATTAAATACATTGGAATATTGTCGTTAATATCATTGGGATTATTTTCCTGCAAAAAGGAAAGTAGTGACCAATCGGAAGGAAATACGATAATTAAGGTAAGTTTATCGGGGACTGAATTCGAGGATTCGGGAAATATTGGAAGTAAGGCTAAAGTTGGAGGACAATTGTCAACAATGACAGGGTTAGGAATTCAACAAATGACTATTCCTTTGAAGAACGATTTGATTGTCGTCGCGGAACTAATACCTGGAATATTGGGGGTCAAAGGAAGTGCTATAGCAGCTGTTGGGAATAAAAGAGCTGCCACTGATCGTACAGATCTACCTTCAGGAGTAAAATACAAAGTTGTTGTTTATAATAACAGCGGAAGCTACGTTACCGAGCGTGATTACATCAGGACAGAAGAAGATAATACTGAAGCCTTGCAACTTAATGGCGGAGAAACGTATACGTTTGTTGCTTATTCTGTCAATAGTAAGACAGAACTTCCGGATATTACTTTTTCGGATTCAAACAATAAAACATTGTCTACCTCAAGCCTCTCCAATATCAGTGGGACAGCAGATGTGATGTATTTCCGAAAAGAAATGACAGTTACGGGCGGCGAAGTTAATAATTTGAATATCGTATTAAAACATAAGTTCAGTGAAATTACGACAATAGTTGATGCCTCCGCGACTGGATATAATATTGGCAGTATAGATGCAGGGATAGATTCTCATTATCCCACTGCGGAAATTCAACTTTTGGACGGAAGTATTACAAGATCGGGGGTAACTGGAGTTGAAAAAATTTCATTTTCTGGACTTAACAGTATGCAGTTGAGTGGAGCTCCACTCGTATTGAATGGAAATACCGATACTGGAGCTTTGGTCATTTCATCTATAACAATTGGTTCTATCAGCGCATCTAATCTAACACCTTTCAATGATCTTAGCATTGTTCCGGGCGTGCGATACACGCTTCGACTGACTATTACACCTAACGATATGCTGCTTACCCACCAAAGTCAATCAGCAGTACGGATCAATGGACTTATCTGGATGCGGCATAATCTTGGAGCAAACACCAATCTTGATCCAGATGTAGATCCTACCAGTTCTAACCTCGGCGGGAACTATTATCAATTTGGTCGTACTACGGTAGTAGCTACCCCAAGTACCCAAGCTGGTGCAATTTCGAATTGGAATACAACTTCCGCAGCTGCAAATGCTTGGAATAGTGGGTCTGTAAATGCCCCCGTTAAGACAGGTAATGATCCTTGTCCGAGTGGTTTTCGAGTGCCAACTTCTTTAGAATTTCAACAATTGATTGATAATACGACAGCCAGTAATATTGGTGGTACATGGGGAGCTGATGAAACTAATCGTCCCTATGGGCCCGCAAAGGTATTGACAAGTGTCCGCAATAAGAATGTACAGCTAACTTTTCCAGCGGCAGGTTACCGTAGTGGGGATAATGGTACCTTATATTGGCGAGGTGGGGCAGGAGGCTATTGGGTTTCTAATGCTGTGACAGGTGCTTCGGAAATGTATAAATATGCGGTAACAGGTCCTCCTGCCAATAATATGAATCAGATTTATGATAACGGCGACACGTTTCATAACCGTAGAACAGGTTATTCTATTCGATGTATTGCAGAGCATTAATATTGAGTGATTGGTTTCTAATAAGAAAGGCCCTGTGCCTCGAGTGACGCAGGGCCTAATTAATATAAAATTAAATTTAAAAGGATTTTATTTGTATTGAGTATCGTATTAACAGTCTTTTGTTGAAAACAAGCAGGATATTGGAAGCTAACTTACTAATATTGTTTTGTTTAATTTATTTGTTTTAATAAGCACTCCATCCACCATCCACGACCAAGATTTCCCCATTAATAAATGTTGAATCATCACTGGCCAAAAACAAGGCAGCTTTCGCGATGACATCCGGATCAGCGCTATGGGGACTTAATGGAACTCCTGCCAATATACGATCTTGAGTCATTGCTGTAATTTTGCCCAAGTCAATGTTGTCATTAATGTTTGTGCTGATATCGCCAGGTGCAATTCCATTACAACGAATCCCCGATTTTGAATATAAATATCCGGTATTACGTGTTAAGCCAACAAGCGCAAATTTACTTGCAGTATATGCTGCACCAGCTCTTCCTGCATTTAATCCGCCTATTGAGCAGATATTGATGATGTTACCTTCATTTTTAGGTAGGAAGATCGACATTGCCTTCCGCATTGCTTTCAGAGGACCTTCTACGTTAATCTTCATCACACGATCATAAAGATCGTTGTTTACCTCACCAACGGGTTCAAAGCTATCCATGATACCGGCATTGTTTACCAATATGTCCAAGGTGTCATATTTCTCAATGGCCAATTCAATCATTGCATTGATATCATCTTCTTTTGCGACATTTGTAATGATAGTGGACACAGAGCCATCGAATCTGATAATCTCTTCGCTTAGTGCTTCTAATCTTTCTGAATTAATATCCGCAGCGATGATTTTTGCTCCTTCTTTAGCAAATCGTATCGCAATTGCTTTTCCCATACCTGAGCCTGCGCCCGTAACTATGGCTACTTTATTTTCTAATTTTTTCATATACATATCCTTTAAGGTATTTCAACAAAATTAAATGGAGATCATGAGATAAGTCCTTAAAATATTTTAAGAAATGCATTACTGGGACAGTTTTTTTTGGAACTAAGGTATCAGTTGGTTTAATATTGTTGCAAATTAAATAAAATAGTAATGTTAGTAGTACATACCGAAATCATAATAGAATGCAACGCAAAAGCTGTCTGGGATAATCTTATTAATTTTCAAAAGCATGAAGACTGGAATCCTTATATAACGTCTATTGAAGGAGTTTTAACTGTAGGTTCTACGTTAAAAGTTCAATTTCCAACCGTTAAGATGAATACAAAAATTCAGGAAGTTCGGGCAAATAAGCTGCTCCAATGGTCTGCAAGTATGGGGTTTCGAGGATTATTGGATAGCATACATCGATTTGAGATTGTAGAAATATCCAGTACAAGATGCCGGTTTGTACAATCTGAGCGATTTAAAGGGCTTTTGGTTCCATTTATTGGAAAAAAAATCAAAACTTCAGCAACTTCTGATTTTCAGGCGATGAATAGAGCGTTGAAAACATTGGTGGAGAAAGAATTACTTGGTTAAGATTGACTTCATGATCTAGGTTCTTTAAATATTTGCTTACGGATATTACTAATTAAAACTGGGGTAATGCCGAGGAAGGAAGCAAGCATGTAAAGCGGGACACGTTGCAATAGTGCCGGATATTTCTCGGTTAGATAAAGATACCTTCCTTTGCCGTCATTTTGAACTGTAGCAAAGAATAGATCCTGGCATAAAATAAAAAAGTCCTGATAAATCTTTCGAAAATAGTTTGAAAATGCAGGAACATCGCTCGTTAGGGATTCATAAGTTTCATAATCAAGTGCTAAGTAAGTGCTATTTTCCAGAGCCTGAAGTTCGAAATTGGTAATTGACCTTTGATGAAATGCAGTAAAGTCTGTAATCCACCATCCATCGACGGCAAATTGTTTAATGCGTTTGGTTCCATTTAGATCTTTTTGATAGAGCTGAAAACAGCCATTTAAAATAAAATAAACTTTATCGCACTTTGTCCCAGATTTAAAAAGAAAATGTGATTTCTCAAAGGTATTATATCCTAAAGAAGTTTGGATACGTTCTATCTCAAGAGCGTTAAGTGTTCCATAATTTTGGATTTCTTTAACTAAATTTTCACTAAAAGCGCTATTAAATTGGAGATCTGCCACCTGATTTGAAACTTAAATATTATTAATACGTAGCGTAAATTACAAAATTGCGTTGAGTGGTACAATAGTGATTATTAGCTGATTTTGACTAAGCAAAAATACGATCCTTGAACAGATTGAAAATTTTACAATGGTTATCTGAATAAATTCCCGGTCAGGGGACTTCATTAAAAAAGGGCAATCATGGAGATTTGATTAACCCTTTTTTCACTACCTATTAAAACCAATTTTCAAAGATTTCAGACAAAATATGCCGGATAACATCTCGTCATCCGGCAGAATAAGAACGCAAAATGTTTAAGTAGAACTGATAGTAACAACACTTAGAAAGTTCCATCAAAAATCTAAATTGTTTACGCAGGTTACTAAAAGCTATTACCTAACATGTGTGGGTAACCACTTGTTATACAAATGTTTTTACACTTTTATGTATAGTGTAAATATACAGGTGACCTATGCTTAAATTGTAGGACAATTTGACATATTACTTGTACTATTCCAACAAATAACAGGATTAAAAAATCCCCCAGTATATTTTCTGAAAAATAATGGGAGAAGATAAATTTAATTCTGATTAATTGTTTACAGTCATTCTGACACAACGTATTGGAGCTCCGACTCCATAAGCAATAGTTTCAATTAAAGGGTTTGGAAATGAGCCCTTGTTGACCTTGCCATGAAGTATAGTGGAATTTTTATTACTGGGATGATACTCATTTGTTTGCTGTATTAACCAGCCAGTTCCATTATTTCCTTTTGGTTGTTGCTGTAGGACACCTTTTGAATCCCGATAACCATAATAAGAGATTATAAGATCTTTGTCAGGATAAGCTGAGTTTGCCGGTTGTGAACTAGCCCAGATCTTGCTGTGTCTATAGCCGTCAGAAAAAGAGGTTATGGTTACAGTACGGTTCGTGTTATTAACCAATTGGGTCATCTCTTTGGGATTGTCAGCCTCTTGTGGAAGCCGCCATGTGCCTTCCGGATATACCCGGGAGCAGACATCTTTATTCGCATAGTCGGTACCAGTTGGTGTTTCTGTCCCAAAGTTCCAAAACTCTGTACTGAGATTTGGTTGTGCGTATTTATTGTCAGTCCTAAAACGATAGGCATCTGAATACCCTTTGTTATAAGTGGAACCATACAGTTTTTTGACATCGTAAACTAAATTTGTACGTGCCCATATTAATCCGTTTACATTAATTCCTGATTCGATCAGCCTGACATTTGTCTTGGATAATGTACCTTTTATCAATGTCAGCTTATTATTATGCGGGATAGGGACAATGGTATTGGATGCAAAATTTCGGGCAGTACCATCATCAAGGGTGATACCCAATCCATTTATTCGAATACGAAGGTTGTTTGCGGAAATAGTAGTTGAGGTATTCGCGGTATAGAAACGAGCAATTTTTTCTGCATTTCCCCAACGGTTATCCACGATTGACATTTCAGAACCTTTGACAGGCTCTGTATCCTGTAGATTTGAAAATTCGCCTTTGAGAATGTTGAAGTTTCCAGTTTGAATAATATTGGTAAATGTAGAACCTGAACCCGAACCTATTGAAAAAGTTGAATTGTCAGTGATACCGCCAAAAATTCCTCTTGTATTGACTGTTACATTGACTGCTGCCATCTGTCTTAAAAAGGTTATATCAAAATAATTGTTTTCCTCTTTGGTTGTAACTTCGCCAGTAGCATACATAAAATCCTTGTTTGCTAGATCAGAAGCGGCAATATTTCCAGAACCATCAATATTGGGTGCAGAGTCCGGATCATTAACAGAAATGGCATACCAAAAGTATTTTTTGTTCGGAGCTACACGGAGATGCGGATCTTCACCGGGGCTTAATAATGCATTATATATTGGAGTTGGATTGCCCTCCTGTATAAAAATCAACCTATATTTCTTGTTATTCCCCATAGGAACTTCCGCGGCTTTAGTTTTTCCAGAAGCTGAGGCTTTAGCTGATTTAATACTACTGTTTTCCATCGCATTAGTCTGCATGTCGGTTATAAAATCGAATTCATTTGCACTTTGGATGTTTAAAGTCTGCTGTGCGCTTCCTGACTTGCTGGCGGAGGCCATTAATTTGTCAGATGATTCTGTAGATTTAACCGGATTAACATTGACTACATTTTCATCGTTATTGTAGACTACAGAACGAATAGAAATATTAAAATCGCCAGTGGGAATTTCGTTTTTTTCCTTATGTGAAGAACAAGATGCGGCAATTAATGTTATCAAGCAGGCTGTTGTTGACCATTTGAACCTGTTGTGATTTATTTTCATGGTAATAATTTTTTAAAAGTTAAATATCAAAGTCTTTACCATTTGACCAATTGTTGTTCCATTCGCGTTCTTTCGGAGTCTGACTGTCTCTTCCTGTGTTAATGTCGGCAGAACCAGCTGCAATTCCCTGTTCCATTTCAACTTTTTCGACCTGGACCCTAGGGGCCTGATACGGTAGTTTTTTTCTGATTTTTTGTTTCATTTATTATTTTTTAATTAGATAGCATTTTAATAAGCTTTGCTCATTGGCGAGAAAATGAGGATTGGAAGCTTCTAAAATGTGAGGGGTAAAACTAGGAAGGATAGGAATTTTATTATAGGACAGTTAACCCTTTTACTTGTAGAATAAGGACTTTTACTTGTACAATTTGTTAGAATAAGGATCTTTGATGGAATTGTACAATCTTTTCCGAAGTTATTTGCTACGCCCGCAAATTATACAAATTAAAGGTAGCTGAAATACTAATTATCCAACTGAATAGTTTGTGATAATCGTAATTCGATAAAAATATCCAATGATTGGTGAGTAATCAATCATTGGGATAGTAAGACTTCTTATTAGAACTCTGGATCGAAGGATATTATTAAATTGTAGGAATGTCTTTGGCTCAAAAAAAGAAAATTTAGATTTTTAAATATACAATTTCGCTTTTAGTCTTTAATTTTTACATCGGAATATAATCATTTTTTCATGATCTTAAGTTGACTTGATTGGTCGTATCGATAGGAGACTATTTTGATCGTGATGGTGAAGTATCTAATCCTTATGCATTGGATGCATCTGACTTTGTCTGTATTGAATTAAATTAATTTGGAAGGGCGTCTCTCGTATGGAAAAGGGCAGTTTCCAAAACGAACTCGAGCAACTTAAAGAGTTATTTAAACTAAAACGGGTTAAAAACTAGTTCACATATTTTATCTTAATCACGTAGGTCTCTGAAGGCTTGTTTTTTCACGAATCGGGTTTCTTTTACGAGATCAATCATTTCAGGAGGGAGGCTATCTAATTTTCGATCCTGCCAAGCTATTTCTTCCACAACGGATCCACCTGCAAGCTTGATTGCTTTTAACGCATATAGAGAGGCGCCGAGACTATGGTCTGCCATATGCGCGGTTGAAACTGCCTGACCAATTGAGCGGGCAATGGATTTTAAAATAGGGCTTTCTGTATCTCTCGCTAAAGTATGCACAACATAGGCTGCTTTCATTGCTTTGCCAGTTTTTACAATCCCTGCTTCCCATTCTTTTGCAATAAAAAGTGCGTGGGTTAGCACATCGTTAATTACAAAGTTTTCTTCAACTAGATGGTATACATGTTCTGCACATGATATGGCCCAATTCATTAAAAATTGGTGATGCTGTAAGGTTAATTCTCCACCACGATGTTGTGCAATAAATATTTTATCTCTCATCTTCTGTAGGTTTTGATTCAGGTGCTTATTATTTCCGTCTTACAAAGGTACAAAAGAGCCGGAAGATTAATGAGAATGAAAAAACGCGAGAAAGTTTTAATTTTAATATTTGTAATTAAAACTTTATATAATATTAATAAATGTCATATATACAGATGTATATGTTTTTTTAAATTTCATTCGTCTATACAATTTATCAGGTACTATCAAGTTATACCGTTATTGCGAAATAACTTCACTTTAGGTAGTTTTGAGCCTTTCAAAGAGAAAATAAAATTAGCATATGAATCGCAGAGAAATATTAAAATCAGGTATTTTGGCCTCAGGATGCGTAATGGCATTTACGGGATTGATGAGTTTCAAAAGTAAAAAAGCTTCTGAAGAAAATAAGCTCGTTTATCCTTCTTTAAAAGTACAACTTGGAGGTCTGGAAATTTTCATCCTAAGTGATGGAATTATTTCGTTGCCTTCTATACAGCCTGTATTCGCTCCTAAAATTGAAAAGAGCCTTGTTGATAGTGAATTGGTAAAGTTACACGCACCAATGGATAAGTTTGAAACAGGTATTAATATTGTACTTGTTCGTAAAGATGAAAAAGTAATTCTATTTGATTCAGGTAGTGGACATCATTTTGGGAGTAACGGAGGGAGGTTAATAAAATCTTTGGGAGCATTGAACATAAAACCTGAACAAGTTACTGACATAATTATAACTCACGCTCATATAGACCATATTGGTGGTATTTTAAATGAACAAGAGGAAGTTGTATTCGCCAATGCGAAGTATCACATAGCCAGAAAGGAATATAATTTTTGGATGTCTGAAAATCCTGATTTCTCAAAGTCTAAAGGAGACAAACCCAGTGCTGATTTCAGTATATCTTTTGCTAGAACAACATTGTCAAAAATAGAGAAACACCTTCAGTTTTTTGATTATGGACAAACGTTATTTAGTTGTATTGTTCCAGAATTGGCAGAGGGGCACACAGGAGGACATACTATTTTTACGATTCAATCGGATGGAAAGCACATTAAACATATTGTTGACAGCTTTCATACACCCTTCCTGGTCTCAAAACCAGAGTGGGGAACAGAATGGGATTCGGATTTTAATAAGGCGGTTGAAACAAGAATAAGGATAATGGAAGAAGGGGCAGAGAAGAAAACTTTATTTATGTCCTGTCATTTATCTTGGCCGGGATTGGGGTATATCGATAAAATACAAGAAAACTATTTATGGACTCCATATCCTTATTCAAATCCAATATGTATAACTATTTAAAATTGGTAGGGAAATATGTACATACTAAATTATGCTATTTTTAAATTTAGCTGGTTTTATTTTATATAGACCCATAAAAATACCCCAAATAGTATCTAACTTTTTGGGGTATAGGTATGTTTTAACAGGCTTTTTTTAAAAGTTATAAACGCAAACTTGCGACCTCCCGGTATCCGATCAATATCGTTATTTAGTTGATTTGAGATGAACGAAAATTTTGATCACTGATTTCGCAATTTAAAAGGCTGCAATCCAATTGTAAAATTTATCATTAAATAACTTGTTGTTTATATCGTGTTATATTGTATTTTTTATAAATATTTTATTTAGTTTGTGATTACTTATAACATAAATTTTGATGCGCTAGGTTGGACACTTACATTATTAAAGCTTATTATTTTAAAAGTTGTTTAAAGAAGATAAAATGATGTTCGATTGATTTAGTCCAATATTCTGTATTATGCTCGCCCGGTTGTGAAATAAATGTTGTTGGAATGTTCAAGCTATCGACTAGTACTTTTAAATTTTTAGAGTCAGTATATAAGATATCCGATGTTCCGCAGTCAAAGATGAATGGTCTCTTAAAATTTGGATGTTCTCTGAGCAAAGTAGTGATACTATATTCGTTCCAATTTTTCGTTTTTGGATCACCGATATTATTTATCAGATCATCTGTCAACCTATCAGTGTTCCAGAACAATTGACTTACTTTTTGAAAGTTATTATAATCAATTTCTAGGGCACCACTTGATGATCCTGCTGAGTTAAAATAGTCGTTATGTAAAATAAAATAACGTAATGCGCCATAGCCTCCCATACTTAAACCACTAATAAAAATATTACTTGCATCAATATTGAAGACATGATGAATTTTTGGAACTAGTGTATTGAAAAAATAGTCTTCGTATTGAGATCTTTTGTTAAATAGGCTATTTAAATAGAAGGATGTATAACCATCTGGAGTAACGATGATAAAACCGTATTGATCCGATAGTTTTTGTAAATCTGTAGTTTTTGCCCATTGTTTGTAATTTTCACTATAACCATGTAGCAAATAGACCAGGGGATACTTTTTCATCTGGTTGTATGTTTTTGGTCTGAAAACTAAAACTGTATCCGCTTTCTCCAAATAGGCTGATTTTAAAACTAACAGCTCCTGTGCTTGGAGTAAAAAGCTTGTGATCAATAGCACAAAGCAAGTCATTAATGTACGTCTCATATATTTTGTATTTTTGTACAAATTTCAGCAAGGATTGTGTTGTTCGCAATAACGAACAAAATTGTGAGTCTTAAAAGTAATTGGTATGCGTAAAGAAAATTCCACAAATTCCATAAATGAACGGTTCTTATCACAGGTATGTGAACTCAATTCTGCCATTTCTATGATTAGTGGACGTTGGAAGTCGCAGATTGTTTATTCAATTTCTCAAGGAAATAATCGCTTCCACTTGTTGAAAAAGGAATTGCCCAACATTTCCGAACAGGTCTTGGGTAGGCAGCTTAAAGAACTGGAAACACACGCTATTATCATTAAAGAAGAAATTCCTGATACTGTACCTGTGGGGATAGAATATGTATTGACTAATAAAGGGCGGGATTTGGTTCCGATTTTATCCAGCTTGTGCGATTGGGGGAAAAGTTATGCGGACGGAAAGGCGATTTCTTCGTGTTTGGATAATATGGTCTAAGATTATTAAAATTAGTTCTATGTAACTTGTTTGGACCAGAGAGATGAATTTTATAATTATCGGCATGTATTTTATAAACCCTCCCTAATGGAACTTTTTATATTTGCTGAGGAGAATTTCAATTTCTTATTTAAAGTACAATTCATTAAATGTAACAGACTTTATAGGACGACTATTAAGCTTGGACGTTTCCAGAAAATTCTGGAAACGTTTTTTTATTATAGTTATTTAGCCATTTCGGACATAACAATTAGATTTTGATTATTCATTCTTTGTTTTAGTCCAAAAATTGAACAAACGATTGCGTTTTGATTCGAGTTGTTGATTAGAATTAATCTCCTTAAAATAGTAATTCAAAAATATATGGTAGTGTATTTTTTATGTAAGTATAGAAGATCAGTTCACTCCTGATTATTACTTTATCCAATTTTGTAATAGATTATGGACCTGTATGATAATGAAGATAGTGTATTGCTTGCAGAGCTAAAGAAGGGAAATTCATTAGCCTTCCGCTGTATTTATGAAAAATATTCGAATCCGCTTTATACTTATGGCTTTAACATTCTTAAAAATGAGGAAGAATGTATGGATACGGTACAGGATACTTTTGTATGGCTTTGGGAGAATAGGGAAACATTGTCTATTACAAATCTCAAGAGTTATCTTTTTACCATTATAAAATACAACCTACTTTGGGTGATCAAAAGAAGCAAGAGAAGGACAGAACTATTATCCCAGCATCCATTTTCTACTGATATCATGGTAGATGAAGAGTTTAATGTGCAAGAATTGCGAAGGATGATAACTGATTTCATAGAGACTTTGCCTCCCAAGGCAAAGGAAGTTTTCTTATTGAGCCGTGAAGACTATTTGCCGCATCGCCAAATCGCTGAACAAATGGGGATTTCCGAGCATACGGTCCGAAATCAGCTTGCAACTACCTTGAAAAAACTGAAAGTTTATCTCGCCAAAATCTCTTATTGGACAATCATTTTACTTTTTTTCCGGTAAGACTAGTAGATCGGTACCCTTCATCACTCTTAGTAATATATAGTGGCTAAAAATAGCTTTGATGAACTACGAGACTGAAAAATGGATTGAACTTTTGGAGCGTATCGAAAAAGGTACTGCATCCGACGAGGATTTACGGAAATATAGTACTTGGTGCGACTCATTCCAACAGAACAGAAATGAGGATGTACCTATTTCATTATCTGGAAAGCAGAAAGCGGACCTATTTTTGGGAATTTCCAAACGAATCCAAGGAAAGCGAAACCAGATCTTTTTTTCCTGGAAATCGGCTTCTGCAATAGCGGGTGTATTGATCTGTCTTTGCACGGCGATATATTGGGCGTATATCCAAAGAGATCCTAAGAATATCAATCGGACGGAATCACAGTTAACAGGACAATCGGCCAGTGTAGTGTCAGGAACACGACTTGTTTTGGATAATGGGGACCAGATTGAACTTGGTAAGGAAAAGAATGGCTTTATCGGAAAGAGTGGCATTGGAACAATTTCCAAAAATGGGGATAGTTCATTACTATACAATGCAGGAGCAAATAAACCCGTATCGGCACTGACTTATAATAAACTCATTACCTCCAGGGGACATCAGTACCAGGTTACACTTGCTGATGGAAGTAAAGTTTGGTTGAACGCTTCTTCTACACTTCGTTTTCCTGTAAGTTTTGCAGGTCAAAAAGAGCGTAGGGTATTTTTGGAGGGGGAAGCTTATTTTGAAGTAGCCAAGAATGCTTCCGTTCCTTTCTTCGTGGTGACGGATAATCAGGAAATCAAAGTATTAGGAACCCATTTTAATGTGAAGAGTGATAAAGGATCCAATGGTAGTGCCACCACACTTTTGGAAGGTGCAGTCCGGGTTAATAACCTGATAAATTTGACCCCGGGAGAACAGCTAAAAGTTACCAAAAGTGGCATGCATAAATCAAAAGTCGATGTCACTGAAGCCATTGCCTGGAAAAATGGATACTTTTTATTTGATGGAATCCCATTTTCGGATGTCATGGCGGAACTTGAGCGATGGTATGATTTTGACGTTGAGTTCAAAGGGTCGGTTCCCTTAGATAGAATTGATGCCATAATTTCAAGAAAGAAAAGCCTTGCTCAGGTGCTTGAACTGTTGGAGATGACCGGATCGGTTAAATTTTCCAGAAGTGGAAATAAAGTCTTAGTTGAAGAAACAAAATAGATATTAATAACCCTAAAAGTAAATTATGACAACAAAAAAATGCATTAACTCAACATAAACTAAGATGTTGAAAGGAAAAGAGCGTGAAAGTGTCGTAACCACCTTCACGCTAAAAAATTATTAAAATAACGGGCTCCTGGAATTTGCGGTTTTGGGAGCCAGAAACATGCTTAAATTTATGAATTTTAATCAACAAGCACAAAATTTGTGTCGGTGGACTGTGCCATCAAGTGTCAAAAAAGCGGTTCCTGCGTTTTTGCTCCTTTTTAGCAGTCAACTTTATGCGACTGCTAATGCGCAGCGGATTTCCCTTCATTTAAAAAACAGTTCTTTCAAAGAGGCTGTTGAATCCATTAAAAAACAAAGCGGTTATGAACTAGTTCTTTTTCAGAAGCACTTAAACGATACTCGTGCCGTTTCCATCGATCTTGAAAACAAGAGCCTTCGGGAAAGTTTGGATGCATTGACAAAAAATCAACCGGTAGGCTACGAGATCAAGGGTAATACGATCGTATTACATCGAAAGCAGGAGCAGCAGCCACGGGCAGAAAACCTACCAAAGATAAAAGAGCAGATCAAAGGAAAAGTAACCGATGAGACGGGAACACCATTGGTGGGTGTTACTATTAAAGTCAGTGGTAGCAATATTGTGTCCAAAACAGATAATAATGGGGCATTTAGCATTGATGCTCCAGATGGATCGACACTCTTGATCAGCTCCGTTGGTTTTGAGAGTTCCAGTATTGTCGCGAGTAGCAAATCACCATTGACTATTGTGCTGAAGAAAGGTGACAACGCACTCACTGAAGTTGTCGTGGTTGGATATGGTACCCAGAAGCGTAAAAACCTGACGGGATCGGTATCTACTGTGAAGATGAGTGAGGTAAACAGTGCGAATAGTACCAATTTTGCACAGGGGTTGGCTGGTAGAGCAGCCGGCGTTAATGTTGTTCAGACCACAGGGCAGCCAGGAGCGGGGGTGTCAGTTCAGATTCGTAGCAACGCATCTTTTGCATCGACAGGACCATTATATGTCGTGGATGGTGTTATCATCAATGATGCGGCAGAGGATCCTACGCCGTCAACTAGATATGGTGCTGGTGGTGTGAACCGCTCACCATTAAATTTTATCAATCCCAATGATATTGAAAATATTGACATTTTAAAGGATGCCAGTGCGACCGCAATTTATGGAGCCCGGGCCGCTGGAGGTGTGGTATTGATAACCACCAAAAAGGGAAAACAGGGGTTGCCCACTATTCAGTATGATTTTAGCCATGCCATCCAAAAATCCCTTAAATATTATGATATCCTTGGAACAAAGGATTATATGAATGAGCGTAATCACATATTAAAGGAAAAATGGATGTTGGATAATAAGCTTGGTCCCTATGGTAATGGGGATCCGAATGCTGCAAAACCTTTTGTTCCGAAATATACACAGCAGGAGATCGACAATCAACAAATGCAGCCCAATGCCATTGATGCGATTATGCGTACAGGTAAAACCCAACAGCACAATCTATCCATGTCCGGGGTCAGCAATAAAACCAATTATTATATTTCCGGTAATTATGTGGACCAGGAAGGGGTACTCCGGAATTCGGATTATAAGCGTTTTTCGGGAAGGTTTAATCTGGATCAGGGAATCGGTGAAAATATTAAGGTTGGTGTGAATATGATCGCTACTGGATCCAAGGCGAATAACGGAAGCATTGGTGATGGCATGTATGAAAATTCAGGTATGATAGGAGCAGCCTTTTATTATCCTGCTACCATGCCATTTCAGGATGAAAATGGTAATTATCCAATAAATCCGGATTACCAAAATACGCCCAATCCATTATCTTTTTTAACCATTACCGATTTATCTAAAAATACCCGCTATTTAACATCGGGCTTTGCAGAATGGAAAATTATCGATGGGCTGACGGCTAGAGGAAGTTTAAGCTATGATAAGAGTTCCGCAAATCGGAGTTTTTATTTTCCGCGGACTTTTTTATATGGTGCACGAGCAGAGGGAATGGCTGGCATCTATAAGACAGAAGCTTCTTCTACGCTAGCGGAGTATACTTTAAACTATGTTAAGGACCTTTCAGCAAAAAGTAAGATCAATGCTTTGTTGGGGCATTCTTATCAAGTTTCCGTCAATGAAGGCTCAAGTATAAATAACGATCATTTTCCTACAGATGAATTTTTGTACTATAATATAGGTCTCGGTACTGGCCAACGTCCAGAGATAAAATCATACAGAACCCCTGATCTGGTATGGAAATCCTATTTTGCTCGTGTGGTTTATGAATATGACGGAAAGTATATCCTTTCCGGTACTGTACGTAAAGATGGCTCCTCCAAGTTTGCTCGCAATAAGAAATGGGGTACATTTCCAGGTGTTTCAGCTGCGTGGATTGCTTCCGAAGAGGAATTTATAAAATCCATTCCAGCGATCAGCTTTTTGAAAGTACGTGCAGGGTATGGGGCGGTCGGCAATGCGGATATTGGAGGGAGCGCGTTCGCACGTTATGAGAATGTATCACCGTATGTGATCGGTGGAATCAATCTTCCGGGTGTTAAATTAACGCAGATCGAAAACCCTATTCTATCTTGGGAGACACAGACTGAATTAAATGCGGGTCTTGATTTTGGATTATTCAATGGTCGGTTAACAGGTAATTTTGATTATTTCAATAGATCATTTACCAACCTTTTAAGTAGGATCGACTTGTTGACTTGGTCCGTGGTTCGCGATGCAAGTATCAACGCCGGTAAAACACGTAGTCGTGGATGGGAGATCAGCTTACAGTCGAAAAATGTCATTAACCAAGATGGGTTCAACTGGAATTCGACCGTTAATTTTTCTCATTATACCAATACATGGGTCAGCCGTTCTCCACAGACGCTCCGTTCATTAGCGCGTTATATCGATCCAAAGGGAAACTTTAATGCACAGTATGGTTATTTGTCTGATGGTATTTATAATCCGGATAAAATGGAAGCTCCTTCCTGGATGCCCGGGATCATTCCGGGAGAAGTGATCATTAAAGATTTAAACGGATATGACGAGAACGGAAATTTAACGGGTAAACCCGATGGCCAATTATCAACTGCGGATATGGTTCAATTGAATACCAACAACGATCCAACGGGTAATAATAGGCCAAATCCGAACTATAGTTTTGGTATGAACAATCAGTTCAGTTATAAAAACTTTGATCTTTCGGTCTATGTCTATGGACTGATCCAAAAGAAGACCAACCGTGATTTTTCCAATAACTCCGACGTATTTGCCAAATTAGGTGCATATGGTTGGAATGTGCTGTCAAAGGCACAAGAGCGCTGGGCATATGACAATCCTAATGGAACGATGCCAACAGGATTGAACGGGGTATATGGCAGTTATGCCAGCAGTTCAGATTTTTGGATCGAGAATGGAAATTTTGTGCGGGTAAGGGATATAACATTCGGCTATCGTCTACCGCAGAGTTTGCTGCAAAAACAAAAAGCAGTAAAGAATATGCGTATTTATCTCAATGTCCAAAATCCATTTATTATTACCAGTTACAAAGGAATCGATCCGGAACTAAATAATCTGTATGCATATCCAATGACCAGATCATTAACTTTCGGCGCAAGTGTGGGATTCTAAAATTTATTTTTATCATGAATAAGAAAAGACTATATATAAGCTTAATCGCTTCACTGTTTGTGGCGGGGCTGACCATATCCTGTGAAAAGTCACTGGATGAAACGAATTACGATAAATTTGGCGGTGATAACTTTTACAAAACTGCTGAACAGGCGAAGATGGCGGTGACAGCAGTTTATTCAACTTTAAATCCAGATGATGGTTATAGTATCTGGGGCTGTGGTCTAGGTGGGATAGTTCCTCA
>Ga0213829_1000933_pt1 | contig 23257 bp, 25 predicted proteins | sample MC6MC0896MG_FD_180665 | JGI IMG/M metagenome (GOLD analysis project Ga0213829, IMG submission 180665) | Enriched soil aggregate microbial communities from Iowa State University, Ames, United States - MC6-MC0896-MG | ecosystem: Environmental > Terrestrial > Soil > Unclassified | place: USA: Iowa...
CCAAGACAACCGATTAAATACCGGTGTGCCAAATAACACAGCCAAACTGTTTACGACCTATACCCTGCCTTATCTTGATGAAGCCCTTACTATTGGTGGCGGTGTTCGTTGGCAAAGCGAAATTTATGAGAAAAATGCAGTCTCTGCAACGGGTCGATTTACTCAAGAAAGTTACGCTTTAGTCGACTTAATGGCACGTTATAAGATGAACAATAATCTTATGCTCAATTTTAATGTTAATAACTTATTTAATGAGAAATACCATTTAGCGACGACAAATAGCTATTACGGTGCTCCAACCAATTTCCGAGTGGGTGTGAAATATGAGTGGTAAATAGATTAGTCGACTTCTAATAACCTTACTTCAGAGGCAAATAACGTTCTTCTGGAGTAAGGTTAAATCGGCTTAATAAGCTGGACTAGAATATTTTCGACTAAGCTCAGGCTATAATATTAGACACGCTCTATTATCTTATTTAATTCTCATATGAAGAATGCATTTTCTGACAGCAATCAAATTAGACAAGTCTCTAGTTTCCCCGAACTTATAGGTACAAAGTTTCAAGGAGAGGCAAATGCGATTTGTTGGCACAGAAATTTGGTTGGTGACTTTAAAGAAATTGTGAATAAACTTCATTTAAAAGAAAACATTACAGAAGTTTCTGTTGAAGACCTTTTAGCACTACAGCTTTCAGAACAAGGCAATCTGGCAAGGGAAACTATTTTAGAAGATATTGAGCAGTTAACTGAATTTGGCGCATCGCCAGTACTTAATTTGCTTAAACATTATGAACGTGATGAAGAGCTAGATTTCATTTCAACAGATGTATATTCATTTCATGTTGATCGCTCCCCCATTGAAACCGATACATTCTTATGTACTTACCACGGCGCTGCTAGCGATATTGTGCCTAATGATCAGGTTGAACAAAAAGTTTTAATCCCAGAAATTAGAGAAAAGCTCAAAGCATTACATGAAGGCCCAGATGCTGAGTTTGAAGCCTTCTTGGCAGAGTATTTTTTTGATTTGCATTATCAGCCTAAATCTAACGCCCAACCTGTAAATTTAGGCACAGGACATTTGTGGCGTTTGGCAGTAGATCATCCTACTCAAAAGGTTTTGCCGTGTGTCCATCGGGCGCCTATTGAAAAAGATGGCGAGTATCGATTGCTGTTGATTTGTTAAATATTTCGGTGGTTCTTATATTCATCATTACTTTTTTCTACTCTTAATATATGACATTCACACGGACCCAATCTTCATACTTGGTTGCCTGAACATTGGTACTCGATGTAATTGCCCCATGAATAGGAATAATTTCTTTCATTCCTGTAGCGACTCCTGAACGTATTTTACTTCCCGACCCTCCCCAAATTTGGGTATGGCCAGCATCTTGATAGAGTACATATGCAACAGATGCTGTGCTTGCAGCAGATTTAAGTTCAAAGTTATTGTCTGAAGTTACCGCCAATTGATACGGCGTATTTTGACTACATTGGACAGATACATCCGTTCTTGCACCAGCAACTGGCTGAGAGCGAACAACTGAACCAAAATCTAAATTTCCTTGTGTGGAAACTTCACACGTTTCTACAATGGTTAAACTGACCTTCAATGATGTAGATGTATTTCCGGCATCTGCACTATTTATTATCAGCATTCCCATAAGAGAAAATAAGGCGTATTTAAGGACGTTCATTTCTTCTCCTTATATTTTCGTTCTAATATCTATTCGTCTTTATATTGTTATTTCTCTGTTCTTACTAAAGAAACAGTTTTCAGGATCTTTTATTTATAAAACTTAATATTACGCACTGTCAATCCATACTAAACAAATGATTTCCATATTATTTTTTATAATTTGTGACGTATTGCACGCAATCTAATTAATTTTAAAAGTAGTTGATGCTTTTTATTTCCCTTAAACACATATTTTGTCATCATTTATATCTGCCTAATCAGCGCATGCTTCAAAAAATTGTTAATAATTTATGATCTGATAATCAACTTTTGAGGATGTATTTGTTAATTCTGTCTATTATCGCAATTGCATAAAAAAAACGATCAAAATAATATTACGGGAAATAGATTATAACTTTACATATTATTTATCTTATTGATTCAATATAAAGAAGATTGTGAAGTTAAATTTAAAATGAATCATTCTGGCGATTAAAGCCACCCATTTTTAATTAGAGAAACTATTGATATGAAAAAATATTTATTATTACTTTTACTTAGCTTTTATTCGATTCATTCATTTGCTTCAGACAAACTACATGGCAGTGTTTGGAAAACAATTGATGATGCAACTAATGAACCCAGAGCACTGGTAAAATTTAGCGAAGATAAAAATGGTAACCTCTCTGCTAACATCGAAAAAATACTCGTTCCAAATGAAGCCAATAAATGTACGATGTGTGAAGGTACTTACAAAAACAAATCTTTAATTGGTTTAACCATTGTCAAACATTTAAAAAGTGTCGGTCAAAATAAATATGACAAAGGATCTATCCTCGACCCACAGTCAGATAAGACATATCGCTTTAGTGCAACAATGTCACCAGATGGGAGCAAACTTATCGCTCGTGGATACATTGGTATATCTGCAATTGGTCGGAACCAAACATGGTATCGAATTAAATAAGCTTCGAGGTCTTTAAAAGACTTTATTTATAAATTACATGGTTTTTTGACTTAATCTGTTATCTCAAGAGCCATGTAATTTTCCGAAGGAATTTCTATCCAATCTTCTAAATATTCTTAGGCTAGGTAACCATTTAATGGCTGAATGACACTACGGCACCCGTTGGTCAATAGTGCTCACCGACCAACTCTTCACTCTTGCGCCACAGTTCAGCTGCACGTGCGGTATCCAGAGCATAGGAGCGATAGCCTCCAGAGAGTCCATCATCTTGGAATGCCTTAAACTCAACCGAGATATGACAATCTTCGCAGTACCTACCACCAATCTCATCGCTGGAGGCCTTGAAAGCTGCCCAAACAGAAGTCGCCGCACCTTGAGGAACCGTTTTAGATTCGAATGATAATAGGCCCTGCTGAGCACGTGCTTCATTGATGCCTGCCATCCAGCGTTTCAACATCTCTTTATCAACATTGCGAGTCAGACTGGTGTTGATTATACCTGGATGAATCGCGACAGCGCGGATGCCCCGTTCCTTGTGTCGGCGGTCGAACTCAACGGCAAAAAGCGCATTCGCAGTCTTCGACTGACCATAAGCAATCGGTCCATCATAAGCTCGCCGTTCATAGTTAAGGTCTTCAAGATCTATATCGCTCATTCGATGAGCATTGGATGACAACACAACTACACGCGATCCTGCTGACAGCAGTGGAGTGAGCCGATTGATCAAAACAAAGTGGCCTAAATGGTTGGTACCAAGTTGAGTCTCAAAGCCATCAGTTGTATATCCATACTGTGTCGCCATGACACCTGCATTCGCGATAATGACATCGAAAGGTTCTGCCTGTAATAATAACTTATGGGTGCAAGCCCTTATGCTAGCTAGTGATCCTAGTTCAAGCTCAATCAGTTCAAAATCGCCTCCTGTAGCTGCGGCTGCGCGGATTACTTCAGTTGTTGCATATGCTTTGTCTAGATCACGCACCGTACCTACCACATAAGCCCCATGTGCAACGAGAGCTTGAGCAGTTTCAAGTCCTAGGCCAGACGAGGTCCCTGTGACAAGAACCCGTTTGCCTTTCAAGTCCAAACCTGAGAGAACATCATCTGTGGTGGAGGCAGCTCCAAATTTTTCAGTCATATCAATTACCTGGTTAATTTCCCGATGCCGTGCATCGGGTTAGGGAAATAGAAAACATTACTGTCAAACGGCAGGCAAGCCAGGATTGATCTCTGTCATGGCGACGGAAACATCCCAAAGCCGCAGGGCAAGAGCGGGATCTTCGGCCTGCGATGCGCGTTTAGCCTCTCCTGCAACGCCTCTAATCCCTCCGAATCCAGTCGGGCCATAATAGCCTCCAGCCTCCACTGGACCAGTCGCGGCTAACAAGGCAGGCCATGCTCCCTTGGCGGCACTGTTGAGAAATAGTCCGACGATAGGACCTATCCATTGTAGTGGCCCCATATACCTACCCAAGTTAGTACTGGCTACTCCAGGATGAACGCCGATAGCAGTAACAGGCGAGTGGTTTGCACGTAGGCGGCGATCAAGCTCAAAAAAGAACAGCGCATTCGCCAGCTTACTGGCGCCATAACGATCCACCTTTGAATAGCTGTGCTTGGCATTGAGATCGTTCCAGTCAATCTTGGCCTTCAAATGTGCAACGCTGGATGTAACCACGATACGCGAGCCTGGTGTCTGAGCCAATTTGGGCAGCAAAAGTGAGGTAAACGCAAATACGCCTAGATGATTGACTCCGAACTGTGATTCGAAGCCCTGCTTAGTACGCATCAGAGGGGGATACATGATACCTGCATTGTTGATGAGCACGTCAATGTGAGGTTCTAGCGATGCTTTTGTAGCGGCCGTACGTATGCTATCGAGATCGCTCAGATCCAATGGCAACCATTCGAGATTAGCAGCAGGGGTGATCTGTTTTATACGAGCGATAGCCTCCTCCGCCCTTCCTTTTTCACGACAACCCAAAAGTACACGTGCCCCTCGTGCTGCCAACACCTTGGACAGCTCGAACCCGATACCCGTATTAGCGCCTGTAACGATGAAACATTTTCCTGATTGATCAGGAACATCTGCCTCAGTAAAGCCTTTGTATTTTGACATATCAACTCCTTAATTGAGTAAGTACACACTCATTTAAAAAACAAAAAAATTATGCAGCGGAGCCTTTCCAAAATAAGTCAAAGCCCGACTGTAGAATCACTTCACGCTCCTTTGGGTTAGCTGCAATGGCATTCATTGTGATATCCGCCAAATCGAACAAAATCGTGTCGATATAGAAAGCGACTCGTTCAGGGTCAGAATGCCCTGCAAGACATTGTTCCACCATGGCCCGGGCTTCGAGAAACATATTATGACAGTGCTCACGGCTGGCCAGAGTCACTAGATCCGACACTTTCAATTGGCGTAATGCTTTGCGTGCAGTGGAATGATTCAGTCCCCACTCGATCAGCCGATTCCAAACCATGAACAGCCGGTCGCGTGCTGATGCGTCCAATGGGTATGGAGCAAGTATCGAATCGGCGAGCTCCCCCTCTATCTCAATGAAAAGCTCATTTATTAGATCGTCTTTCGATGGAAAGTAAGTGAACAGCGTCCCCTCGGACACACCCGCTGCCTTAGCAATCTTCGATGTAGAAGCACCTGTACCGAGCTGGGCAATGAGCTCAGAAGCTGCCTCAAGTAGGGAATCACGTTTCGCCTCGCTTAACGGACGAGCCATAGCTTAATACCTTTCATTGAGTGAGTAATTACTCAATAATAAAGTCAACACTTCCTTCCGTCAAGTAGCAAGAACCTTCTCTGGCTTGCTCTCGTTTAGAAAAGAAATTTCATATTTTTTATATTATTAAATCTTTACTCTCAAGCATATAGCACACAAATAATGTATAAATTAATAGCTTACAAACTAATATCCGTAAGTAAAAAAGAACTAACACTTTTTAAAATATTCTCGAGGTGTTACACCAAAAGCCTTTTTGAATGCATGGCTAAAATGTGAAAAATCAGTAAAACCATAATCTAAAGCTACTTCAGAAATGCTAGCCACCCGACCACTTTTTAGTGCATCACGACTTGCTATTAAACGTTCAGACCAAATGACTGACATGACTGTCTTTTGATGTCTTGCAAATGCCCTACTCAATGTTCGTGTTGATACACAATGTGTCTGTGCAATCTTTTCTAAGTTAAGTTCAGGATTTTGTAAATTTCTTAAAATAAAACTCATCGCCTTACTATACAAATCCCGCTCAATATTTACCTTAGCAATATCCTGTACTTCTAAACTTAATACCAATAACTCTAAAGCTGATTTAGTAAAGCGTTCAGCAAAATCTATGTTGGAAAAATCAAATGTTTGATCTACTGATTGACGTAGCATCTCACGCAAAGGAATAATTCCAGGCCGAGTTTCATCCAAAACTTGAGCAGTTAAATGTTCAATATTAGGCACACGATTGATTAATAAATAACGAGGAATTCGGATTAAGTGATTTCTATTTCCAGCCAAATTGAACTGAAAGGTTTGCGCAGCATCGTATAGCATGAGGCTATTATTTCGGTATTGTGTTGTTCTGCCACCTTGGGCTAATTGTCCACAACCATTTTCCATAAATCCAAGCCACAAATCATCATTTGGCCCAAACCGTAGATGCTTTTCAGTGCGTTCCCAAAAGTGCATAGTTGATGAAATAGTGCATATATCTATCAAACCAAGATGACGTACACTTAATTCACCATTAAACGTTTTTTCATCTTCAGGCTTGCTTTGAGCGGGAATACAGTGCCGTAACACAACATCGTTCCAATATTCGAAACGTTCAGATGCATTTATATCTTGAGTTGAATAATGAATCGGATTTAATGACTGATAATGATTCATGGCAATTTAATCCCTTATACGACTACGCAAGATGTCAAAAAATATGGTCTTGCTTTTATCAAGCAACTTTCATACCACTACTCTTCTGTTATCTCTGTGCACAGTTAAAGTCTTTTCCGTAAGACCCGTTTGTTTTATTCATCTACTTATACTTTTTTAAATGCTGATCGAGCAATCCTGCAACATCAACAGCTCACTATAAATTAAACGATATATTTTTTTTGATCAAATTAAAACCTGTCTTTTTTAAACAAGCGATTGTCCATTCTGACCAAGTTTCGTTTTATGCCTTGCGTAATATCAATATAACAACGGTGCTCCCCCAACATAAACAACCGTTAAAACAACGCCTAATTGTTTTGATTAAGACAATACAAATTTTGCGATTGAAACACTGCAATAAGAGATGTAGGAGAAAGGAAATGGAATCAGCAATCGACAAACATCTAAAATGTCCTCGCACACTGAGCCGCCGAATTCATGATGAATATGAACCCCCATTTGCCATGTGGGTGGCTCGGGCTGATGCAGATCTTCAGCAAGTTGTGATGGCTTATTTAGGTATACAGTTTAAACCTGACCAAAAAGCTACGGCTGTAAAAGCGATGCAGCATATCGTGAAAAGTTTTGGTTTGGAAAACGGGCCATTAAACCACGATATAACACATCATACTGACAACCAGAATTATGAAAATTATATTGTAGTGGGTTACTGGCGTGATCCCGCTGCCTACTGTCAATGGGCACGTTTAGCAGAGGTCAATGACTGGTGGAATTCAGATGAACGTCTAAATGATGGCATCGGTTATTTTCGTGAAATTGTTTCGCCACGGGCTGAGCAATTTGAAACCTTATATGCATTTAAAGAAGATTTGCCTGGTGTAGGCGGGGTCATGGATCGTATTAGCGATGATATTCAAGAACATGGATATTGGGGATCAGCACGAGAACGCTTTCCGGTTTCACAGACAGATCGCATGTTAGCCAACGGCGAATTACAGATACTTTCAGGTGATCCTCAAAAAGGTGGACGTGTCGTCGTACAGGGCCATGACAATATTACGTTAATCCGCTCTGGTCAGGACTGGGTCAATGCAGATGAACAAGAAAGAGCATTATATTTTAATGAAATGCTCCCCTCACTACAGGATGGCATGGACTTCCTTCGCGATGAGGGCCAATCTGTAGGATGCTATAGCAACCGTTTTGTTCGGAATGTTGATCTTGACGGTAACTTACTTGATATCGCTTATGATATAGGCTACTGGCGCTCACTAGATAAACTAGAACGCTGGGCAGAATCACATCCCACACATCTCAGAATTTTTACCACTTTCTTTAAAGTTGTTACCGGCTTACAAAACTTGCGTCTTTATCATGAAGTTTCAGTCAGTGATGCCAAACATCAAATATTTGAATACATCAATTGCCACTCCCAAACAGGCATGATGCGGGACGCACAGACCCCCTAAATAACCCTAAAAATTATTTTATTTCACAAGAATACAGGCACAGTCTGACTGTGCTCATGGCTGGTTATTGCCTAAAGGAAATGCAAATGAATTCAAAATATTATAAATATTACATGATGTTAATAGCCCTACTGGCTGCATATGCTGAAACACATGGGGCTGAAGTGATGCCGGGTGATTATGAGCAAGCTCCCGGTGGCCTAACTCTCGGTGCAATATATTATCAACATGCCACGACCGATGCACTTTATAGCAATGGTTCAACTGCCGCAAAAGATATGAACGTCGAATCAAACATAGGAATCGCAAGGTTAATTCATGTATTCGAACTCAGCGATCGCGTCACAATTGAGCCACAGTTCTTATTACCCTTTGGTCGCGTTGAAGGTAAAGACAATGCCAGCGGACTTGGGAGCACCTCTGGTATAGGAGATCTTGTTTTAACAGCTCCTGTCCGCTATCGCTTAAATGATGCTAAAGATGTTCTTGCAGGAACGCTTTATCTTAATGCTCCGACCGGAGATTACGACAATGATAAACCATTAAATTTGGGCAGTAATCGCTGGAAACTCGATCTACAGGGTGCATATGTTAAACATTTCACACCAAACTGGGCATTAGATCTCGTGGGTGATGTGGTGTTTTACACCAATAACGATAATTACGGAGCAAATTCTGACACCCTTAAACAGGATATCTCGTTTGAAACACAAGTCATGGGACGCTATATGCCAAATGCCACAACCTCTCTGGGATTAGGCATCGGGCATAACTGGGGTGGTGAAACCAAAATCAATAATGTTTCACAGGATGACTCAACCGAAACCACCAACATTCGCTTTGCTATTAGCAAATTTATGACGCCTAAAGACCAGTTCGTAGTGCAGCTGGGACGTGATCTTTCAGTAGAAAATGGCCTGAAAGAAGATTTCCGTTTGAACTTGCGTTATTTACGCATTTTTTAAAAGTTAGCCCCTATTAGGATAACTGCTCATGTTGTCCTTTTCGAACAAATGTCTGGCGCTTTAAATCAAGTTTTCAAGAAAAGAACAGACTAATTTAAAACATATCTTCAGTCAGAATAATAAGTGACGGGTAAAAAATTATGGCAATTCAAAGACCAACTATCGACGATTTAAAACAGATTGCAAACAACCTGCACATGCAGTTGACTGACGCAGAAGCCGAAGAATATCTAAGTATTATGCAGGCTAATTTTGATGCTTATGATTTGATTGATGAGCAGGCAGATGAAATTCCAGAAGTTCATTACCCACGTACTGAACCTTATCGACCTGACGTAACCGAAAATCATCTAAATGCGTGGTATTACAAAACGGAAGTCAAAGGTGCCCTCACTGGAAAACTCTCAGGGAAAACCGTTGCCCTCAAAGATAATGTCTCACTTGCTCAAGTTCCAATGATGAATGGCTCATCGACATTAGAAGGCTTCATCCCAGATTATGATGCCACTGTCGTTACTCGTATGCTTGATGAGGGCGCTACGATTCTAGGTAAGGCGACCTGTGAACATTTCTGTCTATCAGGTGGTAGTCATACTTCAGACCCTGCCCCAGTACATAATCCATATCGTCACGGTTATTGTGCAGGTGGTTCATCATCTGGGAGTGCTGCACTTGTTTCAAACGGCGATGTTGATTTAGCAATTGCCTGTGATCAAGGCGGTTCGATCCGTATTCCGGCTGCTTTTTGTGGTGTTTATGGGATGAAACCAACCCATGGATTGGTTCCATATAGCGGGATTATGCCTATTGAAAATACTATTGATCATGCAGGGCCAATAAGTCGTTCGGTTCAAGAAAATGCACTACTGCTTGAAGTCATCGCAGGTGTAGATGGGCTAGACCCACGTCAGTATGGTGTTCATGTTGAAAGCTATACAAGTTATCTAAATCGCGGTGTGAACGGTTTAAAAATCGGTATTGTTAAGGAAGGCTTTGCTCTACCCAACATGGATCAACGAGTGGCAGAAAAAGTCCGCCAAGCCGCAGCTGAGTTTGAAAAATTAGGTGCTGTTGTTGAAGAAATCTCTTTGCCTGAACATCAACTGGCAGGTGCATTATGGACACCGATAGGCTGCGAAGGTCTGACTGCACAAATGATGCATGGGAATGGCATGGGCTTCAATTGGTCAGGCTTATATGATGTCAAACTACTCGATAAACATAAAGACTGGCGTCAAAAAGCCGATCAGCTTTCTCCAACATTAAAAGTCTGTATGTTTGTGGGCGAATACGGCATACGAAACTATTCAGGTCGTTACTACGCTAAAGCACAAAATATTGTAAGACGTGCCCGTGCAGGTTATGACCAGAAATTGGCTGAATACGATCTTCTATTAATGCCAACTTTGCCCATTGTTGCCCAACCTCTGCCTGACTCAGATAGTTCATTGACGGAATACATTACCCGCGCCTTTGAAATGATTGGAAATACAGCCCCACAAGATATTACAGGTCATCCAGCGATGAGTGTGCCATGTGGGCTAGTAGATGATTTACCAGTTGGCATGATGCTCATTGGCCGTCACTTTGACGAAGGCACGATCTATCAAGCAGCAGCAGCTTTTGAAGCAGCCGTTGACTGGAAAACTTTTTAAGTTAAGCAAAACCCAAAACGTTCAATCAATCAAACCATTTCTTCATGAATATGGTTCGTTGAAACTCATCTCTACCAAGGAGTATTACACGTGAGTACATCTGTTTCTAAAACATCAAACTCCACCCCAGGCGAGAGAGCATGGGCATTACACACAGTCCTTAGCAATAAAGGACTAATACCTGAAGGATTTATCGAAGGTTTAACTGACCTGCTTGCCAATAAGTTTGATCCTGCTAACGGCGCTCGTGTTGTTGCTAAAGCTTGGACTGACCCTGCCTATCGTGAGCTGTTATTACGTGATGGTACGGCAGCCTGTGAAATGTTTGGTTATACCGGCCCACAGGGTGAATATATTGTTGCCCTCGAAGATACACCAACAATCAAAAATGTGATTGTTTGCAGCCTTTGTTCTTGCACGAACTGGCCCGTTTTAGGCTTGCCGCCAGAATGGTACAAGAGCTTTGAATTTCGAGCACGATTAGTACGTGAAGGTCGCACGGTACTAAAAGAACTGGGCACGGAACTCCCTGAAGATATCAAAATCAAAGTATGGGATACCTCTGCCGAAACACGCTATCTGGTATTACCAATGCGCCCAGAAGGAACTGAACATATGACTGAAGAAGAACTTCAACAGCTCATCACCAAGGACGTACTTATTGGTGTTGCATTACCAAAATTACCTTAGTTTTTAATCACACTTTTTAGCAACGATATAGTGGAGTAAACATAATGGATGGTTTTCATGATTTAGGTGGTAAGCAAGGTTTTGGCGCAATTGATCACCAAATTAATAGTAAGAGCTATAAACCTGTATTTAAAAAAGACTGGGAACACCTCGCCTACACCTTAATGTTTTTAGGCGCAGGACATCTCAATAAATTTAACATTGATCAGATTCGTCATGCTGTTGAGCGTATTGGATTACGACAACATGTTGGGACTGAATATTACGAGCGTTATGTAATTGCAACAGCCACTTTGCTTACAGAGACTGGTGTAATTACGCAAGAAGAACTCGATGAAGCTTTAGGATCTCATTTTCAACTCGCTACCCCAAATCATTCAAATGGTCGCGAAGCAATTTCAGGGCGTCCACCATTTGAAGTTGGAGACTTGGTTACAGTCCGTGATGAATCAATTTCCGGCCATATTCGTGTACCTGCCTATGTAAGAGGAAAAACAGGCGTTGTCCTTCACCGCACCACAGAAAAATGGCCATTCCCAGATGCTGCGGGCCACGGACATTCCAATGCATTACCTCAACACACTTATCATGTTGAATTTTCAACACAGGAATTATGGGGAGATGCAACTCTTGAAGGTTCTGTAGTCGTTGATTTATTTGAGAGCTATTTAGATAAAGCTCAGACCTCTTAACCTGAGTTTCTATATTAACTATCACGAACTATGAGGTCATACATGACAGCAATATCATTAAAATCAGAATTTGAACTTAATTCGTCTCGTATTCCTGTGACTGTTTTATCTGGCTTTTTAGGTTCAGGTAAAACCACCCTACTCAACTATATTCTGAATCATCAGCAGAATATGAAAGTAGCAGTAATCGTCAATGATATGAGTGAAATTAATATTGATGTTGAAGATGTGCGTCGTCATGTAGATCTCAGTCGTGGTACTGATCAATTAATTGAAATGAGCAACGGATGTATCTGCTGCACCTTAAGGGCTGATTTACTCGAACAAATTAGTACTATCGCGCAGAAGTCACAGTTTGATTATATTTTAATAGAATCTACAGGTATTTCAGAACCCATGCCTGTTGCTGAAACATTTGCTTTTCTTGATCAAAATGGCTTTAGTTTAAGTGAGCTGGCTCGTTTAGATACTCTGGTCACTGTAGTAAATGGCGAAAACTTTGTTCAAATGATTCAATCCACTGACAAAGTTGAAACGGCTCATCAAGAAGAAGAGTTAATACCAACAACACGTCCACTATCGGATCTCCTGATCGAACAAGTTGAATACGCTAATGTTATTTTAGTTAGTCGTGTTGATGTGATTGGACAAGAACAATACTCTCAATTGCAATCACTGCTCAATGAACTGAACCCCGCAGCAGAAATTTTACCCATGTCCTTTGGTGAAATTGATTTGGAAAAAGTTCTAAATACTCATAAATTCAATTTACCTGATTTGGTGAAGTCCCCAGGATGGATGAAACATATGGATCCGAATGAGGAGATTCATTCTGAATCTGAAAATTATGGTATTTCTTCATGGGTATATAGTGAGCGCCTTCCCTTTCATCCCCAGCGTTTTCAGAGCTTTTTACAGCAGGCATGGAAAAATGGTGCTTTATTACGGTGTAAAGGCTACATCTGGTTTGCCAACAGTTATCAGGATATTGCGATGCTCGTGCAAACAGGAAATCAATTTGCATGGGAATATGTAGGCAAATGGTGGAATTTCATTCATCAGGCTGACTGGCCTCAGGATACTTATCGTCGTAATAGTATTTTTGAAAAATGGGACCAACGTACAGGCGACTGTCGACAGGAAATTGTTTTTATCGGTCAAAATATTGATTGGGAACAACTTCAGCAGCAACTTGATCAATGTTTATTAACATTAGATGAAATTGAAGATGGACCTGACGTTTGGACAGATTATTGATGTTTAATCTAAATTTTTGGACGTAAACCTATTATTCCTATTCCTAGAAATCCTCTGATGAGTCCCTTGCTCACATTTAACCAATCAAAGTAATCACGCCACAAAATTATTTTTCCATTTTCAACTTTAAATGTGCCGCATACCCAAAATCCAGCATGGAATGGTCCAATATTCACAATATCGGTACGCTCAGTGAGGACCACGTTCCCTTTAGCAACAATTTGATGATTTTTAACTTGTAATTTTCTTGTGCGGCTAAGCGCAAGCTTTATTAGACCAGCGACCCTTTTTCCACCTTTAAATGTCGGTAAAGAAACATTGGTATAAAGGATGTCGGGATGGAGTAATTCACTAATCGTGACATGATCTTGTTCCACTAGTGCGTTTAGAAATCTTTCAACGATTTCTTCAGATTGCGCTTGAATATTATTTACATCAGCACTTAAGGTTGGTTTCATTTCAGGTCCTGTTCTAAAAATTTAAATTTTGAGGTCTAAACGCTTTTGCCAAAGGTTTTCTAACGTTTTGGTATCGTGGTCAAAAGGATGAAAATCTGGTCGGTAATAATCTAAAAAATCTTTAACGGTTTGTAGTGTCAGTAATCCTTGACTACCGACTGCTTTTTTAAAAAATTTAGCGATGCCATTTAAAGAAAGTACTTGATCTGCTTTGAGTAATCTTCGTGTGTTATTTGCAATTAAGAAAAGTAAAATGCTTCCTGCAAATGTCATATAAAAAATACGTGATAAATATCCCCCGCCTGAAGCGACATAAGCATCAAAAAATACCGCTTTATGTTCGTTTTCTTCAACTGCATGCCATAGCCATAACTCAGCAACTGGACCTACTAAACGATTATTCCAGTTATCATTACGCAAGAGTTCGGCACCTAAGGTGGCAGTGATATGTTCAATTGCACAACCAACCGACATGATATGCATAGTTGGTAATATTTTTTGCATTAGGGCATATAAGGCTTTAACTTCATTCTGTAGCTCATTGATATTGATTTGCTGTTCATCTGCATAACGGTTAAATGCCAAATGCTCTTTAGCATGCATCGCTTCTTGTCCAATAAAAGCACTTATTTCCGCTTGCAGCGCAGGATCATCAATTTTGTCCCGAATATTTCTCAAAGCCTCAATCAACATTAATTCTCCTTGGGGGAAAATAGCTGACATTGCATTCATTAAATGCGTGCAATAAGGATCATTATCAAACCAATAGCGCGTTGAACTGGTGAAATCAAAACTTAATCGTCTGACTGGAAAAGAAGCTTTCAGGCGATGGGCTATAGAAGATGGTTTAGGTTTAATGGCTTCAAGCGTAGACATAATTATTCCAATTACAAAAGTACCGATTGGTTCTTTTGTAGATTGCTTTATATTTCTAGTCAATAGTTATTTTTCATCCAATTGAAATTCATATATTTATTTCAATGGCTCAATGTTTTAAAAAAACAATCTTGAGCCAAAAAGCGGTTAGTGATAGTTTTAGCAAGATTTCAAATTTTAGAAGAATTAGTGTGGAAAAACTCTCTGGCGCTTACGATACTCAAGCAGCAGGCTTACCCAGGGGTCGTACCAGCCTGTTAACCGAAGAAACACGTGAAAAGCAGCGCCGACGTTTGGTTAAAGCAGCCATCAGTGCATTTGCAGAAAAAGGATTTGCTGCCACAACCATTACAGACATTGTAAAAAGAGCACGAGTATCGAAGCAGGCCTTTTATGAAATTTTTGAGAATAAAGAAGATTGTTTTCTAGCAGCGGATGATTTAGGTAGAAAAGCTTTATTTGAGCAAGTTCTCTCTGATATTAAACTTGAAGGTATTCATGCAGATCAATGGATTAGATCCTCTGTCCGCGCCTATTTGCAACTATGTAATAGCGAACAAGACTTCACCAAGGCTTGGGCAATCGAGTTCCCAAATGCGGGAAGCCGCTGTCTGGAACAACGTAATTTGTTTTTCGCAGAGTTAGGAAAAAGACTAAAATCTATACATAACGTCATTAAAATGAATCACCCCGAACAATGGGTAAGTGTCCCTGATTTATTTTATGATGCAGCTATTGGCGGCGCTTATGAAATTATTTTTCGCTATATTTGTCAAAACAAGTTTACTGAATTATTAGATCTCGAAGATGATCTCGTTAAATTCATTCAATTTTCTATTGGATATAAACAAGTCGAAACCGATATTAGCAAATGACTGACATGACAGTTATTTAATTTCTAATATAACTATTCTTGAAGATCACAGAAGATTACTTCGATATTCCCTACACCTTATTCAACCCCGTCAAAAAACAATCCAGCACCTTTTCCCGATCAATTGCCCCATCTGAGCTTAAAAGCTGAATAATGGCCCCTTCAATCATATATAAAAATAGTTGGGCGTCTTGAAAGGAAACATCGCTTTTTAGTTTTATAAGCTGGCTATAAATTTCATTGATGAGCCATGTTCTATATTTAATGGCAACTTGATAGGCGTTTGGATAGGTCTGTTTCGTTTCAAAAATTGCTTTAAATAATAAATAGTACAGCCCCTCCAAATCAGTATGTAAAAAATACAGTTTCTTGAGTTTATCCATCGCACTCGCCTCAAGACCGTACTCAGCAGTTGAAACTACTTTTTCTTTTAGACGTTCTTTTTGCACAATCAAACAGATTTCAACCAACCGTTCCTTAGAGTGAAAGTAGTTATAAAAAGTCGCTTTGGGAATTTCAGATTCTTGCACGATTCTATCGACCCCAACAGTGTGAAATCCGCGATGGTGAAATAAATCAATCGCCTTATTAACGACTTGTAAGGCACGTGTAGAAAGCACTAAATTTGGCATAGTTTTACCGTTATAAATTCTTGTTGTTTCTAAATGAGATACTTTTTTGGGAGAAAAAAGGCATAGCAAAGCCGTAAAGACTGTGCGTGGCACATCTCAAGTTTTGTTGTTTAAATAAGTTTTTTTGAACCGTAATGACTTAAAGCCTGAAAACCTTACGGCGATCAAGCTGCTTTAAATTTTTAAGTTGTGTCGTTATAGACTTTGGCATTGAGAGCCAAGAAATAATGAATGTACAAAGCCAACTCCTTTTTATTGGGAGTTCTGCCGACATTAAAATTATGGTGGCAGAACGAAAGGGGGTTAGCAGACTGGCCGAAAAAACCCAGCACACCCGAAGGTGTCCCCCTCCCGTTCCGCCGCAGAGGGGGCACGAGGGTTCGTCACTAAAAGATTGCTCTTTTAATGCTTTTCGGAACGGTCTGCTAAAACCGACTGGCAATGTAGGCCAGCAGGCAAAGGATAGTGTCCAACCCTTTTGCAGTCAAGCACACAAAATGACATTTGATTTAAATTAGATCATTAAAAAGTAAGGCTAAATAGAGCTTCTTTGGAAAGCAGTAATATATTTAAGTGGTGTTGGATTAAAGATATCTCCTGATAAATACATGGAGGATGAAAAAGGCATTAAAGAAGTGTTTAATATTTATAGGAATAAATAAATTATATTGGCGAAATTTTTAAAAAATAGAAAGTTAGCTATATTGTTTTAATAAGTATTTATCAACACTTGGCTTAAGCAAAAAAGGGGTATAAATAAAAGCAGCCGACCTATGACAGACTGTTTGCATAAGGTATATTCTATTAATTCTAAGTGAAGTGAATAGTATGAAATGAATGAGGCAGAAAAATTTCAGCTCAAACTGGAATTAACATTAAACTTAAAATCTGCTAAAGACATTCAAAACTGGGCTATAGATAAATTAGATAAAAACCCAGCAGACTTATTAGCTTTGGAAATTTGTTTTTTCTCTAAAGATAAAGAAGTCTTAGATTATTTTAATAAGATTAGTATTGCCCAGTGCAACATAGAGTCTACTCTTAAGAAAAAAATTCTTTGTGAAGTATTAAAGAAACATGTAGAGACACTATCATCTAGCAAATATTCAATAGAATTAATCTCTAATTTGTTTGCAATATTACTAGAAATATCCAGATATGCTGACGATGAAGATTTATACAACTTCATCAATTATTATGATGATGAATTATATTTGGCTTTAGAAGGTATTTCTAAATTAGAACCAGAAGATATATGGCCTATCTTTTTAAATGATCTTAAAAATTGGCTTTGATCATGATTTAAGTTTATTTCATAGAATGACTACTCTTAAAAATTAGCTTCATTTAAGGCAACTTGGTCGTATTTTTCTAATACTTTTCTAATTCAAATTCTAAATCCTTTAGTACCTGCCCTATCTCTGGAGTTACCCCATTGTCTAAAGGAGTATAAAAAATACCTATTAATACTTCATCATCTTTTAATGTAGGTAACAATTCATTCATAAAGTCATCTAGAGAAAATGGCTCAGCTTCATATCCTACCCATTCATTTTCGGCACATAACTCGGCATACTCTTTCGCGGGCCACACTGGAAATACTTTTTGATTATCCTCTGTTCCAGCTAACGCCCATCCATCTTTATATAAGCCCCAGATTTCTTGCGTATCAGCAATAACTTTTATGAAATGCTTATATCTTTTAGTACCTTCTAATGCAATTACAGCATCTATTTGCTTTTGACTAATTCTCATAATTTTTATCCCTGAAACCCAATTAAAAAATTTATCAACTCAGTTTTCTCTTGCTTCTTTGCTCTTTCAAATGCTGTTTCTTTATATTTATTTTTATAATTCATATCTACGCCATATTTAGCCAAAAATTGCAATCCGTGCAAGTTATTATAATCTACAAAAACATGCGGCATTGGAAAAGCAGGGTCTTTACCTAATGGATCACATCCTAAGTCGATCAATAACTTATAAATTTCAATATTCTGATTAAGTCCAGCAATAGCTAAGCCCTTTTGCTTTATTGTATTAATAAAATACTCTTTATAGTGATCAAAAAAATACCATACCATTTCATCAGAATATCTAAATGCCAATTCAAGTGGTGTATATACAAATGATTTTTTCTTTGGATCTGCACCTAGTGCCAATAATTTCGTGGCTAAATCAAAATTATTCTGCTGAATACTCAGCCCTAAAGGCGTTCCAATGCCTTTTAGATTCCTATTTAATTCACTTTTACTAACTTTCTTAGTAAGCAAAAAATCTATCTCATTCCTTAAATTTAAGTAGCAGGCATAGACAAGCGTTTTCTTTATTTTTTCTTGCTGAAGACTTTCCCCTAGTTGAGTTTTTCTTTCTAGATCAACTGGAATCACCCCATAAGTTTGATATAAGATTAATTCCATTGCTGCATCCCAAAATAATTCAGGATTGTAATTGGTATGATGGATTATTTTTTTATCAATTGAATAATAAATATAAATTCCTGAATCTAATTCATCACTATCCATAAGATTGTACAGTTCAAGAAAAAAGTTCTCAGGAGCTTCTAGATTTTTGAATTCTTTTTTATCTGTTTCATAAATTCTTGCATACCTTAAATGAATAGTTTTATTCATAATAAAGAAAAAGTCTTCGGTGATCTTTAAACTGTCTAATTTTCTTAAAATTTTGTCTATTATCGGATTCATATGCTTGAGTAAATATCATAAATTTTAATTTAGTATAAAATAATTGAGTTAAAATCTTAAGAAATCTATAGCCTATTAATTATCTTTTTATTCTACGTATTATTAAGTTACTGGCATATCTTAAAAACATTAAAGTACTGACAATCTTTAGGTTAGATCCATCCAACCAAAGATTTAAGCGGAATTAATATGAGTATTTTTCTCATCAGACATGCTGAAAGTGAAGCCAATATCAATGGAAAAACCCTTTCGCATGCTTCGATTGCTTTAAGTGAAAATGGGCATAAACAAGCCCAAACACTCTGTTCAAAATTGCCCGAGATTGATCATGTGATTGTGTCTCAATATTTACGCACACATCAAACCGCCGCCCCACTATTGGAAAAATATAATCTCACTTTTGAAGTAGATGAGAATTTGCATGAGTTTAGCTATTTGTCTGAACGCAAGTGTGCCAATACTAATATGGATGACCGTAAGGCTTGGGTAAACGCATATTGGGAGAAAATGGATTATGAGCATAAAGATGCCGTTGATGCCGAGTCTTTTGAGGACCTATATGTTCGGGTTCAGGCTTTCCATGAGAAGTTAAAGGCATTGACTGAAAATTATGTCCAAAAGAATTTGGCTGTATTTAGCCATGGACAGTTTTTACAGCTTTTGATAATGCAAATACAGCAACCTCGACTACTTTCGAAAGATTTAATGCGGCAGTTTAGATACAACTTGGTTTATCAACCAATTAGAAACACTCAGGTTTTCACTTATTAAAATGATAAATTTCATATAAGCTACCTTTAGTATTTTAGTAAAACGTTAAAGAATAAAACCTATGTGTGAATGTCAAAATGTTGGTGATTTTTTTGTATGCCCTGACAGCTTTTCAAATATTTTCAGCAATAACTATGAAATGAAACATAGGTTTTCTCACTACATCATTGAAGATGCTCCATGTGAAGAAACTCAACCAAAATTTGACTATAGTGTGTTTTACTATATCTGCTCTGAATGTCAGCAACCATGGTATTTTGAATGCTATCCAGATACACCAACAGCACCTATTTTTGGAATTAAACTTTCAGATGTGAACCAAACTTTAAGCCAAAATCGAATAAACAGTATTAAGCAATTTTTAGTTGTTTTAGCTCATGAAGGCTTTTCAGAAAACAAGTGCATTCATAAAGGCTGTACGGACTACTCACTTAACGGAATTAAAGTATGTCTTAATCATTTTGGCTATAAGTTTAGTACCTGATAAGTTTTGCTTTCAACTTACCAAGTACTAAGCGAAATACCCAAATAAAAAGTATTCTTAATTTATAGAATTAAATTTTTTGATAATTATCATCGATAGAAGTCAAAAGATCCTGAGCTGGAAACCATCCATTTGCTTCTGCTTTTTGTAACCAATATTGAGCTAATGGAATGTTTTGATCTACAAGTTCTCCATTAAAATAAAGTACTCCTAAACTCCACTCCGCAGCAGCAATACCTTGTTCAGCGGCAATATTATAAAGTTCAATAGCTTTATTAATGTTCTGTTCAACACCAGAGCCATTTTCATATAAGTCAGCTAAATTATTTATTGCTGGATAAAAATTTTCTTTTGCCGCCTTTTGATAGTATTCAATTGCTAACAAAGGATCTGGTTCTCTAAAATGAACACCTAGCATGTAGATTGCTGCCAAATTATTTTCATCTGCCAATATTTGTAATTCTTCTAAAGAAATATCTTCTTCAATTTTATAACAAGGCGTACTTGTCCATGTTAAAGCCCAATTATACTGAGCAATAAAAGACCGATAGTATGTAGCTGCTATCCACAACCATGCTCGCCCCTCGTTAATGTCTTGTTCATATCCATTTATTCCTAAACAATAATTAATCCCTATAATCATTTGTTCATGGACACTAAAGTCCTGCGCTTTATCAGCTATTTCTTTTACAGATACAAAAACCACTTTAAACCTTTTAATTTTTTAAAAACAATTAAGTATAAGTAAATTTAGTTATTAAATATAATCAATCTTCTACAAAAATAAGTACACAAAATGACATTTGTTTTAAATTAGATCATTAAAAAGTAAGGATAAATAATGAGTGAGGTATTGTTAAGTGGGAGTTATAAAGGGGTGAATTAAAAACATTATAATTAACTTTTCATTCGCAATAATACACATTGGTAGCGATGATTCTTATGAGATGATTTCACGAGTTTTCTTTATAATTCTTATAACTTAGTTTTTTGTTTCTAGTCGAAACTTGTATATGCTACGGCATCAATTAAGCAATAAGCCATCTAGATAAGATGAGCTTATATTTATAATGAAATAGAAGTTAAAAAAATTATTATTTTCTTAACTTCTTAATTTTTTTGTCTATTTAAATTAAATAACTTTATGAATTAAAGAAAGAAACAGCTTCATCTATTAAATCTGCAACTTCAACTGGCTTGGAAGCTAATGAAGCATGGCTAGCATCTAAAGAAATAACTTTTTTTGCATTTAATCTAGAAGACATAAACTCTTGATTTTCTGGACTAATCATTCGATCCTGAGTAGAAATTTGATACCAAGAAGGTTTAGTTTTCCAAGCTGGTGATGAAATAGTATCGCCAAAGGTGCTTGCTAACGGAGCTTTTTGTGTTACTCCCATAACTAGACCTTCCTCTTCTGTTAAGTCTTGGCAGAAACTTTCATGAAATTTGTCTGCTTTAAGCCAAAGGTAACCATCACTATCTGGTGATAAATTAGGGGCAGCTACTGGCAGATGCTTTTGCGTAATCTCGCCTGGACTCTCATTTGTATCAGGAGCAAATGCTGCGATATAGACTAGACCAACTACATTTGGAAGGTTACCAGCTTCAGTAATAACAGCACCTCCATAAGAGTGCCCAACTAAAATTACGTCACCATCAATCTGAGCTATCATTTTCTTTGTTCGTTCGACATCATCGGCTAGTGAAGTTAAAGGCAATTCAACTGCTTGTAATGAGGTAAAACCTCTATGGGAAAGCTCAATAATAACTTTACTCCAGTGAGCAGCGCCTCCCCAAAAGCCATGTACTAATATAATTGTTGGTTTATTGCTCATGATTTACTCCTAGCTTATGCTATGACATTGAAATCAATAAATTAAATAGAAATATTGATACATGAAGTTTAGATAATCTGATCAAATATCAAACTATAAAATCTTCATAAAATGATTATTTGTTATAAAACTACTTTTAACAATTACTAAAACAGCATATTTTTTTGCAGAAACATTTTTTTGATGAGATGTAGAGAGATGGAAAATGAACAAGATTTAAATAAATTAACTGATATATTTTTTGATATTTATAAAAATGCAAGAATATCAGGACAAATTTATCAAGTTGAAAATTATAAAAATAAAAATATTGTTTTTATGGATAATAATTTTTCGTATATTCATATATTTCAAGGAGGTAGCTTTAAAATTAAAAGTAATGAACAAAAAATAAATGAGATTGTACACGACGGGGATGTTATCGTTATTCCTTCAAGATTTAAGCATTCTATCGAAATTATAGAAGATAAAGCTGTAGAACCATCTGTTATTACATGTATTTTTCAATTAAACGGCGTATATGGACAAACAATCGCTGAAGGATTACCCAAATATATATTAGTTCCCTCGGACCAAAATGGTAAAGTTGCTGAGTGGATACCAATGACTGTAGCTGCAATAAAATTAGAACTTGATCAACCTTCTTTAGGTAGTCAGGTTATGCTTTCAAGTGTTATCGATTTGCTATTGGTATGGTCAATAAGATTCTGGCTAAATAAAGAAAAACTAAACCATAAAAGTTGGATTTCAGCTTTGCAGAATCCTGCAATTAGCAAGGCGTTATTCTTAATGCATTCTAACCCTGCTAAAGAATGGACCGTAGAAATTCTTGCCAAAGAAACTAATCAATCTAAATCAAAGTTTTCAAAAAATTTCATAGAATTGGTAGGTACTACTCCAATTAATTACCTCAAACATTGGCGAATGAAGTTAGCCAATCAATATTTAATTGAAACGAATAAAAGTATTTCACAAATTGCTGATTTAGTTGGTTATTCTTCACCAGCTGCTTTTACCAGATCTTTTATTCAAACATTTGGTTATAGCCCAAGAAAATTTAGAGAAATGTCGGAAACTAAAGCTAAATAATAGAAAGGAAGATTTCTAACCTAAAATAATAAAACACTAAAAAGCTATACCTTAATTTTTTACAATAGAGGTCAGAATTTAGTTTTGTCGAAAATAGGAAATGCTAAAAACATATTTGTTTTATACCAGCCGTAGATTGATGTCACCTGCTTTTAGAATTGTTAAAGATACCTTGAGTGAAATATGAAAAAGTCCTCATTAGAGGACTTTGATTTATAAATTATCGATTTTTTAGACGGGAAAATTAATTAA
>Ga0213829_1000943_pt1 | contig 23113 bp, 21 predicted proteins | sample MC6MC0896MG_FD_180665 | JGI IMG/M metagenome (GOLD analysis project Ga0213829, IMG submission 180665) | Enriched soil aggregate microbial communities from Iowa State University, Ames, United States - MC6-MC0896-MG | ecosystem: Environmental > Terrestrial > Soil > Unclassified | place: USA: Iowa...
CGATTTTATCCTGGCCGATATCGAAGAAGCGAAGAAAGTAGCCGAAACCGATGTCGATCCTAGAAAGACCTGGCGTGTGAGCCAAAAAGCCATTTCTGCTTTCATGAGCCGGTATTATCTATTCACTGGCGACTATGATAAGAGTTTGGCCGAATCAAACAAAGCACTGGAGTCCAGTACTGTAAGCTTAGTAGATTATAACAGCATTCTTCCGGGCAGAAGCGCTTCATACAGCAATCCGGCTGCAACGCTCCGATACAGTGAGTTAAACGACTGGAACGCCGCAAAATACCTCTATTGGGGTGAGCTCTATTACAGCCGCTATCAATACACAGGTGCGCAATGGTATAGTCCCAGCAGCGCATTGGTAGCCCTATACGATCAGGTTAACGACCTCCGTTACAAGCACCTGATGATCCCTAATGGAGGCCGACGTTTCAGTGTCGTGACACCGGCTGCGTATCGGTACACCATGTTTACCGATGGTAGCACCTTGGTTTCAGGTCCGACCAGAGCGGAGATGCTTCTTAATAAAGCGGAGGTGCTGGCCCGTAAAGGTGATGTTCCGAACGCCTTATCGACGGTCAATACCCTACGTCAAAAACGGATGTCTACTTATATTGCGCTTACAGCTTCTAACAAAGACGAAGCCATCAAACAGGTGCTCGCCGAGCGACGCCGTGAACTTCCGTTTGTGATGCGCTGGTACGATATACGCCGATTTAGTGTCAACGACTATGCTGCGGATGATATCACTGTAAAAAGAGATTTCTACCAGGTCAGTATAACGGGTGTTGACCTCAATACGCCCAAAACCTACACCCTGGAAAGCAAGCATCTGGTCGTACCTATCAATGGTGTAGAGATCGATGCCAGCAAAGGACAGATACAACAGAATCCATACTAAAAAACTATTATTTAGCTAATCAATTCGATCATGAAATTCAGAAAATTATTCGTCTTAACAGGCCTACTGGTAGCCAGCAGCCTGCATAGCTTTGGGCAGAGCAAAACCTTTACGGTGACCTCCCAGATCGCTGACTTTAAGGACAGCACCTACAACATGACCATCTGGAATGGTGTGACCGATGTCTATTACAAAAAAGGCAGCACTAAAAACGGGCAGATATTTTATCAGGACACGACTTCTATGCCCTTAATCGTACGGCTCACCCTTCCGACCGAATCGCTTTTTAAGCGTGTCGACCGAGGTTATATCCCTGTCAAAAGCCAGTCCATCTGGTTTGTAGCCATGCCCGGTGGGAAGATATTACTTAAAGGAAAGCTATCCGACTTTGCCGAGGTATATCCTAGCGGGGATAAAGAAAACAGTATCATCAGTAAGCTAAATAGAGGCTATCACCCACTGTTGAATAAATCGGCCAATATCGAGCTAAAACTGGCAAAAGACACTTCAGATGCGGTGCTAAACAAACGTCTTACAGCCGAGCAGGAACAGATCGATGCCCAGGCCGCTAAATACGTGAACGACTTTCTCAAGAAGAATGTTTCGTCTGTAGCCGGCCTGTATTACCTTGAAGATATGCTAGTCAGGGAGATTGTAACGATCGAGACCGTGGAGGCACTGTTACCTACCGTAGATAAGGCATACCGAAGCTCTCCTTTCTATACCTCTTTAAATAATCGTGTAGCGGGTAGTAAATACGATGTAGGCAAGTCCATATTCCAGATAAACAGTAGCAATACTTATGATGGTAAGGCATTCGACTCGAACAGCTGGAAAGGCAAATTTTATCTCATCGATTTTTGGGGCTCATGGTGTGGTCCATGTATGGCCGATGTGCCTGATCTGAAAAAACTGAGAGACAGCTATCCCGATCAGTTGCGTGTACTGGGCATCGCGTCCGATAAAAATGAGAGCTGGCGCAAAGCCATCGAGCAGCATGACCTCAACTGGGTGCAAATATTGAACGACAAAGGTAACAACAATTTTGTCCTGCGTCTGAATGTCACCGGATTTCCGACAAAGATCCTCGTGGATCCCAATGGAAAGATCGTCTACCGAAGCACGGGCGGCGGTGAAACCTCCTTTGAAAAGATGAACGAAATCATCAAAAACTGGAAATAAATCCAATAACCCAAACGCCTGAGTCTAGAAACCTCAGGCGTTTGATTGTTTACCCGGATCATTTCATAGCGTGCCATATAGGGGCTTGGAAAATAGTGATAAGTTTCTTTTTATCCCGAAATGGTGGCAGGAAATCATCACGAGAAATAAACTGGAATACCTGACATCAGGCTAATCTTAGCTGTTCAGTGCTATTCCTGCATTAAATTCATCAGTAAATCTTCAGTCACCTTTTCAAATCTAATGCGTCCAAAATCCTTTGACGATTTTGTAACGCTTGGGATATCCCGGTCTGGGTTGCTACGGTCTGTATATTCCTCACCGTATTTGTGCAGGAATATATTGCCTGTCTGATCTATTTTAAATGTGCAGTAGGACTGCACATACATAAATCCTTTACAGTATACTTGTTCGATGGTAAAATAATTGTTTTTGACGCTGACCCTACTATACTCCCCGATCTGGCAGTTATCATCATTTTTAAAAATCAGACCAGTATTTTTAGCGATGGTGTAAGAGCTGTTGTTTTTCTTCCTTTGTATGACTACCGGTAAACCGGGATGCTTTTGCGCGTCTTTATTTTTCAGCTGCTCCAGCACTAAAATTGTAAATTCCACATGTTGAGCTACCTGAACTTTTGCACTATCCAGGATATAAGTATGCTGAGATGCCGTATCTGATTTGTTGTCCAACTTCTGAAATAGCCCTCGCATACCCGTCAAGAAAAGAGGATGACCCGCATATGCCCCCTTAAAGGAGAAAAAAATAACGAATAGAAAGGGATATAAAAAATTAGTTGAATGCCTGCTCATTCCGATCGGATTATAGCCTAAAGTTATTGTTTTAAACGAAATAACAAGCTATGTGATGAAATAATTTCCATTAAAAAGCATGCTTTATGTACAGGACGTCTTGGAAAGACAGCGGATATTAAATGATACGATACGGATATAAAATCGTTTGATAGACAAGGTATAATATCGCTATTTTAGTGTGAAGCGTATTGATATGGATGCGCTTAGATACTTACAGATCATTTATACGAATGAAAAAAATAGTGTTTTTAATAGGTTTACTTGCTTTCTTAGGAGTAGCATCGTGCGGTGATAACCGTACCTCAACAGGAGCGCCTAGCGTTTCTCCGCAGGATACGGCAGCGATCATCCCTTTTGAGGAAATACCACTGAAATGTTATGGTGAACAGTACAGTCCCGATAGGTGTTTCAATGAACTTCAGAAAATTTATATCGCTATCTCCCTAAGAAGTGCCAGCTTCCGAGTCAATGATGTAAGTTATGCTGATCTGGGTGAGGATGATCTCTGCGATCAGGGCTGCCAGGTTTTTGCGTATGGTAATGGCGCCAATAAGGTAATTATACTGGATGCCTTTTTGGAATATGGTCATCTATACCGCGCTTATTTTTATAATGGAACCACTTTAAAGTATTTAGGGAAAAATGAGATTACGCTGAACGAAAAAATAGATCAGCCCATCAAACTAGAAGTAGGCCAGATTGGAGGTGAACTTGAGGTATCATTTCAGGAAGGTATGCAGAAGTTTACGTTTGACCTGAATCAGGGGGAAGATCTGAGAGGCAGAGATCAGATTCCGCTGAGTAAACTTATGGAAGAATATAAAGGCAACCCGGAATATATTACGGATATTTTAATCTTTACACGGGATGAAAATCAACAGCTTCAGATCGATACAGCGATCCTCAGTTACATTCAGAATAATGCCACAGCGCAGGACAATGCCTATGTGATAGCTCTTCAAAAATCCGTTACCCGGGCGATCAATGCCTTATATTACAACGACGACAAGAAGTGGACGGAGGAGGAACTGATCAAAATTATCGCCTATGCGGCCAATACAACTGATCCATTACACAAGAGGCTCTGGAATGAGTCGCCTGAACATTGGCATAAAGGTATGTGGGGCAATATTCTCAGTTATTGTTATGTGGTGCATCCTAAAACCCTTTGGGTAAAGCTGCAAAGTCAATTGCAGAAAGAGCATGATTATAATTTGCCACATCTTCCAGAAATGATTGCCTATGCCATGGAATTTGACCGGTTCGGACCGCCTTATTAAATTGCAGTAACTGGAGAATCTTGTTATATTAAATATGAAATTTAGTCAAATACTATCTATCCCTTTCTTCTTGATCTTGACTGCGTTTTCATTTAGCGATGATAAAAAGGAAGCATCGTTTTCAATACATGCTGTTCTTTTAAAAAAGGATACTATTCCGGATGCAAAACAGCTGATTGGACTCTGGTCAGTACATGGTAATCCCGCAGAAAGAACAATCAATATTCGGGAGGCCAATCTGGTGATTTCAATGGCAACAAATCAATATTATATCACTTTGAAAGAAATTAAGCGCGTGAAGAACAAAGTATATTATGGCTTTGAAAAAATGAATGGCCGGGAATCACAGGACCATGATTCATCAGCATATCAGAATGATGAAACGGTATGTATCGTTGAACAGATTAATCGCGATGTCTTAAAACTTTCATGGTTGGGTCTTTATGATAAGGAACTAAAAGAGCGGTTTGAAACGGAAAACCCATTTGATCAGTATAAAAAAATAGTGATATTGAAAAGATGTGTAGATGATCACCGCCAATTTCTCCGTCGGTCTTCCTTGATACGTTCAAGTATATATGCATAGACAAAAGGCAGCGAAATAACAATGCCTATGGTAAGTCCAATTTTTAGAATAATGACGATGAGCTGTAGATAAAATGACCCCCAAAAGGTAAAATAATCCAAAGGAATAAATAATTTGGAGTCTGCCTGTTCATTGACCAATATTTTATAATTTTTATTACTCACATAAGCCTCTACTGTCCGCTTTAACGCTAAATTGTGGCCGGCGATATCAGCATCTGTATTCCATACATTGGCCGAATATCGGGTAATGGCTTTCGATGCAAAAACGCGCTGCTCTTTACCGCCAACTTGGTACGCGTAGGTAATGGATGCATAGGATGAAGCCGCACTTTGCTTCGTTGTTGGCGTCCAGCGGATTTTATAATCAATAATTTTGCCATCTACCTCAATCCATTTGGGATGAAAAAGACGGAAGCTCTGATATTGGTATCTAGGCAGACAGGAGTAGATAAAAGACATGGTCAGGTAGACAGCAAAGGAAAAATAGAGGAATTTTCTACTGAAGATTTTGCGGTTGAAAAAAAGTATAAATAACAGCGGTGATAAGACCAGTGTGAGAATAATGGTGACCAGTGGACTCGTGATAAAGAAAATAAGGTATAAAAGAGGCATCAGAAAGTTGAACGCAATTTTGTCGCTAAATTTCTTTGTTTCTTTTAGGTAACTTTCGTTCGAATTATTCATCTATTTGAATTGTATTACAATGGTGGCAGTCTGACTTTTGACCAGACTGCCTAAATATATCGTTGGCAGATGGTATGAATTTTAGTCATTCATACCGTCATAATAGACATCTGTTTTGGTCAGGATATCCTGAATCTGTTGGTATTGTTTTTTGGTAAGGCCTGTTTCCTCCAGGAAGAACAGCCCACCGAATTTTATTTTTTTGACGGAGGCCAAAAACGGTTCCCATCGCAGGGGATTATTGGTGAAAGGAATAAAGGTAAGCTTGGGATTTGTCGCCAATACTTCCGGAAAGGCTGTAAATTGGTTGTAAGAAAAATTCGCTTTTTCCAGTTTTTTAAGCGTTGAAATGGATTTTGGAAGGGAAGATAGTCCTGCATTTTTTATACCCAGCTCTTTCAGTTCGGGCAATTGCTGAAAGAGATCAGGAAGTTCTGACATTGTCGTTGTTTCTTGGAAATTGCCAGAAGTATATAAGATGGATAATTTGTTCAGGCTAAAAATTTCTTTTGGAAAGGCTGTAAACCTGTGATTGTCCAATCCGATCTGCTGTAGATTTTTGAGCTGTGCAAATGATGCTGGCAGTGCTGTCAAGGGGTTGTGGCAATTGAAATTTTGCAGTGCTGTCAGATTGGAAATACTGGCTGGAAGTGTTTTTAACTTATTTTGAGTTAATGTCAGCTTTTTCAACCGATGATTGGGCGCTTTGATTTCCGGAAAAGCATCCAGAGCGAAATTTTCGATGGTCAAAACTTCCAATTGTGTGCCTTCGTTTATGACCTTTTCTAGCATGCTACTCTCCAGCGTTCTGCCAGAGACCATGGTGCTAAAAGACAGCTCTTTCAAGGTCGATAGATCTGTATGTGCTAATTCGTCTATATTCCTGAAGCGTATTTCCTTTCCGCCGGTTGTCGTGGCCCGAATAGTAGGCGTACTGGTCGCGAGCAAGGGCGCAGCAAAGGCTGCAGGTATAGAAGAGCCTTCGGTAACCGGGTCTGGTTTGACTTCAGGGATAAACGTAACTGGCTTTGGCTGCGGTATTTTTCCTTTCTTTTTCTTCTGCGCAACAGCAGTAAGGGCGAGTAGGGAGAAGCTGAAAATGATAATATATTTTTTCATGTTGATCGACTTTTTGTTAAAGCAAATATGCGAATTAAGACCGAGCGTTTTTTTGTCTATTTATATCCGTGAGGTTTTGTTTACAATTCGTGTTGTTTAATGGGATATCTGTGTTAAATAATTTGATGTACAGGTTTATTTAGTCGCCGCGGAAAAGGGCTGCTGATTCCTGCCTGTTTAGAGTGCCATTTTTTTGGAAATGCATTTTTGTGAATGAGTTGTAGTTGATATGTTACAATTCTATTTTTTTTGGCTTATAAATCTGGTTAAGAGTTCTCTGTGTTTTTTTTAAGAAGCAAAAACCGCTACTTTTGAGCCATCTATCTATTTTAATATTAAAAACATTTTTTATGGTTACGGGTATTCTACTTATTCTGTTCATTTTTTTTGGAGGTTTTTTTGGGAGAAAAAAACAATTAGCGCGACGGTTTAACGAAAATGTCAAGATCGCTGTCGATTATATGGTTCAGGAACACCCCGGACAATATAGCGGTGATCGGAATGCGAAAAGTGGTGTCTTTATCTTCAATACCGAACGTACCAACGATACATTAAAAAGTGTCGTTATAAAAAAGGTAAAACCCCTGCATTCGGCACTGAATGTCAATCTCGATCATATTCTGCTGATCTCACTAGAGGGAGCTGCTGCACCAAAAAATGTATCTGTCCGTTTTAAGGTCACAAAGAAAGGCGCAAAGATTGATGATTTAACAGGTGTACTTATCAGTATATCCGGAGTGCTCAACTTTAAACAAGGAGGTCCAAAAGATTTTACGGTTGTTTTACCTATTGCGGGCCTTTATCAGGTAGCGCAAACAGCAAAAAATGTTGATCTAAATGATGCTCAGGTGTTGGGGGATATCGCAGACCTCAATCTTTCGATATAGGTCTTGATTAATCAAGACCTATGAAACTGCCCTCGGTATTAAATTTTAGATCCAAGTCATTGGACAAATCTATTTGATAACCATAAGGTTCTTTGTCAATACCTTCGATAAATAAAGGCGTCGGATATTGCTTGGTGACGTAATTTAAAATAGGTGAAGGTATTAAGGCATCGGGCAATTTTTGATGGTTCCCATCAATATCGGTCCAATTGCCATCTTTATCCAAGTCGATCTCCACCCCATTGTTTAGTCTGATTTCATAGAGGCTACCATCGGTATCAGCTACGTTTTTTCGGGTGACGCTGGTGACCGTATGGTTTCCAAAATGGGTGTCGAGCATCGTTTTGCCCAGCTGGGGCAGCTCTGCATAAGTGATACCGTTTTCGATCGCATCATCTTTGTCACATGCTGTGAATGTCCATGTACTGCCTGCTATCAGTGCAGCTGCTAACCAAGTTAATTTTTTCATATTCGTTATTTTAATTCTATTATGCCTGTTATCGGGTTATTTTCTGTCTTTTAGCTTGTTTTTAGCTGGAGAACATAAAAGCCACTGGGTAAAGTTTCGCATAGATTCTGGAAACATTTGGGAAAGAAGGGGCTCATCGGATTATTTATCTGATCTTATTTATACGCAGCAAACTATTTTCGTCCTATAATGTCTTCTATTAAAATGCAAAGGAAAACGTCAAAGTATGGATGCGAAGACCTATGAACATGCACAGCGTCATGTCGACCGATTGCTTGCCAGGGTACGCTACCTGAAATAAATCTGCACTGTCTTTTTACCGGATTCATTATATTTGTTATATAAAATAATTGATGTCCAACTCCAGATTGAGTCTGATTTTTACCTGCCTGTATGTGTTAGGCGCTGTTATATTGTTCACGTATATTGAAGAACTGAGTACGCTTAGTCTCGGTGAGCTGGGGATCGTCTTGGTATTCGGTCTGGTTATAACCGCCCTTGTTTTTGCAATAAAATCAAGACTGACAACCTTGGGTATGCTGTTGCTCTTTGCCAATAGCATCTTTCTGCTGATCTGGCTTGTGCTGTTCTATTTTATTGCCACTTTTACCCTTAAACTTTAGATCTACTGTTTATAATATTTTAGAGTGGATAGCGAATTGTAAGCGATCCTGAACGGATATTAAAGCAGTCTTGCCAGCATACAGACTATCCCTATCTTTACGCTCAAATAGATCATAAAAGTAAAAAATGAACAGAAAAATAGTTACGTTGCTGTGCCTCTTAATATTTACATGTAGTATGGGCAATCGCTTATTTGCACAAAAATTCTATCCTATGAATTTCGTCCATCTCTATACTGACGAGGGCGTATCAAAAAATGAGGTTGCCATATTAAATCCGATCTATCTACCATCTGCTGGATTTGAGCGGGTAGATGATACGCTTTATATAAATAAGCAGAATAAAGAACAGGTCATGTTGTCCACCAGACAGTATGACAACAAGAATGAAGTGTTATTAACCTATCGTACTGTTGCTGACCTAAAAATTTTTAAGGAACGCTTGCAGGAGTATCAGCCTAAGCTTGAACAGACCGACGCGCATACTTACCAAGCTACGTTTAAAAATCCATTGATCAAGTTTATGATCATGGAGGATACAGTAATAGACAATAAGCGGTTTCGTGATATAAAATTCCTACTGGTGTATGATAAAGGGCAGAAATTCCCGTTTTCTTCGGACAATTGCACTTTTCCGATTACAGAGACCTATCCGTTCCAAAATACAACCTGGTATTTTTCGGCCAAATATGATCGGTCACCATCAAGTTCGGAGTCCAATGCTATGCAACTGATACTTGGTAAGGAAAAGACAGCCTATAAGATTGAATTCGTGGATGACATACATTTTAAAGTGACCTATACTGATCCAAAGAAAAAGGCACATGTTTACCAGAGTACGTATAATAGTTATAAATCCGAAATCAGCTTTTATGCGAATAGTTATGAATGGGCAGACAAAGATAAAATGGGCAGGGCACTTGTAACCATGCCGGAGAAATATGCGGGAGCAGATTCTTTCTTCTATGACCCGAAGAATTTTGCCCGAGCTGCAGGTACGGCAAGGTACTTCCGGTTTATTTTTTCAAAATCCTATCGTTGGCTCTATCACATTAATGGAGGTTTCATGGAATTGAATAAACAGGAATTCAAAGAACAGGGAGATACGAAGATGATGTCTGAAAGTATGCCAAAGCCTGTAAATAGATAACGTTTCATAATGAAAAAACTACTGTTTATTTGCAAACTGATTTCGCTTCTGTGTATTTCCTGTAAGCAGAATGAATTTGATTTGGCGGATCTCCGTTTTCCAATCGACAAGAAACAGCTCAATATGTTGGGGGTAGAAACAGCTCCATACAAAAGATATCTCGAAGATGAGACCGTCAAATTTATCAGTGATAGTAGTTCGGTCATGCGCTTTGGAGGAATAGTATTGGCAGGTAATCTCAATCGGTACGATAAGAATATCTATGCATCCAATACTGTGGAGTTTTTGGAAGACCAGGCTGATAAGACCATTCAGGCCTATAAAGTAACCCTTGGTACAAGCGAAGAAACGGAACAATTGGAACAGTATTTTGATAGGTGGTTCGGGAAAACAGACTTTTATTATAAAGACACAGAGCTCAGTTGCAGAGTCTGGGAAAAAGAGGGGCTGCTATACTATCTGGGAATAAATTTCGATGTCTATAACCCCGATCAAATAAAGAAACACCGCAGAACAGCACTGTTATTTGTGGTCAATAAAAACAGTCAGACACTCATCAAAGCTGAAGCTCCCCAAGGTCATTATTTTCGGTTTTATCATTATTATCTGGAGGTAAAGGAGAAACCCGAATATAAAACACTTACCTATCGGCAGTTTATTGAGCTAAAACAGAGTCAATATCAATCTGAAGGTTTTGAAACGATATATGCTGAGCATTATATTAAGCAATAGAAAACGCTTTTTGCGTATCAAATTATTCTCCTCTTTTTATCCATGGTTTGGATAACTTAGTTGTCTAAGGTCAGGCTCCTATTGGTGTGGGCACTGAAAAAGTCCCACTGAAAAAATAGCGCATTAAAAAAAGGTAAAAAACACATGTTAAACTCCTTGAGAATCGATTATTTGAGGAGTTATAGGTAGAGGGTTCCAAATAGACAAAGGAAAAGGGCTCATGAACATAAAAATTCATAAGCCCTTTTTTAATAGATAGTTTTTCAGTGCCCTCCTATTGATGTCCTGGCCTTTTTCTATTAAATCGGAAACTTTCCTTGTCGCCCATTTGTTTAGCTATAAACGGGACGACGCTGGTAGGAGTGGCGTCGATGCCTATGGCTTAGTCATGGGTTTTACGCAGATAAAAAAGTAACAGTATGAGAAGGGAACAAATAGAACAATGGATTGCTGAAGGATATAATGTCCTCGAACATAAGAAACCCAAAGTCGTCCAGGGCGATATCTGGGAATATCTGAATAGTCACGATGGCCATGGTACAGATGTCTATGCGCTTTCCGAACTGGCGAAATGTGCCGACCACGAATTGCATCAGATCGAATTGCGGAAATACGCTCAGGAATACGGGCAATTGGGTGAGAAGCAGTTTCTGCGCAATGAGGCCATCCGAATGAAATCATTTGATAAATACGAAGCTTTCTTGCGCTTATTTTACCCGAATAGTGTCGAAAAAGAAGTTGAGGAAGCGAAATTTCTTGCCGAACGTATACGGCAGGTAAGTAAAGCGGAAATGGAACAATGGGTAACGGCCAACCATATTAATGTACTGCTGTCCGATTTAAATTGTCTTGACGAAGATGCGATCCTGACGGGAATGGTGATACCTTCCGAAGAAGTGGTTAGCTACACCGATGGGGGACTGCAGGATACCATGGATTGCCACCTGACACCCATGGAGTTTTTTAGCCATGCAGACGCTGCGGTATACTGGATTGATTCTAAAATAAAGTCCTAGATCGTTGCACTGCCCCAAATTTGGACATTATCTGGTGGGCAGTGTGTAATACAGGTTATCAATAGCCCGCACTGCCCAGCTTATTGGTCAGAAAGAATCAGCAACTTATCAATGATTTCAGTAAACTGTTGCTGCCAATCTGTAGAATATAGAGCCACACTTTTTGCTATTGTTCCCTTTGGATCGATAATATAGAAATAGGGGGCACCGGGAGCATTGTATGAATTCTTTATGTAGATGCCATTGTATATCACTGGGAATTTCAACGGGTTGGATTGCAGATAGCTATTGACTTTATTTGAGTTTTCGGGATATACGCCTATGATTTGGACATTTTGGTTTTTATAGTGATCTGCCAGCTTGTTCAGCATGGAAATTGAAAGCTGATTTGCGGGACAATTGATGTCGCTTAAGAAGAGTAGCTGTACTTTACCTTCAAACTGCTTTGATGTATAGCGATTGCCATCGACGTCAAGGCCATCCCATGCGGGGGCAGTTGTTCCTTCCGCTAATAGGGTAACTTTTTCATATGGACGGTACCGATCTGGTACTTGAAAGTCCATAAGATCATTTTCTCCAATATCAAGTTTCATATCGTTGTATGATGACCAAGAATCGAGATCCACAGAGCCGATTTTTACACCGTTTTGCATAATGATACCATACCCCTTATGTATAGAGGCTACCGGCAAATAATTCTTCTTATCTATACTGATATAACTGTATGAGAAATTTCTTTCGCCTTCAATAATACTGTCGAGTATCTTGATCTTGTAATGATAACATGAGCTTCCATTGATCAGAGTATCATTTAGCTGTGTTATTTTTTTAGGGTGACGTTTAATAGTCTCAATAATGCCTGTTTTTGTAAAGAGTTCACCAAAATTGCCTGTATATTCGGCAGGCTCCTTAATCGTATAAGTGCTATCAGATTCTAGATAATATAAACGATTGTTTGTGAGTACAGTGCGGATTTTGGAACCGTCTATCTCGGTAGCTATATCAGCTGCATGAACCTGACCGGATGGGGCAAAAAAGAGACGTTTATGGTTATTCTGCTGTACGGTGTCATTGCTGAAAAAACTCTTTTCATACATCAGTTCGCTATATTCTATACTCTTGGCTTTACTCAGCTTGTCTACCATTTTCTCTAAAGGGGACAGTGTCTTGTTTTGAGCCAGAGTTGTCTGGCTGACAAGTAGGAAAAGGAGAAAGGTTAAATAGCGTCCCATATTATCGTTGGTTTATACTTGGTTTCTTTTATAACAATGACTTTTAAGCCCAAAAGCTAGGTCTAGCTTTTGGGCTTAGTTGAAATTAGTTATTTCTATTGTAATAATTTTAATTCTATGTATTAATTTGTTGTTAAAGCCTATCGGAGAGTTATTTGACAACTTCTTTTGTTCCCTGTTGATCCGTGCTGTAGAACGTGCCGTTTTCGATCCATAGCGCATACATCTTTCCTTGATCGGAATTCGTTGTGTGGTCAAGGTCGATATCAATGACCTTCCCTTGGTAGAGGGACTTGATTTGATCGACAATTGTATGGCCGACGATCATGTTGCTGGCCTTGAATCTGGTCAATGTATTTTCGATATTCTGTTGTGATTCCTCCTCGGTCGATATACCCCGATACCAGATCGGACTTTCATTGCCGATAAAGAGATCCTGGGCTTGTTCTCCTTTTTTGAAGGTTTTATCAATACCCGCCCGCACATTTTCGTTGATTTGCTGGATCGTGTACTCCTTGGGGAAATCTTTTCGGATTCCGGCATGGACGAACAACAGGTCTCCGATTTTTTCTACAGCATTCTTTGTCCGCAGCCAGCGTCCGAGCGCCGACTCCCTTGCATACCAGTCTGCATAAGGAAGTTTTAGCGTATCGGCATTATGCTCATATTTGTCACGGATATATTTTAGCTGCCCCTTGAGGTTCATCATCTCATGGTTGCCAAGTATAAAATGAACTTTACCGCCCTGTTTTTCGGCTTCATTCTCCAGTTTGTAGATCAACCAGAGGCATTCTGTGACCTGGAGTCCACGGTCAAAAAAATCGCCGTTCAAGACAAGATGATTTGCCCCGAATGTCCAGTTAAATTGGCTATCTATAACTCCATTGCCCTGTAAAATAGATTTAAATCCTTTGAAATTACCTTCGATATCGGATAGTGCCAATATCTTTGCCGGGCGGGAATATTCATCGGGTTGTGCTTGAACGCTGCTGTTCAGCAAGAACCGGAACCGGTCGCCCGTTTCATCGACATAGCATTGCAGGCTGTCATTTTCGCTTATCTCAGCAACGAACGCTGTAAATCCCGTTGTCGAAGGAACCACTTGATAATTTAAAATCTTGCCATCACGATAGATAATGATAGGCCCGTCGGCACTGACTGTCGAACTGTCTTCATCCGTGGCGCCATGTTTGATGGACCAGCCCGGAAAGATATAAAGCCGCTGGATAATTTCAAAGTTTAATAACAATGCGCCGATACCAAAATAAAGTACGATGATAGCACATGCGTAAATGAAGATTCTTTTGAATTTCATAAAAGTGGGTTAATGTAAACTGGAGTTAATTATGTTTTGTTAAATATTGTTCGTGGCCGACGGATATAAATCTGTGGTATGTCTCCCTAGAGGGCGATTTTTACCGTATATTCATTTTTATCGGTCATGTAAAATCTGCCCTAAAAATAATGCTTCTCCGGTGTATTATCGAGTACCATTTACAATACGTCAGGTAAAACGCGAATTGTAAATGGTACATTCATTTGGTCTTTATTCAGCTGGGTACTGCCGTGGCTGGCTGAGCTCAATAAATTAATAACCCGGATTTTGAACCAGCTGGGGATTTAGAATCAATTGTCTTTCCGGAATCGGTAGTAATAATTTGTTTTTATCGATAGAAAGCTCAAGTTCTGCCCGCTTTACGCGTTTGAGCGCAGCAAAATATTGACCCTCATTTTTCATGTCCTGGCCGTAGACATCGACGATAGCAAGCCACACAGATGGACCGGAGGTGATCAGCTCTGTAGAACCATTTCTTTTACGGATTTGATTAAACTGCTGCAGTGAGCTCAATGTGTTTCCGAGATGGTAATCGACTTCACTGCTTATTAATAAAACCTCCGAATAACGGACGATATGATGAATACGGCCTTTGGAATACCAAGCGGCGTTGTCATTACGGGGAATGCTACCCACAGCCTCAAAATCCCAGCTCAATATTCCTTCAGGAGCCAGCGAACTATGAACTTTAAAGGGAGCAGCAAGACTGTATAAGCCGGATTGCATGAGGCGGTCTAATTGGACTCTGGCTTCGGTATACAAACCCTGATCGCGGAGAAGGCGGGCCAGCACAGTAGCTCCAAGCCCATAGTCTGCCTGTGCTAATTTGGGTACAGCAGTTTTTAAGCCATTGATCAGCTCGGTCCTGACATTTTCAGTTTTGCTCCGTGCTATTGCCGGACCGTTCTCTAGTTCTTTATAATTGTCGGGATGGACAAAAATCGGGTCACCCCATAGGTTGATCATCTGATCGTAAAGTAGGGCAAGGTAGGTGTAGCCAGTATACTGAAACTGATGTGCATCCATTACTTTGGTCTTACGGGATTGATCAACGAGGAGGTTGATCATTCGGATCAGCTTATAGTACCTGTTATAAAGATCCGAATTGAGCGGATTGGAAGCGGATACCCGATGACGATAAAATTGCGTGTAGTCTTCCGAAGTCGTGTTGCCGAGTGTTCCTGCGTATAAGCCTTCCAGTATGAAATATTGCTCGGAAAGCCTGACCATATCCAAACGGATGGAATTGTTGAAAGCCTGAAAATCTTCAAGTGTTTTGAAAAAACTATCTTTGATAATTTCACCCACGATTCTTACAGCGAACTGATCCTGAATAGTAAAGTTTTTTAGTTCGAGACCGTTATCCTTATAGTGTTTTTTGATATTAAAGATAAGGAGATCGGTATTTAAGTGACTGAGACTATTTTTGAAAACTGTACTCACAGTTTCGGATAGTTTACCATCCGTTTCCAGATCGTCAGCAATTGTTTGGATCAGTGTGGTCAGCTTGACATTATCGGACTCACTGGCTTTTAAAAGTGCTGCTGATACAGCCAATAGGATAGCGGCATGATCGCTGCCGTCGCTCAGGCTGATACTTTCAGTTGCCGACGGAGCTGCGGTTCCCACAAAAAGGGCTTTGTATACTTCGGCGATAGCCTGCGTTTTAGCTGTATTGAAATCCAGTTTTTGGGATTCAACCAGGTACTGGACACGCTTCTGTTCCAGCTGACCTAATATATTTAAATTGAACTGCTTTTTATCCCGGATATTGACCAAGGAACTAAACTTTATCGGAGTGGTAGACTGACGACCTGTGATTTCGTCAAAATAATTTCCGTCGATGTTGACTTGAATAAAATCACTTTTTAACGCAATATTCTGAAATTCAAAACTGCCTTTATCATCGATTGTTTTTGTGGTAAAAGTACGCCCGGTAGGCTTTAACTGATTGTCTAATTCTTGTATGGTTAAACTTGCTCCCTTGCTAAATGGGCCTTTTTCGGCAGTTCCCGAAAGAGAAATGCTTTTTTCTATTGGGGGAGGGTCTACAGATTTCGAACAGGAACTGATCCCTACAAGAGTGATCACTAATAGTAATAGAGTTTTTAACCGAATAAAGCGTGCTGTCATAAAATTAATTTTATATGGGATATTGAATAGGAGCAAAATTAGCCTAGCCTAATCGGCTGAAAGATAAGTAAAATGTATTTGTATATTTTCCTTTGAATAAGAAAATTACACAAAAGTGTAAGATTAGATTACCATGATCGCTTCTCCTTTATAAGAGAATAATGCATTCATATGTTAATTATTACCTGAATTGGATTATTTGGCATAATATCTGTTGCAATAGCGATATATATCAACCTACGGGGAAAAATGGGCTGATATGCCCAATGACAACCGTAGAAAAAACCACCAAATAATATATAATGAGAGAGCCTCCAGATGGAGGCTTTTTTTGACTCCATAGGCAATTGACTATTATATTTTGTCGTGATAGGAGTTTATTGCGACAAAATTGGATGATAAATGTCGTAATAATTCTAAATTACGACATTTTATTTGTATTTTTGTCGTAATAACTGTCGCAAATAATGCAGCTGTATTTATGGGAAAGCAAACGGAAATTGAACAGCAGATCTATAGGATCTTGCAGACTTTGGGTAGATTTGAGCAAGGAGCTTCATTGAAGGAGATTAGGGAAGCGTCCGGATTGCTTATTGAGACCAGATCGCTGCAAAGGCGTCTGGAGAAATTGAAAGAGGAGGGAGCAGTATACCTATCAGGTAACATGCGCTCCACGATTTATCATCTTTCATCGCTGACGGAAAAAGGAGCTATTTTAAAGGAACCTTCATTTCCGTTTGAAAAGTCAGCAGAAATTCCACTGTCTTTTGAGGGGGAGGAAATTAAGATGCTTGTTGGCCGACCACTGACTGAACGGATTCCCGTTGGTTATCAGGCTGACTTTCTGCTGAACTACCGTCCCAATATAGATAGTTATCTAAGTAATGATGAAAAACGGCAGCTAGCCGAGATAGGTCAGACAAATACGCTAAATCAACCTGCAGGAACGTATGCGAGATCGATACTGGAACGGCTGCTGATCGATCTTTCGTGGAATTCAAGTCGGCTGGAGGGAAATACCTATAGTTTATTAGATACCCAATATCTGATCTCTTTGGGTAAAAAGGCAGACCGCAAGGATGATGCTGATGCCCAGATGATTCTTAATCATAAGGAGGCTATTGAATTTCTTGTTCAGGGAGGCGAGGAGATCGATTTCAATGTTTATACGATTACCAATCTGCACGCACTGTTAGCCGATAACCTTCTTCCGGATTCTGCTGCTGCCGGTCGACTGCGTACATTTGGGGTCGGTATCACAAGATCTGTTTTTACACCATTGACCATACCTCAGCTCCTTGAGGACTTGTTCAGAACATTACTGAGTAAAGCGCTGGAAATTGATGATCCATTCGAACAGGCCTTCTTTATCATGGTACAGCTGCCTTATCTGCAGCCTTTTGATGATGTCAATAAACGCGTTTCCCGCCTGGCAGCAAATATACCTTTTAACAAACGTAATCTGTCGCCATTGGCATTTGTGGATGTTCCCGAAGAATTGTATGTTAAAGGATTGCTTGGAGTTTATGAACTCAATCGTATAGACCTGTTAAAAGATGTTTTTATATGGTCATATAGGCGTTCGGCACTGCGTTATGCTGCCATCAAGCAGTCTCTGGGAGAGCCTGACCTCTGGCGGATGCAGTATCGCGATGATATTCGAGAGGTGATACGGGAGATCATCCTGGAGTCTATGGCCCATCAGCAGGCGGTCAACACCATCGCACAGTACGCTGAACGGATTGCCGAAAGCGATCGACAGAAATTTATAACTGTTGTCGATACGGAACTGTTGTCCTTACACGAAGGGAATTTTGCCCGTTTTCGCATCAAACCGTCGGAATTTAGAAGATGGCAGGAAGTGTGGAAGAGAGATTAATGTCAATAGATCTTCTTTCGGCTGCTAGCTTTACAATTTTTACCTAACTTAGTTTGACAGTTTATGTTCTATGGGATATAAACACAAACGAGATTAGTATTTATGAAAAAGATCGAACTTATTCCACTTGTCGGAGTGCACATTGAAAATATAGGGGCAGTGGCTTTGGGTACGGGGCAGATGGAGGTGCAGGCTATTCTTGGACCACCTTCGGATGCACTGGATGGCCAGTATTATTATGATGAGCTTGAATTGCGGCTGGATTTCAATGATCGTGGGCAACTCGAATTTATCGAAAGCATCAATGGACCCTTTCCCGAGAAAACAGAGATCAGCATCTATGGTCTGAACCCTTTTCAGGTGGAGGCCGAGGAACTGCTCAGCATCCTGAGTGAAAACAACAGTGGTCCTGTCGATGATTCCGAAGCGGGATACTGTTATACCTTTCTGAATAGCGTGGTAGGTGTCTGGCGACAGATGACCGAGGAGGATATCCAAGAGGACATCGAGGCATTAAAGGCTGAGGGCGAGTATGAAGATAACGTGGATATGCTGCTCGAAGATCTGGAAAAATCCAAATTTTTCTGGACAATAGGAATTGGTGTGAAAGGATATTATTCGGAGCGGTAGAATAGCTTTTAGTATCATTTTTTAGCGTAAAGATTGACGCGTACTTAAATTCAGCAATACGCTGCAAGGTGTTTTTCTTCAGTACCTTACTAAACGATTGCGGATGCTCAAATCCTAGTCCGTAAGCAATTTTGCTGATTGACAGGGAGCTGGTGCTCAGACCCATTTTGGCATATTCCATCATTTGATGTTGGCTATGCTATGGGGTTTGTGCCGAATGATTAAATTATAATATGTGTTATCTATAAGTTTATTTTTCATTAATTAATAGTCATCGGAAATACCGAACCACGCTATATCTATGGTTTCAATATCAATCTGGATTGGAAAAATGTTTATTTCTCTACTTTCTTCCAGGGTGTGGGCAAGCAAAACTGGTACCCGAACAACGAATCTCTTTTCTGGGGTCAATACAATAGGCCTTACAACAACTTGCCGGAATGGCATCTGAATAACTATTGGACCGAAGATAATCCGGATGCATATTTCCCACGCTATACCGGCTATAATGAATCCCTGAAAGTGACACCACAGACCCGGTTCTTGCAGAATATCGGTTATCTCCGCATGAAAAATATTCAGATCGGATACAACTTCCCCAAATCGGTGACCTCTAAATTGAAAATCCAGAACCTACGCGCTGGTCTTTCGGGAGAGAATCTACTGACCTGGTCTCCTTTTTATAAAAATACAAGGGATCTCGATGTCGGAAATGTGGGTAAATCGGATCCTAATGTCGATAAAGGCACCCGCGATGGATTTAATTATCCGATCATGAAAAGTGTAAGTTTTAACTTATCCATTGGCTTTTAATATTTAGTACAGATGAAAAAAATATTTTATTTACCGATGTTAGCTTTGTTGTTCGCTTCTTGTGAATTGAACGAGTTACCAAAATCGGAAGCAACTGAAGAGGATATTTTCGGTACCGAAAAAGGGTTGAAAAATTGCAGCAACTCTTTTTATCGGAATATTACTTCGGGCAATGATGCCTATAAAGGGGATGCTATGGCAGATTATGCTGCCGTAAATAGCTTGAATAATTTTATTTCCCAAGGAGCCTATAGCAGGGAAGTGGAGGAATTGAAAAGTCTCTGGACATGGTCGACCTTGCGTAATATCAATCAGATGATCGCAAAATGTACAAGCCCTAATCTGAGTGATAAGGTTAAAAACAATTATATTGGTCTAGCACGCTTTTTTAGAGCCTGGTTTTATTATGATAAAGTTGTCCGTTTTGGCGATGTTCCTTGGGTTGACCACCCTTTAGCGGTGACTGAAGAGGAAATATTGAAAGGCCCCCGGGATTCCAGGGAACTGGTGATGAAACATATTATGGAAGATCTGGATTTTGCGTATCAAAATATCAGTGATGCACCCGGGGATGGGACTACAGTAAATAAGTGGACAGCATTCGGGCTTAAAACCCGTATTGCTTTATTTGAAGGCTCTTTCCGTAAGTATCATCACCTGAGTCTGGCAACTCGCCCTGAGGTATTTTTTCAGTATGCTGTGGATGCCGGTAAGATACTGATGGAAAGTGGCCCTTATAGACTGCACGTAGCTTCAGATCCCAAAATTTCCCAACGGGAACTTTTTACGAGTGAGCAACCTGTCAAAGAGGAGGTGATGCTGGCCGTTGCATTTAGTAAAAATCAGGCCTTGATGAATGATGCGAACTGGTGGTAGACTTCCGCAACGTATGGACCTCGTTTGAGTCTGGTACGTCCATTTATCAATACGATTTTGAATTCAGACGGATCTGCTTATACTGACCGGCCGAATTTTGAAAAGGAAGAGTTTTATGAAGAGTGTCAAAATCGGGATCTACGTTTGGCTCAACTGATCCGGACTCCTGGATATAAGCGGGCAGGTAAGGCTGCGCCACCCAATTTTGCAAGTTATACCTATACGGGGTATCAACCCATCAAATATGCGTTAGACGATCCTTACTATGACAATGGTGGATTCAATACGAATGCTTTGCCTTTGATGCGGTATGCCGAGGTCCTATTGAATTATGCCGAAGCGTAGCGGGAACTGGAGAACTTCAACGACAGCGATTGGTCAAAGACCATTGGAGCGCTACGTACACGTGCCGGAATCTCGGGTGCTGCCAATACGCTTCCGACAAAAGTGGATACTTATCTGAAAAATACATTCTTTCCGGGGATCTCTGATCCGGTTCTTTTGGAAATCCGTCGCGAGAGGCAGGTTGAGTTGGCATTGGAAGGATTTCGTTTTAATGATTTGAAACGCTGGAAGTCTGGTGAATTGATGGCCAAGTTGGCCTGGACCGGTATCTATATTCCTGCTCTGGATAAAGCGTTGGATCTGGATCACGATGGTACAGCTGATGTGCTATTTTATGACGGTAATAAACCTGAACCTAACGTTCAGGGAGTCACTAAGGTCAAAGTGGGAGGAACTAAAAACTCCCAGACAATGACTGCTGACAACCACTTGGAGTGGGGTAAGACCATGGGTAGAATGTGGTACGAGGACGATAAACAATATTTTTACCCTATTCCGTCTTCGGCGCTTGTTTTAAACAACAAGTTAGGGCAGAATCCCGGATGGTAAAACAAAAACGGGTTCGATTTATTCGAACCCGTTTTGTTTTACATGAAAACTGTTAGGTTAGGTAGATTTGATTATATTTATCAATAAAATATAACAACAAAGACCCTTACTGATACTTTGGGGAAATACAGACTTCTTCAATGGCAAAAGCCTGGAGGTTTTTATCTCGAGTATCCTTAAATTGCTCCAGCTCGATAATAAACTCCATATTGAAAGTATCTATGGTGCAGGTTATATTTTACACGAAAATAATTAGGTTTAACGAATTGCTATGCTATACGAAAATATCCTCAGGAATGTATCAAAGTGCATAACCTTGACAGCGGAGGAAACAGAACGCTTTACCGGTCTGTTGACAGTACGGAAGGAACCCAAGAAAACGATGCTCCTGCAAGAGGGGGAAGTCTGTCAGTTTGAAGGATATCTTCAGAAAGGATGTGTACGTATTTATTATCTTGATGAAAATGGTTTTGAGGTGACCCTGGCTTTTGCGGTCGAGGACTGGTGGATCAGTGATATTGCTTCCTTTCATTATCATTCGCCCTCCAGCCTGTATATGGAAACATTGGAAGAAAGTGAATTTTTGATGCTGACACCCGAGACAAAAGAGAAACTATTGGAGACGGTGCCGAAGTTTGAACGTGTCTTTCGTATGTTGGTGCAACGTAGGCTTGCGGTATTGCAAAATAGACTGATACATACGATGGCCAAACCTGCCGCTGATCGTTATCTTGAATTTATAGCGTTGTACCCAACAATATCACAGCGGGTGCCTCAATATTATATCGCCTCCTATCTCGGTGTTTCACCTGAATTTGTCAGTATCATACGCAAGCGGCTTGCCGCAAAAAAATAGTTGTGAACCCTATCAGAGAAAATGATTATGAGTATAGAGGAAAAAGATTTTGGAAAGGCTTTTTTGTATTCCTGTTATGTCGATAAGGCTTTTGGTCATGAGCAGTTTATTCCCGAACATGTAGTGCTGTTCCAGCTATCCGGTGAAACGCATTTTGATCATGAAAAAGGAAAGCTGGTGACAAGGGAGGGGCAGATATTGGTGGCGCGCAAAAATCAGCTGGCAAAGGCATTCAAATATCCTGCTAAAAATGCCGACTATCAATCTATTTCGATATTGCTTCACACGGACCGGCTGAAAAAGTATGCGCTGGATCATCATCTTGCTTCCGATAAAAAGCAGCCGGCGGATACAAATATTCTACTGGAAGGTGATGTTTTTATCAAAAGTTATTTTGAGTCGCTGGCACCTTATGCGGAGGCTGCGGACCGTGTGAGTCCACAGATGGAAACCATTAAAATCTATGAACTGGTTACTTTACTGCTGGAAAGACATCCGGAGTTAAAGGATCTGTTGTTTGATTTTTCTGAGCCCTTTAAGATTGATCTGGAGGAATTTATGCTAAAGAATTATAAATATAATGTTCCACTGGAAAACTTTGCCAAACTATCGGGGCGAAGCTTAGCCAGCTTTAAACGCGATTTTGAAAAGATATTCCGGACTTCACCCCGAAAATGGTTAAAGGAAAAACGTCTTTCGGAGGCTTACTATCTGATTGAAAACAAAAGCAAAAGACCCGCGGATATCTACCTGGATCTTGGCTTTGAAAACCTCTCTCATTTTTACGCTTCCTTTAAAGAGAAATTTGGGATAACGCCTGCAACGATCAATTCGATCGCTTAATCAGTTTTTCCACCAGTAGCTGGGTGCTCCCCGGTCATGATCCAGATCAACGACTTCTCCGATAAGCGGTGTAATCAATGGCTGCTGCTGTTTCAGTGCTTCCTTTGAAATGCGTTCAAGAGGTTCATACCAGGCATGGTTAGCGAGAACAAATTTGGAAGAATGGACA
>Ga0213829_1000947_pt1 | contig 23032 bp, 19 predicted proteins | sample MC6MC0896MG_FD_180665 | JGI IMG/M metagenome (GOLD analysis project Ga0213829, IMG submission 180665) | Enriched soil aggregate microbial communities from Iowa State University, Ames, United States - MC6-MC0896-MG | ecosystem: Environmental > Terrestrial > Soil > Unclassified | place: USA: Iowa...
GCCTTTTTGGCTTCTTCTGCCTTTTTGGCTTCCTCTGCCTGCTTGGCTTCCGCGGCCAGCTTGGCCTTGCGCACCCCCACTCCCAAGCTTTGCAGGTACTCGACCAGCGCGTCCTCTTCCGTCTTGCCTTCAATGGCCTTGGGCGCGTCGGCGATCTGCTGATCCGTGTAAGGCACGCCCAGCATCCGCAGCGCACGCATGCGCTCGGCCACGTTCTCGCCGGTGATCACCGTCTTTTGCAGCCACGGATAGGCAGGCATGTTCGACTCGGGCACCAGCTTGCGCGGGTCGCGCAAGTGGATGCGGTGCCAGTCGTCGGAGTAACGCTCGCCCACGCGCGCCAGATCGGGACCCGTGCGCTTCGACCCCCACAGGAACGGATGGTCGAAGACCGATTCCGCCGCCGTCGAGTACGGCCCGTAGCGCTGCACTTCGGCGGCCAGCACGCGCACCTGCTGCGAGTGACAGCCGACGCAGCCTTCGCGGATGTACACGTCGCGGCCCATCAGCCGCAGCGGGCTGTAGGGTTCAACGCCCGCCACCGGCTGGGTCGTGCTGTGCTGGAAGAACAGCGGAACGATCTGGACCAGGCCCGCGAAGGACACCACCAGGATGCTCGCGATGATCATCCAGCCAATGTTCTTCTCAAGCGTCTGGTGAGAAAAGAAGCCAGTTTTCTTGTTGGCCATGATGTCCTCTCGTCAAACAGTGGCCGGCACGGCGGGCGCGTCAACGACGGCGACCGGCGGGCGAGCGGCATGGGGATCGTCCAGCGGAATGGCGGGGTTGACCGGCTGCGCACCGCGCACCGTCTTCCACACGTTCCAGGCCATGACGAACACCCCCGACAGGAACAACGTGCCACCGAGCAAGCGGATCAGGTAGTACGGAACGCGCGTCTTCAGTTCTTCGACGAAGCTGTAGACCAGGGTGCCGTCGGGTGCGGTGTCGCGCCACATCAGGCCCTGCTGCACGCCGGCGATCCACATGGCGGCGATGTACAGCACCACGCCGATGGTGGCGATCCAGAAGTGCAGTTCGATGGCGCGCACGCTGTACATCTTTTCGCGGCCATACAGGCGCGGGATCAGGTAGTAGAGCGAGCCAAACGAGATCATCGCCACCCAGCCCAGCGCGCCGGAGTGCACGTGGCCGATGGTCCAGTCCGTGTAGTGCGACAGCGCGTTGACGGTGCGGATCGACATCATCGACCCTTCAAACGTGGACATGCCGTAGAACGACAGGGCCGTGACCATGAACTTCAGGATCGGGTCGGTGCGCAGCTTGTACCAGGCGCCTTGCAGCGTCATGATGCCGTTGATCATCCCGCCCCAGGACGGCGCCAGCAGAATCAGCGAAAACGTCATGCCCAGCGATTGCGTCCAGTCAGGCAGCGACGTGTACAGCAGGTGGTGCGGGCCCGCCCACATGTACGTGAAGGCCAGCGCCCAGAAGTGAACGATGGACAGGCGGTACGAATAGATCGGGCGGCCTGCCTGCTTGGGCACGAAGTAATACATCATGCCCAGGAAGCTCGTCGTCAGGAAAAAGCCCACGGCGTTATGGCCATACCACCACTGCACCATGGCGTCTTGCACGCCCGCGTAAGCCGAGTACGACTTCCACATCGACACCGGCATTTCGATGTTGTTGAAGATGTGGAGAATGGCGATGGTGAGGATGTACGAGCCGAAGAACCAGTTGGCCACGTAGATGTGTTTGGACCGGCGCTTGATGATCGTGCCGAAGAACACGATGGCGTAGGCCACCCAGACCAGCGTGATCAGGATGTCGATGGGCCATTCGAGTTCGGCGTATTCCTTGCTGCTGGTGAACCCCATCGGCAAGGTGATCGCGGCGGCGACGATGACGACCTGCCAGCCCCAGAACGTGAAGGCGGCAAGCTTGTCGCAGAACAGCCGCGCCTGACAGGTGCGTTGCACAACGTAGTACGACGTCGTGAACAGCGCGCTACCGCCGAACGCGAAGATGACCGCGTTGGTGTGCAGCGGACGCAGGCGGCCGTAGCTGAGCCATGCGGTGTCGAAATTCAACTGAGGCCAAATCAGCTGCGCGGCGATAAAAACGCCCACAGCCATGCCGACAATGCCCCACACCACCGTCATGAGCGCGAACTGCCTCACGATCTTGTAGTTGAAGGTATCGGCCTTGCTTGCGATTGCGGCGCAATCGTTCATCACCCTTCCCCTAAAGTAACAAATAGCTCCAGGCTTGAATGATGGGACTAGTCACAGGAGTCGGCGTTGATATGGATCAAGCGCCAGAGGGCTGGTGCGGGAACGCTGCGCCTGCGCAACGCACCATCAACTGCGGCTGGCCGGGCCGCTGTCGTCGTCGCGCAAGATGGCGGTGCCGGCGTTGTCGGTATCGTCGTACTGGCCGTTGAAAACGGCCCACCAGAGCGACACGCCTATCGCCAGCACAAACAGCAACGACAAGGGCAACAGCAGGTAGAGGATGGTCATGGCGCGGCTTCCAGCGCAGCCGGCGAAGCGATGGCGCCCGACCAGTCGCGGCGGCACAAGCGCCACGAGTTATAGGCCACGGCCAATGACGACACCAGCATCGTGATGGCGGCCAGCCACGGCTGCACCCAGCCCATCAGCGCAAGCGGCGTCATGAGCAGGTGCCAGATCAGCGAGCCATACAGGTTCTGCCGCGCCTTGTGGCGCGCCTGTTGCAAGAGTTCGTTCAGCGCGGCGTCCGGCATTGTGGGATGCGCGGCCAGCGCAGAGTGCGCGGACGCCATGGCGGTAGGCACCGCCATCGACATCGCGCACGGACAGCTCATGACCAGCAACGCCACCATCACCGGAATGCTGTGCGCGGGATCGATATACGCCCAGCCCGCGGCGGCCGCCAAGGCCAGCGCCACCTGGATCATGACGAAGCGTGAAGCCAGCCGGTCGGCGCGCGCCCCAAGGTCCAGCCGTTGCGCCTCGACGCGTTGATGGCGCTGCCCGCCCGCCGCACCGCCAAACGATTGGCGGGCGCACAGTTCCAGGTAGCGGGCCGTCAGCAAAAAGGCCACGAACATCGTGACCGAATCAAAATAGACTTCGCCGCGCCCCGTCCAGGTGGCATGAACGCTGGGGATGAACGCGGCGACGATGCCAAGCGCTACCGGCACGTCCATGCCGGCGCGCCCATGACGCAGGTTGTCGCCGGCGTGGCGCCAGATGGGCCACGCTGAATACAGCACCACGGGGATGGTCAGCGCGAAGCTGGCCCAGTTCATCAGCACGATGGCCCAGTCCAGCGTTTCCAACGCATCGGCGGGCATGCTGTCGTGACGCAGGTAGCCGGGCCACGCGAACATCATCACCTGCATCATCGCCAGCCAGGCCAGCGACAGGCGCACCAGGGCATGGCGGCGCTGCTGGCGGTCGGTATCTGACAGGCAGGCCGGGACGGCGAAGATCGATTTTGCTCGCATGCGCCGATGGTAACGAGCGCCCCCGCCTGCCGCCTTGATCTGGATCAAGCCGCTTTTTATGGCTTGCCCGCGAACGGGATCAGGGACGTTGCTGGCGCAGCACGCTCAGCACCGCGCGGATCAGCGTAGCCAGTTCGTCTTCGGGGATCGTCAGCGCAGGCGTCAGGTACACGACGTTGCCGAATGGGCGCACCCACACCCCGGCGTCGACCAGCCGCCGCTTCAAGGCTTCGCGGTCAGTGATGCCATCCAGCTCCACCACACCGATCGCGCCCAGCACGCGCACATCGCGCACCCAGGGCAGGTCGCGGCACGGTTCCAGGCCCGTCGCCAACGCCCGCGACAGCGCCTGCGCCTGCGCCAGCCGGGGTTCGGACTCGAACAGATCCAGCGAGGCATTGGCCGCCGCGCAGGCCAGCGCATTGCCCATGAATGTGGGGCCGTGCATCAGCGCGTGCGCCGGGTTGTCGGACCAGAACGCGTCGAACACCCGGTTGCTGGCGACGGTGGCGGCCAGCGGCAGCGTGCCGCCCGTCAGCGCCTTGGACAACGTGATGATGTCGGGCTTGATGCCGGCCTGCTCAAACGCGAACATCGAGCCTGTGCGCCCGAAGCCGGTGAAGATTTCGTCGAAGATCAGCAGCAGGCCGTGGCGGTCGGCCAGGCGGCGCAAGCGGCGCAGCACTTCCGGGTCATGCAGCAACATGCCGCCCGCGCCCTGCACCAGCGGTTCGACGAGGATGCCCGCCAGTTGCGGCCCCCGCGTTTCCAGGAACTGGTCCAGCGCCGCCAGGGTGGCGTCATCACGCGGCAGGTCCACGATGTCGTGCTCGGCCAGCATGCCCCGGTACAGGCTGTGCATGCCGTCGTCGGGATCGCACACGGCCATGGTGCCGAACGTGTCACCGTGATAGCCGCCTCGAAACGCCAGGAATCGGCTGCGGCCGCGCTCGCCTTGGTTCAGCCAGAACTGCACCGCCATCTTCATGGCGACTTCCACCGCCACGGACCCCGAGTCGGTATAGAAGACGCGGTCCAGCCCCGGCCCCAACAGCCCGGCCAGCCGGCGCGCCAGCGTCAGCGCGGGCTCGTGGGTCAGGCCGCCGAACATCACATGCGGCATGGCGTCCAGTTGCGCGCGCACGGCCTGAGCAATGTGCGGGTGGTTGTAACCGTGACAGGCCGTCCACCAGGACGCCACGCCATCGATCAGGCTGCGCCCATCGGCCAGTTCCAGCCGGCTGCCGTGGCTGCGCACGACGGGCAGCGGCGGCGTCACCGTTTTCATTTGGGCATAGGGGAGCCAGATGTGGGGCTGGCCCTGGGCCACCCAGTCGGGCGTGTGCATGTTTGAGCTCCGAAAAAGCAGGCGCCGCCGCAGGCATTCCCGGCGCCTGGGACGCCGGAAAGCGCCGCGCGCGCCTCCACTACAATGGCCCGCATTCTACGGCTTGGCGCGGGCATTGCCCTTGCCCGGCCGCTGCCGGAACGATTGATGTCTAAGCTGGATTCCCTGTTTTCCTCTGCGTTGGCCGACGCCGACACCCGCCGCGTACGCCGCCGGCTGCGCACCGCCACGGCCGCGCCGCCCGGGCGCATCGTGCTCAATGGCGCCCCCGTGCTGAACTTTTCCAGCAACGATTATCTGGGCCTGTCCAAGCACCCGCTGCTGATCGAACGTGCGCGCGAATGGGCGGCCCGCCATGGTGCGGGCGCGCAAGCGTCGCGGCTCGTGTGCGGCAACCTGGACTTGCACGAACAGGTGGAAGCCAAGCTGGCCCGCCTGAAAGGCACCGAGGCCGCGCTGCTGCTGGCGTCGGGCTGGCAGGCCAACGCCGCGGTGCTGCCCGCCCTGCTGCGCGCAGCCGCCAGCCAAGGCGACATCGAGCTCTACGCCGACAAGCTCAACCACGCCAGCCTGCATCAAGGGTGCCAGGCGGCCGGGGTCAAGCAGATTCGGTTCCGGCACAACGACCTGGACCATCTGGAAAGCCTGCTCGCCGCCAAGTCGGCCACCGGCGCGGGTACGGGCAAACCAGTGACCCGCTTCATCGTCACCGAAAGCGTGTTCAGCATGGACGGCGACCGCACCGACGTCGTCCGGCTGGCGGACCTGGCCGACCGCTACCAAGCCTTTGTCTACCTGGACGAAGCGCACGCAACTGGCGTGCTGGGACCCGGCGGCATGGGGCTGGCAGGGCTGGCGCCCGGGCGTATCGATCTGGCGATGGGCACGTTCAGCAAGGCGCTGGGCGGGTTCGGCGCGTATGTGGCCGGGTCGCGCGCGCTGTGCGACTACCTGATCAACACGTGCTCCGGCTTCATCTACACCACGGCATTGCCGCCCGCCGTGCTGGGCGCAATGGACGCCGCGCTCGACCTCGTGCCGGCCCTGGACGCCGAACGCGCCCGGCTGTGCGCGAACGGCGACCGGCTGCGCGCCGCGCTGCAAGACATGGGTTTGGACACCGGCGATTCCTCCACGCAGATCGTGCCGGCCATCGTGGGCGACGAAGCGCGCGCGCTGGACATGGCGGCCAGCCTGGAACGCCGGGGCCTGCTGGCCGTGGCCATCCGCCCGCCCACGGTGCCAGCCGGCACCAGCCGCTTGCGCCTGACGCTCAGCGCCGCGCACCGAGACGCCGACGTCGCGCAGCTGATCGACGGCATCAAGGCGGTGCTGGCATGAGTACCCTGCGCCCCACCCTGCTCTTCGTTCACGGCTGGGCGTTCGACGCGTCCGTCTGGACGCCGCTGCGCGCCGCGCTTGGCGACTGGCCGCAAGCCGTTACCGACGCGGGTTACTTTGGCGCCGGAGAAGCGGCCGCAGGGAGCCGTCCCGTCACCGGCCCCGTCATCGCCATCGGCCATTCACTGGGCGTGATGCGCCTGTTGCGAGACCTGCCGTCGAATTGCGTAGGCGTGGTGTCGATCAACGGCTTCCCCCGTTTTAGCGCCGCGCCGGACTTTGACGCCGGGGTGCCGCGCCGCACGCTCGACCGCATGATGAAACGATTGTCGGCCGACCCGGCCGCCGTCGTGCAGGACTTTCGCGTACGTTGCGGAGAGGCGTCCGCATTGGGTGAACCGCGCCTGGAACCGCTGGCCCGCGACCTGGAACGATTGAGCGACGACGACCAGCGCAGCGCGTTGGCGGCGCTGCCCGTGCCCTTGCTGATCCTGGCCGGGGAAGAGGACCCCATCGTTCCCCCCGCCATGACGCAGGCCGCGTTCGGCGGTCGCGTGGGTGACGAACGGCACGATCTGGAACACGGCGGCCATTTGCTGCCGGTGTCGGACGCGCCCTGGTGCGCGCGCCATATCGCCGGCTTCATCGCCCGCGTGGCGCCAGCGGCTTGATGCCCTGCGCAAGGAAAGCCCTTCTATGCCAGCCGTAACACCCGCCTTGACGCCCGCCGTCACTCAAGCCCCACCACGCAATGCCCGGGTCGGCGCCCGCTTCGGCGCCGCCGCCCACCGCTATGACGGCCATGCGCCCATCCAGCGCATCACCGCCGAACGGCTGGCCAGCGATATCGCCCGCTTGAACTTGCCCAAGCGCCCTCGCATCCTGGAAATCGGTTGCGGCACCGGGTTGCTGACCCAGGCCCTGGCGCGCCGGCTGGGTGCGGCAGACTGGACCATCACCGACATTTCGCCCGCCATGCTCGCCGCCGCCCAGCGCGGCCCGGCGCTACCCGGCACGGCGCGCTACCTGGTGCTGGATGGCGAATACCCCCAGGCGCTGGATGGCGAGTACGACCTGATCTGCTCCAGCCTGGCCGTGCAATGGTTCACGGACCTGAACGCCGGCCTGGGCCGGCTCGCCGCGCGACTGGCGCCCGGCGGCCATCTGGCCGTGGCCACGCTGGCGGCAGGCACCTTCGCCGAATGGCAGGACGCGCATCTGGCGGCGGGTTTCGTTGCCGCCACGCCCCCCTACCCGCCGTGCCCGCTCATCCGTCCCGCCATGAGCAATCTGGCCGGTGGCGTGCGCAGCGAACGGCTGATACAAAATCATCCTGATGGCCTTGCATTTCTGAAGGGCCTGAAAGGCATCGGCGCCACCACGCCCGCCCCCGGACGCCCGCCGCTTTCTGCGGCGGCGCTGCGTCGGGTGTTGGCGGCGTTTGACGAACAAGGAGCCACGGTGACGTATCACCTGGCCTACGGTATGTGGAAACTATCGACGCAACGCCCCGCCGGGGTTTTCGTGACCGGCACTGACACCGGCATCGGCAAGACGCTGGTGTCCGCCATCCTGGCGCGCGCCTGGAATGCCGACTACTGGAAGCCGGTGCAGACCGGCGTCTCCGAAGATCCAGGCGACACCGACACCGTCGCCCAGTTGGCGCAACTGCCTCCCGAACGCCTGCACCTGCCGGCTTACGTGCTGCAAGCGCCGCTGTCGCCCTGGGCCGCGGCCACACTGGAAGACACCGTCGTCGACGCCACCACCATCGTGCCCCCCGCCACCACCGCCCCGCTGATCGTGGAAGGCGCGGGCGGCCTGTACGTGCCGATCGACGACACGCACATGATGATCGACCTGATCGCCCGGCTGGACATGCCCGTGGTGCTGGCCGCGCGCAGCGGGCTGGGCACCATCAACCACACGCTGCTCAGCGTAGAAGCGCTGAAGCGTCGCGGCATCCCGATTCTAGGCGTGGTGATGAGCGGCCCGCTGTCGGCCGGTAACAAGGAAGCCATCGAACGCTTTGGCGACGTTCGCGTACTGGCCGAAATCCCGCCCCTGGCGCACGTTGACGCGGCAGCCGTCGCAAAGCTGGCGCAAAGCATCCCGCCGCTGGAGGAATGCCTGGCCGCGCTAGGCGGAGCGCCGGCGGTGGCGGATTAAGGGGACGGCATCACCCAAACGCCCCCCCTGCCCGTAACGCCTCGGCCCGTTCGGGCGATATCCCTGCCTCCTCCAGCACCTCGTCGCTATGCTCTCCGAACGCGGGTGCGGCGCTTGGGGTGCCGGGCGCGGTGCGGCCGAACTTGATGGCTTGGGCGAAGCCGCGGTAGCTGCCGACGACGGGGTGGGTGAAGGTCGAGATCATGTTTTCGGCTTGCACTTGCGGGAAGTCGAACATGTCTTCCACGCCGCGCGCGGCGGCGCAGGGGACGGCTTCGCCGAACCAGGCTTCCCATTCCAGCGCGCTGCGGGCGCGCAACGCCTCGTGCAGACGCGGCACGATTTCGTCGCGGTGTTCGGCGCGCTTGCGCACCGAGTCGTAACGCGCGTTTGCGGCCAGGTCTGACAAGCCGGTTTTCTCGCACAGGGCTTGCCAGAAATGCGGCGTGTTCGCAGAAATGTACAGATAGCCCTCGCCCGTGGGGTGGATACCCGTGATGCCGCCCGAGCGCATGTCGCGGCCGATGTGGCGCGGTTCGCCTTCGGCCCAGATCAATCTTGCCGATTGCAGGGCCAGCGCGCTGCGCAGCAACGACACGCCCACGAACTGGCCACGCCCGCTGCGTTCACGTTCGTAGAGCGCCGACGCGACGCCCGCCGCCACCATCGACGACGCGTAGTAATCCACGATCGATCCGTACAGGATCTCGGGCGGGCCATCGGCCTTGCCCTGCAACGCGCACATGCCCGTCATCGTTTGCAGCACCTGGTCGTAGCCCGCTTTGTCCTTCAAGGGGCCGGACTCGCCATAACCCGACACGGCGCAATAGATCAGGCGCGGGTTCAGCTCGGCCAGCTGTTCGTAGGCGATGCCCAGCCGCGCCGGCACGCTGGGCCGAAAGTTGTGGACCAGCACATCCGCCTGCCGGGCGAGCTCATGCAGCACGGCCAGCGCGTCGGGATTTTTCAGGTCCAGCACCAGGCCGCGCTTGCCCCGGTTCACCCCCAGAAAGGCGCGGCTTTCGGCATCGAGCGTAGACGGATATTTGCGCAGGTTGTCGCCCGTGGGCGGCTCGACTTTGATGACGTCCGCCCCCTGGTCCGCCAGCAAGGTGCAGCCGTATGGGCCGGCGATGTAGGCGCTAAGGTCCAGCACGCGCACGCCCGCCAAGGGGCCGCCGGTGTGCTGCGCCGCGGTGGTTGCTGCGCCCGGCATCATTGCGCCTCCGCGTTGACCAGACCCAGCCCCGAGGCCGCGCGCAAAATCGCTTCGGCGCGGCGCAGGAAGGGGCCGTCGATCATGCGGCCGTCCACGACGAACGCCGCAACGCCCTTTGCAGAGGCCTCGCGCGCCGCCAGCACCACGCGGCCCGCGTGGGCGATTTCTTCGTCTGTAGGGCGAAATGCCGCATTGGCCAGCGCCACTTGTTTGGGGTGAATGCAGCTCTTGCCTAGAAAGCCAAAGCTACGCGCCAACGCCGCTTCGGCGCGATAGCCCGCTTCGTCTTCGATATTGGCAAACGCCGAGTCATAGGCGAACACGCCCGCCTCGGCCGCGGCCATCCGCAAGGCGAACATGGCTTGCTGCACGGCGGCAGGTTCGCGGCGGCCGATGCCTGCCGGCTCGAACAAGTCGCCCAAGCCCAATTGCAAACCGGCCACGCTGGGGTGCGCGGCCGCCAAATTCGCCGCCCGCCGCAACGCGCGCGGCGATTCGATGTTCAGCAGCAAGCCCACCGCGTCATTCACGCCGTTGGCGATACGCGCCTGTTCAATCGCGCTGGCTGCCGCCACCACATCTTCTTCGCGTTCCGCCTTCGGCAGGTTCACCAGATGCAGCCCCGGCCGCACAACCGCCTGCACGTCCGCATGAAAGTGTCCGGAGTCCAGCGCATTGACGCGCACGATCAGCGTCTTGCCAGACGCCGCCGCTTCCGGCCCCGCTAGCATACGGGCCAGATGGCCGCGCGCCTCGTCCTTGCGCGAGTCGGCCACGGCGTCTTCCAGGTCGAACGACAGGGCATCGGCGTCGCCATTGAAAGCCTTGGCGAACAACTCGGGACGCGATCCCGGAACGAACAGTTTGCTTCTCATGCGTGAACTCTTTGGGAAATAGGAATCGGGGCCGATGACGCGCTTACTGGATGGAGATGTTGCGATCGCTCGCCACCTGTTTCCACTTGGCCGCATCCGCCTGGACCAGGGCCGCAAACTGCGGCACGGTCAGTTCGGCCGGCACCGCGCTTTCCTCGGCGAACATGGCGCGCATCTTCTGGTCGTTCACGATGCCGCGGATTTCGGCGTTCAGCTTGTCCACCAGGGGTGCAGGCGTGCCCGCCGGGGCCAGCACGCCCCACCAGAGTTCCACCGAGTAGCCGGGCTGGCCTTCGCCTATCGTGGGCAGCGCCGGATAGAACTGCGAACGCTCAGGCGACGTCACCGCCAGCACGCGCAGCTTGCCGCCCTTGAGCAGCGACGCCGTGGATGCAAAGCTGCCAATCACAAAGTCCACGCGGCCACCCGCCAGATCATTCAGCGCATGCGACATGCCCTTGTAGGGCACATGCGTGAAGGACGTTTTCTCGCCGCCGGCCAGAATTTCGCTGGCCATCTGGTTGACCGAACCCAAGCCGGCGCTGCCGTAGGTCAGCTTGCCGGGTTCCTTGCGGCCTGCGGCCAGCAGATCGGCCATGGACTGATACGGCGAATCCTTGCCCACCACCAGCGCCATCGGGCTGCGCGCCAGCATCGCCACGGGCGCAAAGCTGCGCACCACGTCGTACTTCAGATTGGTCTGCACGGCGGCATTCGTCGTCAGCGTGGACGACGACAGCATCAGCACCGACCCATCCTTGGGCGCGCGCGCCACGTACTCCGCGCCAATCGCGCCGCCCGCGCCAGGGCGGTTTTCGACGATGACGGTGGTGGACAGCTTGGCGCCCAGCTTTTCGGCCAGCACGCGGGCGAAGACGTCATTGCTGCCGCCAGGCGGAAACGGCACCACCATCGTGATCGTGGCCGGCACGGCGGGTGCGGCTTGCGCCACGGACACGCCCGGCGCGCCCAGCGCCACGGTCAACGCCAACGCGGGCAATAAGGCGGCGCGTGCGCCGGCCAGGATCTTGTTCATGCGGTGTCTCCTCAATTGCGGTCTGGCCGGCATGGCATGCCTGGCGTTCAGCCGCTTGTCGTTGTGGTTGAAGCGGATACTAGGACGGCGCTCTGGTGATATAAAGCGAGGATTCTTAAAACACTACGTGAGGATTTCTGATGAAGATCGAGTCTTTCCGTACGCTTAACGCCGTGCTGCGCGGCGGCAGCTTTGCGGCGGGCGCGGCGGACATGAATCTGTCGCCCAGCGCGGTCAGCCTGCAAATGAAGCAGATGGAGGAATACTTCGGCCAGCCGCTGTTTGACCGTTCGGCGCTACAGGTGCGGCCCAACGCGTTTGCAGCCGAGGTGGATGCGGTGCTGCAAGAGGCGCTGTCGCGTTTGGACGAGTTGCGCCGGCGCAGCACCCCGGCCGTTGAGGGCCGCGTCCGCCTGGGCACGATCGAACCGTTGCAGGTCACGCTGCTGCCCCCGCTGCTGCGCAAGCTGCGCGAACGCTATCCGCTGCTGGACGTGCGGCTGGTGCGCGGCCGCGCCACGGAGCTGACAGAAAAACTGAAGCAAGGCGAGATCGACGCGGCCATCATCACGCAACCGGAAACGGGCGGCTCGCGCCGGCTGGCGTGGACGCCGCTGTTTCGTGAAACGCTGGTGCTGATTGCACCGCCCGATTCGCGTGAGACGCGCGTGGCGGAATTGTTCCAGCAGTACGAGTGGATTCGTTTCGACAAGACCACCATCGGCGGGCGCCTGGCCGCGCGCTATGTGGCGCAGCATGCGCCGCACGCGCGTTGCCGCATCGAAATGCAATCGCTGGCCGCGTTGACGGCGCTGGTGTCCGCCGGGCTGGGCGTGTGCGTGTTGCCGGAACCCGGGGCCAACTTGCTGGACGTGCACCCGGTGCGCGTGCTGCCGCTGGGCAAGCATGCGCCCTATCGCCAGATTTCATTCGTCTGCCGCCAGACCGACCAGGACAACCGCCTGGTGCAAGCGCTGCTGGAAGGCGCAAGGCCGTAATACCGAAACCCTACGCCCCGCCTTCCACCTTGGCCATATCGATGAACGCCCGCAACGCCGACGACACGCGCCGTTGCCGCGGGTAATACAGCATGAAGCCGGGAATAGTCGGGCACCAATCTTCCAGCAGCCGCACGAGTTTGCCGGCGGCCAGCAATTCCGTCACATAGGTTTCCGGCACGCTGCCAATGCCGATGCCGTCCACCGCGGCGCGCACCTCGGCGTGCACATCGCTCAGCGAAATGCGGCCGGGCACATCCAGCTCGATCGCCACGCCGTCCTTTTCGAATTCCCACTTATAGAATCGCCCGCTGGCAAAGCGATAGCGCACGCATTCGTGCTGCATCAAATCATTGGGATGCCGGGGCAGTCCGCGCCCTTGAAGATACGCGGGCGACGCCACGACCGCCGTGCGCAGGCGCGGGCCGATTTGCACGGCCACCATGTCTTCGGGAACGGCCTCCAGCAGACGCACCCCCGCATCAAAGCCCGAGGCCACGATATCGACAAAGTTATCGTCTTCCCCGATTTCCAGCCGGATATCCGGGTACGCCGTTAAAAAGCGCGCCGCAAACGGCATCAGCAACATGTAGGACGCCGCGCGCGAGGTGTTGATGCGCAGGGTGCCCGACGCCGACCCACGAAACTGGTTCATTTCCTCGAGCGCATCGCCCAGGTCATGCAGCACGGGCAGCATGCGCTCGGCCAGCCGTTGGCCCGCGTCGGTCAACGCCACGCTGCGCGTGGTGCGGTTGAACAGGTTCACGCCCAGCCGCTCTTCCAGGCTGCGGATGGCGTAGCTGACGGCGGAGGTCGACAAGCCCAGTTCCTCGCCCGCGCGGCGGAAACTACAGTGGCGGGCGACGGCGGCGAACGCGGCCAGGTGGGACAGGTTATCGGGCAGCATGATTGTGCTATTTCATCGAACAAAGCATGCGGAAATTCTAGCTTGATCCGCGGTTTCCACCGGAATATTGTAAACACCTGCTTAACAAATTCAGTCGAGATACCCCATGATTCAAGCCCGTGGCTACGCCGCCCACAGCACCGATACCCCCCTCGTCCCGTTCAGCTTCACCCGCCGCGAGCCGGGCGACGACGACGTGCTGATCGACATTCTGTACAGCGGCATCTGCCATTCCGACTTGCATCAGGCGCGCGGCGACTGGGGCAATTCCGTGTACCCGATGGTGCCGGGCCACGAAATCGTGGGCCGCGTCACGCAAGTCGGCAAGAACGTCAGCAAGTTCAAGACAGGCGACTACGCCGGCGTGGGCTGCATGGTGGATTCCTGCCTGCACTGCAAAGCCTGCCGCTTGAACCTGGAGCAATACTGCGAGGAAGGCGCAACGCTGACCTACAACGACAAGGAACGCGGCAGCGACCAACTCACCTTCGGCGGTTACTCCGACCGCATCGTCGTGAAGGAACACTTTGCGGTGAAGGTATCCGACAAGCTCGACCTGAAGGCCGTGGCCCCGCTGCTGTGCGCGGGCATCACGACCTATTCCCCGCTGCGTCACTGGAAGGTCGGCCCCGGCCAGAAGGTGGGCGTCATCGGCCTGGGCGGCCTGGGCCACATGGGCGTGAAGTTCGCCCACGCGATGGGCGCGCATGTCGTCATGATCACTACGTCTGCTGACAAGGGGCGCGACGCCAAGCGGCTGGGCGCCGACGACGTGCTGGTGTCACGCGACGCCGAAGCGATGGCGGCGCACGCCGGCACGTTCGACTTCCTGCTGAACACCGTGCCCGTCAGCCATGACGTGAACCCGTACATGGCGCTGCTGGGCTTGAACGGCACCATGGCGCTGGTCGGCGCGCTGACGCCGCTGGACCCCATCCCGGGCGCCAACCTGATCATGGGCCGCAAGTCGATTGCGGGCTCGGCCATCGGCGGCATGGAAGAAACGCAAGAGATGATGGACTTCTGCGCCGAACACGGCATCGTCAGCGATGTGGAAATGGTGCCGATCCAGTCCGTCAACGAGGCCTACGAACGCTTGATCAAGAACGATGTGAAGTACCGCTTCGTCATCGACATGGCTTCACTGGCCGAGCAACCGTTGGCCGCATAAGCTCGCCATCCGCGCAGGGTGAAAAAAAAGGGTGCCCGAAGGCACCCTGAATCCACCCTACAACAGCACCTACAACTGCAAAGCAATCATTTCAATCATGCGCGCAAGGCTGCTTACGCCACCTTCTGCGCCTTGCCGTGTTCAAACTGCGCTTCTTCCGTCGAGCCGGTCAGCGCGGTGGTCGACGACTGGCCGCCTTCGATCGTCTGCGTGACGGCGTCGAAGTAACCGGTGCCCACTTCGCGCTGGTGCTTGACCGCGGTGAAGCCCAGGTCGGCGGCGGCAAATTCCTTCTGCTGCAATTCCACGAAGGCGCTCATCTGGCGGCGGGCATAGCCGTGGGCCAATTCGAACATGCCGTAGTTCAGCGCGTGGAAGCCGGCCAGCGTGATGAACTGGAACTTGTAGCCCATGGCGCCCAGCTCGCGCTGGAACTTGGCGATGGTGCCGTCGTCCAGGTTCTTCTTCCAGTTGAACGAGGGCGAGCAGTTGTACGCCAGCAGCTTGCCCGGGAATTGGCGATGGATGGCGTCCGCGAACTTGCGGGCGTATTCCAGGTTGGGCGTGGACGTTTCGCACCAGATCAGGTCGGCGTACGGCGCATAGGCCAGACCGCGCGAGATGGCCTGGTCGATACCGGCCTTGGTGCGGAAGAAGCCCTCCACGGTGCGTTCGCCAGTGATGAACGGGCGGTCGTTTTCGTCGACGTCGCTGGTCACGAGGTCGGCCGCGTCGGCGTCGGTACGGGCCAGCAGCACAGTGGGTGTGCCCATCGTGTCGGCCGCCAGACGGGCGGACACCAGCTTGGCCACGGCCTCGCGGGTGGGCACCAGCACCTTGCCGCCCATGTGGCCGCACTTCTTCACGGAGGCCAGCTGGTCTTCAAAGTGCACGCCCGACGCGCCGGCGTCGATCATGGCCTTCATCAATTCGAAAGCGTTCAGCACGCCGCCGAAACCGGCTTCGGCATCGGCCACGATGGGCGCGAAGTAATCGATGTAGCCGTCGTCGCCCGGGTTCTTGCCTTCCATCCACTGGATCTGGTCGCAGCGGGCCAGCGAATTGTTGATGCGGCGAACCACTTGCGGCACCGAGTTGGCGGGGTACAGCGACTGGTCGGGATACATTTCGCCGGCCAGGTTGGCGTCACCGGCCACTTGCCAGCCAGACAGGTAAATCGCCTTCAGGCCGGCCTTGACCTGCTGCATGGCCTGGTTGCCCGTCAATGCGCCCAGCGAATTCACGAAAGGCTCGCTATGCAGTTGCTCCCACAGACGGGTCGCGCCACGCTGGGCCAGCGTGTGCTGCACGCTGATGGAGCCGCGCAGGCGGATGACATCTTCGGCGCTGTAGTCGCGCTTGATGCCCTGCCACCGGCTGTTCTCGGCCCAGTCTTTCTGCAGATTGCGGATTTCGGTTTCGCGATTGCTCATGGTGATGCTCCTGGTCAGTGATGAGAAGACTTCAAAAGATTCGCGTCTTGCATTGCGTGAATCGTTGGACAAAGTCTATGCCTGTGCTGCGGAGCAATGTGGACTGATGTCTTATAGAAGATGAAAAATGTTTTTCTTATAAATCATTAACTTATAAGTCCAGTTTCGCATTACGAAACGATATTGTTATCTGTGAAATGCGCTCTCGTTGCACAGCAGCAGGAACTTTCACATGACGAGACTTACATTTCATAATGCGAAAAAATGGCCGTTTTCGAAGCGCCTACAATGCCTCCATTCCGATGATCTCCATGGTTTCGCTATGACCCTGTCTCACGGCCCGTTGGGCCAGAGCGTGGCCTACGCCTCGCAATACGACCCGTCCCTGCTCTTTCCCATTGCGCGTTCGCACAACCGCGCGGCGCTGAATCTCACCGCCGGCAGCCTGCCCTTTACGGGCGTGGACTTGTGGAACGCCTATGAGCTGTCGTGGCTGGACGCCAAGGGCAAGCCGCGCGTCGCCATGGCGACGTTCTCGGTGCCGGCCGACAGCCCCAACATCATCGAGTCCAAGTCGTTCAAGCTCTATCTGAATTCGTTCAACCAGACGCGCCTGGTGAATTCGGCCGCATTGCGCGGGCGCCTGGAACGTGACCTGAGCGCCGCCGCGGGTGCGCCAGTGGGCCTGGATTTTTTCCTGCCGCAGCGCTTTTCTGAATTGCAGATGGGTGAGATGGACGGCATCTACATCGACAAGCTGGATATCGAAATCGATACGTATGAACCTGCGCCCGAGGTGCTGCGCACGCGGCCCGGCGATGTGGTCGAGGAAACGCTGGCGTCGCGCTTGTTGAAGTCGAACTGCCCGGTCACCGGGCAACCCGATTGGGCCAGCGTGCAGATCCGTTATCGCGGCGCGCCCATCGACCGCGAATCGCTGCTGCGCTATGTGGTGTCGTTCCGCCAGCACGCTGAATTCCACGAGCACTGCGTGGAACGCATCTTCAGCGACATCATGCAAGCCTGCGCACCTGAACAACTGACCGTCTACGCACGCTATACGCGCCGCGGCGGGCTGGACATCAACCCCTGGCGCAGCAACTTCGAAAGCGCGCCCCCGGCCGACGTCCGCACCGTCCGCCAGTAAGCGCGCGTTGCCCGCCGCCCGGCGGGCGGCATCAACGCGCCCCGTCGCGCTGACAAGCAGTTACAGAAAGCCTGCTTCGAATCGATATCGTTTATTGTTGCCCCGGCATCCAGGCGGGCCTTCGGACCCGCCGCCACATCCGAACCGCAGTCATTCAACTCCCCACAGGAGGCCGTAATGCAAGTCCGTGATTGGTTTGTCGAGCGTCAACCCGAATTTGCCCAGTGGCGGCAAGACATTCATGCCCACCCCGAATTAGGCTTTCAGGAACATCGCACGGCGCAGGCCGTGGCGTCCAAGCTGGCGCAATGGGGGCTGGAGGTGCATCGCGGCGTAGGGCGCACCGGCGTGGTGGGCGTGCTGCGTGGCGAACGCGCAGGCAAGCGCAGCATCGGCCTGCGTGCCGACATGGATGCGCTGCCCATGCAGGAGAAAACCACGCTGCCCTACCGTTCCACGCACGACGGCAACTTCCATGGCTGCGGACACGACGGGCACACGGCCACGCTGCTGGCCGTGGCGCTGCACCTGTCACAGAACCGCGATTTCGCGGGCACCGTCAACTTCATCTTCCAGCCCGCCGAAGAAACGCTGGCCGGCGGCGCCGCAATGCTCGAAGACGGCCTCTTCACCCGCTTTCCCTGCGACGAAATCTACGGCCTGCACAACAACCCCATGGTGGGCAAAGGGCGCGTCGCCGTGCGCGAAGGCGCGTTGCTGGCGGCCTGTGACGGCTTCACCATCCGCGTGCATGGCGTGGGATGCCACGGCGGCATGCCGCAGCAAGGCAACGACCCCGTCGTTATCGCCAGCCAATTGGTGGGCATGCTGCAAACCGTGGTCAGCCGTTCGCTGGACCCCTTGGTGGCGGGCGTGCTCAGCGTAGGCATGATGAACGGCGGCACCGCGCGCAACGTCATCCCCGACCTGATGGAGCTGCAAGGCACGGTGCGCACGCTGAGCATCCCCGCGCGCGAAACCGCCTTGCGCCGCGTGCGTGAAATCTGCGACGGCCTGGCGGCCAGCCACGCCACCCGCATCGATTGCGAATTCGATCTAGGCTGCCCGCCTACCATCAACGCGCCCGGCCCCACCGCCACGGTGGCCGCCGCCGCCGCGCGCGTGGTCGGCCAAAACCTGGTTGACGCGCAGATCACGCCGCTGATGGCGTCCGAAGACTTTTCGTATCTGCTCCAGGCGTGTCCCGGCGCGTACTTCTTCGTCGGCCAAGACGGCCACTTCTGCCACCACCCCGAGTACGACTTCGACGACGACATTCTGCCCATCGGCGCAAGCGTCTTCGTTGAAATCGTGCGCGACCGCCTGGGCTGACCCGCCCCGCTCTTTTCGAGTCGCCGGTCTGGGCTGACCGCCCTTCCCCACTTTTTTGAATCCCCGGAGCGTGGCGCTCAAGCGCCGCGCGCCGCGCCCCCTTGCGCCTTCGTCACGCTTGCAGGAGTCTCTGATGACGTCTGTTTCCGCTTCCTCTTACACCGTTTCGGCCAGCATGCGCCGCCGCGTGGTTATCGCGTCGGTGCTGGGCAATGCCTTCGAATGGTTCGACTTCGCCATCTACGGCATGTTCGCCACGGTCATCGCAAAGCTGTACTTCCCCACCGGCGACAACGAAACGTCGCTGCTGTTTGGGCTGGCCACGTTTGGCGTGGCGTTTGCCGTGCGGCCGATCGGCGGTTTGGTGCTGGGTTTGTACGCCGACCGCTACGGACGGCGCCGCGCGCTGTCTTTGATGATCTTGATGATGGCGGGCGGCACCGCCATGATTGGCGCGCTGCCCACTTACGCGTCCATAGGCGTGGCCGCCAGCGTGCTGATGCTGGTGGCGCGGCTGATCCAGGGCTTTTCGGTGGGCGGCGAATACGCCAGCGCCAGCGCCATGCTGGTGGAATTCGCCCCGAAAGGACGCCGTGGCCTGTATGGCAGTTTTCAGATGTGCTCGCAGTCGCTGGCGTTTTCAATTGGGGCGGGCGTGGTGCATCTGCTGTCGTCCAACCTGTCGACGGCCGACCTGGAAAGCTGGGGCTGGCGCCTCCCGTTCCTGTTTGGCGTGCTGATTGGCCCCATCGGCTATTACCTGCGCACGCAGGTGGACGAAACGCCCGAGTTCCGGCGCTTTCAGGACCAGCGCGTCAAACCCCAGCAAACCACGTTCCGCACCTTGTTTTCACGCTATCCGCGCGAGCTCATCGGATCGTTCTGCGTCGTCGTGACCGGCACGGCGTCCAATTACGTCATGTTGCTGTACCTGCCCATCTTCGCCGTGCGGGAATTGGGCCTGACGATGGGCGACGCGCAACTCAGCAGTGCGCTGGCCGGGGCCTTGCTGCTGGTGCTGTGCCCCTTGTCGGGCGCGTTGTCTGACCGGCTGTCGCGCCGTGCGCTGATGCTGCCTGCCACGCTGGCCTTTGGCATCGCCACCTGGGTCATGATGGCGCGCGTGCTGCACAACCCGTCCTTCGCCACACTCGTGCAAGCGCAATTGCTGGCGGCGGCGTGCATGGGCTTCATGTGGGGGCCGACGCCCGCGCTGATGACCGAAATCCTGCCCGTCAACCTGCGGTCCACGGGCGTATCGCTGTCGTACAACCTGGCGGTGATGCTGTTCGGGGGCCTGGCGCCGTTCCTCAACACGGCGCTGATCCGGTACACCGGCGATCGCATGGCGCCGGCGTATTACGTCGGCCTGTGCGTGGTCATCGGACTGGCGGGCTTGTTGTTGCTGGGACGGTTCAGGGACGCGCCACCGCGCCCCCAGCCGTCATCGGCTCGGCGCGACGCGCCTGCACCGCGATCCATTGCGCCAGGAACGCCGCGGCCGTGAACGCCACACCAGCGCCCACCCACGGCCCCTGCCGCATGCCGGCGTCCAGCAGCAAACCAAACGCCAGCGGCCCCAGCGCCGAGCCCACGTCCATGCCTGAATACACCAAGCCGTAGACAGAACCCGTCGACCCCTTGGGCGTTACGCGGCGGATCAGCATGTCGCGCGACGGCGCGGCCACGCCCGAGCAGAAACCGGCCAGCGCCACCACCGGTGCGGCAAACGCGGCCGGCACCAGACCCAGCGCCAGCACGACAAGCGTCAGGCCCGCCAGAATCAACGCCACCATCACCGTGCGTTCGGTGCGCGGGTTGGCCGACACCAGGAAACCGCCCGCCGCCATCCCCACGGCCGACGCCACCATATAGCCGGACAAGGCCGAGCTGGCGGCCACCTTGGACAAGTCGTACAGCTGGCCCAAGAGCGGAATCGTGTAGTTCTGCACCGACGACAGCGCAATCGACGTGCACGCAAAAAACAGGAACGCGCCCCACAACGCCGGCTTGGACAGCAAGGTGCCCAGCGTGGTCAACACGCTTTCCTGGGGTTTGGCGGCGGCCGGCTTGGCGGATTTGGCGTCTGGCTGAACCTCCAGCGGCGACGGGCCGCCGATGAGATGACGGCCGATCACCGTCAGCAGCAGCACCGCCGCCACCAGACCCGCCGCGCTATAGGCCGCCACGCGCCAATCGGCCAGCAAGGTGATCGTCGTCATGAAGACCGGCGTCAGCGCCCAGCCCAGGTTGCCCGTCAGCCCGTGCGCCGAAAACGCATGGCCCAGACGCGGCGCGGTAATCCGATGGTTGATGATGGAGTAGTCCGCCGGGTGGAACACCGAATTGCCGATGCCGCCCACCACGGCGGCGGCCACCAGCATCGTATACCCCGTGGCCGACCCGATCAGCAGGCCCGACACCACAAAGCACGCCAGCCCGAACCACAGCACCGGCCGCGCGCCGATGCGGTCCACCACAAAGCCCGAAGACGCCTGGCCGATTCCCGACACCACATAGAACGTGGACACCAGCAAGCCCAGCCGGGCGAAGTCCAGCCCGAACTCGTTGCCCAGCGACACGTACAGGGAAGGCAGCACCAGTTGGAAGAAATGCGACGAGGCGTGCGCAACGCCAATCAGCAGGATGATTTTCCAGTCGCGCCGGCGGACATCGGCATCCGAGGGCAAAGCATTGGCAGCGGTGTTCATTGCAGAAGGCCGCGGGCAGCGGCGGAAGGCGCCCGCCAAAGGCGGTGCAAGGTTGTCTCCGGCAACGTCCGGAAGAACCGGGCGTTGTGTGCTTGGCGATGTGGTCCGGCGGGCCGGCCGATCGCTCTTGAAATATGACGGCAGCCGTCTTGCGCGAGCCGGGCTGCCGGCGTGTTGCGAAACCAAGGGTTGGGGCAAAACAAACATGGCCAGTACTTTCGTACCAGCCATGGCCATGCATTTACAGCGCTTTCTCGCGGATGGCGGGCCAGGCGCGTTGCAGGTAATACAACATCGACCACACCGTCAGCACCGCCGCCACGATGATCAGCACATCGCCCATCAGCTTGGTGCTGATGCCGTAGATCGGCTGGTTGTACAGCAGGCACGGAATCGCCACCATCTGGGCGGCGGTTTTGAACTTGCCCAGGCGGTGCACGGCCACGCTGGCGCTGGCGCCGATCTTGGCCATCCATTCGCGCAACGCCGAAATGGTGATTTCGCGGCCGATGATGATCAGCGAAATGAAGGCGTCGACGCGGCTCAAGTCCAGCAGGACGATCAGTGCAGCGCACACCATCAGCTTGTCGGCAACCGGGTCCAGGAACGCGCCAAAGGCCGAGGTCTGGTTCCAGCGGCGGGCCAGCCAGCCGTCGAACCAGTCGGTCAGCGCCGCGATGATGAATGCCCAAGCGGCAAAGGTGTCACGCGTGGGGACCGACATCCAGCTCTCGGGCAGGTAGAACAGCCCGACCACCAGCGGAATCATGGCGATGCGCAGCCATGTCAGGATAATGGGTACGTTAATTGGCATAGTGTCCGTATGCTACATCAGCCACGTGACGCTGGCTGTATCGGCGCCTCGGCATGACCGCCCGCTGGCCGCATGGGCGAACCGGGCTACCCACGCAACGCCTCGTAAATGCGTTCGGCCAAGTCCTGGGAAATGCCATCCACCGACGCCAGATCTTCGATGCTGGCCGACGCCACGCCCGAAAATCCGCCGAAACGGGCCAACAACCGTTGACGCCGGCGCGCGCCCACGCCTTCGATTTCCTCCAGCCGTGACACGTTACGCGTCTTGGCGCGCCGCGCCCGCATGCCGGTGATGGCGAAACGGTGGGCTTCGTCGCGCACCTGGGCGATCAGCATCAGCGCGGCCGACTCGCCGCCCAGCGCCACCGGGGGCCGTTCGTCGGCGAACACCAGCGTTTCCAGGCCGACCTTGCGCCCTTCTCCCTTGGCCACGCCCACCAGCGTCTGGATGTCCAGCCCTAATTCCACGAACACCTTGCGAGCCACTTCCACCTGGCCCTTGCCGCCGTCGATCAGCACCAGGCCCGGCATTGGCGCGTCGCCATCCGCCACCTTGGCGAAGCGGCGCGTCAGCACCTGGCGCATGGCGGCGTAGTCGTCCCCCGGCGTGATGCCGGCAATGTTGTAACGGCGGTACAGCGAGGGCTGCATGTCGTGGTGTTCGAACACCACACAGGATGCCTGCGTCGCTTCGCCCGCCGTATGGCTGATGTCGAAACATTCGATGCGCAACGCGTCCAGCGCGGCTTCATCGGTATCCAGGTCCAGCGCTTCGGCCAGCGCCAACGTGCGGCCGGCGCGCGCGCCGGATTCGGTCAACGCGCGGGCCAGCGCCATTTCGGCATTCTTGCCCGCCTGTTCCAGCCACGAACGGCGCGCGCCCTGCGGACGCGTCAGCAAGCGCGACGGCCGCCCGCCCGCCTGTTCGACCAGCAGATCGATCAGGTCCGGGTCGGGCAAGGCGTGCGAACAGACCAGCACGGGCGGCATGGCGTTGTCGGTGTAATGCTGCGCCACAAAGGCTTCCAGCACTTGCGGCGCGGCCTCGCCCTCGGCGTGCGTCGGAAAGAAG
>Ga0213829_1000951_pt1 | contig 22901 bp, 14 predicted proteins | sample MC6MC0896MG_FD_180665 | JGI IMG/M metagenome (GOLD analysis project Ga0213829, IMG submission 180665) | Enriched soil aggregate microbial communities from Iowa State University, Ames, United States - MC6-MC0896-MG | ecosystem: Environmental > Terrestrial > Soil > Unclassified | place: USA: Iowa...
ACTTGCCGATGGTGGCGCGCTACACCGAGCGCATGGTGGTGATGCAGCATGGCAAGGTGCTGGAAACCGGCACCACCGCCGGCATTCTGGAACGGCCGCAGCATCCCTACACGCGCAAGCTGCTGGATGCGATGCCGCGTCGCCTGCCCGCCCGCAGGCTGACGCAGGACGCGCCCATTGTCGAGGTCAAGAACCTGGTGGTGGACTACGCCGGCCACCAGCGCCTGTTTTCGCGCACCGGCGCCAAGCGCGCGTTGAACGGTATCGACCTGCATGTCAAACCGCGCGAGGTGGTGGCGGTGGTGGGTGGATCGGGTTCTGGCAAAACCACGCTGGGCCGCGCGATTGCCGGCCTGCTGGCGCCCACGTCCGGCCAGATTCTGTTCCGTGGCCAGCCGGTCAGCCGCCGTTCGGCTACATGGCGCGATTACCGCCTGAATTGCCAGATGGTGTTCCAGGACCCGTACTCGTCGCTGGACCCGCGCATGACGATCGGCCAGCTCGTGGGCGAAGGCCTGCGGATGATCGAAGACATGTCAACGGCGGACAAGCGCCGCCGCGTGGACGAGGTGCTGGCGGAAGTGGGCCTGGGCTCGGAATACGCCAAGCGTTTTCCGCACGAGATGTCTGGCGGGCAGCGTCAGCGCGTGGCGATTGCGCGCGCCATCGTGCGCCGGCCGGCGTTCGTGATTGCCGATGAGCCGGTGTCCGCCCTGGACGTGACCGTGCGGGCGCAGGTGCTGGACCTGTTCGCTGACTTGCAGGAACGGCACGGCTTTTCGTGCCTGTTCATCAGCCACGACCTGGGCGTGGTGGAGCAAGTGGCTGACCGGGTCGTGGTGATGCGCGACGGCGGCATCGTCGAGCAAGGGTCGCGCGACGCGGTGTTCGACCGCCCGCAAGAGGACTACACGCGCAGCCTGTTGTCGGCGATTCCGGCCTTGGAATCCACAGAAACCGGAGGCGTGCGCTTGCGGTGGCGTTTGGACGGCATGGAACCCCTGCGCGCTACGGCATGAGGGCAGGGGGGGAACCCCCTGCATTCGGCGCAGGAAGTTATGCCTAAAATACGCGCTTTGGAATTGATTGATGGGAGTGGTCCATGCCGAAACCGGCAGCGACGCAACCTGGCTTGGTTGACCGCATTGCCCATGATATTCAGTCGGGCGTGTATGGTCCCGGCGCCTGGTTGAAACAGATCGACCTGCAAGAGCGCTACGACGCCAAGCGTCTGGACGTCAGGCGGGCGCTAGACCAGCTGGCCGCCAAGCGGCTGATTGCGCACATCCCGAACCGGGGCTATCACGTGTACGCGATGGACCCGGATCAGCATTTGCAGATCCGGGATATCCGCATCCTGCTTGAAACGGGCGCGGCGGCTGACCTGATGCCCAACGTCACGGCGGCCAAGGTCCGTGCGCTGCGCACGCTGGCGGAACGCTTTGCCAAGCTGCTGCAAGACGGCACCTTGCTTGAGCAATACGAGGTCAATTTGGCCTTTCATGCAAGCATGTACGACCTGTGCGGCAACCGCGAGCTGGCGGCGCTGATTCAGGAAATGCGTGCGCGCGGCCCGGCGGCCCCGGCCAAGGAATGGGTGACCCGGTCGCGCATCGAGATTTCGGCGCGCGAACACTTCGACATGGTCGATGCGTTGGAAGCGCGCGATGTGAAGCAGCTGCAAAAAATCATCGCGCAACACGTCGGGCAAGACATTTCCTGACATTGACGTTCTGACCACGCCATTCGCATCGCCCGCGCGGCGGCCTTCTGCAAAGAGGCCGCCGTGATGCATTTGGGCGTCGGTTTCAGGGATACCCCGTATGGCGGCTAGCGGTGGAGCAGCCATAATTAGCAGCTTATTTTGGCGCCAATATATGCGTGAAATCTGCGCCGCACGCCGGGGAGTCTTTACATGCACCACCACTTTGTTCCCAGAGCGCTTGCGCTCTCCCTGGCGCTTGCCGCCGTCGCCGCGCCCGTTCATGCCGCCGTGTTGACGGTGGCCCAACCGGCCGACATCCGCTCGACCAACCCCGGCGTCAACCGCGACAACACGACCGACGGCGTGGTGCTCAATATCGTCGAAGGCTTGGTCGGCTACCGCGAGAACGGTACCGTCGGCCCCTTGCTGGCCAAGTCGGTTGCCCTGTCGGACGACGGCCTGACCTATACCTTCACCCTGCGCGACGGCGTGAAGTTCCACAACGGCGCCACGCTGACGTCCGCCGATGTGCTGTGGAACTGGCAGCGCTACATGGACCCGAAAACCGATTGGCGTTGCCGCAGCGACTTCGATGGCCGCAATGGCCTGAAGGTGACCGATGTGTCGGCGCCGGACGCCAAGACCGTGGTGATGAAGGTGGACCGCAAGTCGGCGGTATTCCTGGATTCGCTGGCGCGCACCGACTGCGGCATGACGGCCATCATCGCCAAGGACTCGGTCGCGGCGGACGGTTCGTGGATCAAGCCGATTGGTACAGGCCCGTACCAGTTCAAGGACTGGAAGCGCGGCGAATACACGCTGCTGTCGGCGTTCAAGGAATACGTGTCTCCTGAAGGCGACAAGCCGGACGGTTACGTAGGCTCGAAGCGCCCGCTGGTGGACGAGGTGAAGTTCCTGGTGGTGCCGGACCCGTCGACCTCCAAGGCCGGCCTGATGTCGGGCGCCATCGACGCCAGCCAGATCACCAACACGGATGTGGGCGAACTGAAAAGCGCCAAGAACCTGACCGTCTTCAGCCCGCATGACGCCGTCAAGCATGTGCTGTTGTTCCAGACGCAAGACCCGGTGCTGAAGAACGTGAAGGTGCGCCAGGCCATCGCCGCCGCATTGGACATCCCGCAAGTGGTGGCCGCTGCGTCCGAAGGCCTGGGCCAGCTGAACAACTCCGCCGTCCACGCGGGCTCGGCCTATTACAAGGACGCCGAAAAGCGCGGCTACAAGTACGATCCGGCGCGCGCGCAGCAGTTGCTGAAGGAAGCCGGCTACAAGGGCGAACCCATCGTCATCTACGCAAACAAGCGCGCGCATGTGCCGAGCTACCAGGTGGCCGTGATTGCACAGGCGATGATGCAGTCGGTGGGCATCAACGCGAAGATCGAAGTGCTGGAGTGGGCGACGCAGCTGGACCGCTACAACACTGGCAAGTACCAGATCAGCTCGTTCTCTTTCTCGTCCCGCCTGGACCCGTCGCTGAGCTTTGAACAGTTTTCTGGCGACAAGGAAAAGCAGCCGCGCAAGGTTTGGGATGATCCCGCCGCGCAGAAGCTGATCGATGAAAGCTTCCTGGAGTCAGACCCGGTGAAGCGTCAGGCGCTGTTTGATCAACTGCACGCGTTGATGCTGGAACAGGCGCCGATGCTGATGCTGTACAACGGCGCAGACGCGTGGGCGAGTAATAAGCGAGTGAAAGGCTTTTCAGTGTGGGAGGGGAAGCCGAGAGTGTGGGAGACTGAAGTTCGGTAGGGGTTTTGCTGTTGGTTTTTTTATTGACGCCTGTGGGGTCGGTGGCCTGGGGGGCGCGGGGCAACGATTGCGGTCCGGAGCCTTCGCTCCGGACTACCCCTTCGTCATCCTCGTACGCCTTCGGCTCCCTACGGATTCCCTCGGGCTTATCGACGCCCCGCGCCCCCCAGGCCACCGACCCCACAGGCTGCGTCAGTTGAATGCGACGTCAGCGGGGGCGAGTGGTTTTCTTAGGGTTCTACTCGCCGGCGGAGGGGTGGGAATGATCTTGCGGGGCCCGCTCCATGCCGGCCGCGCGGGCGGCCTTATGGAGCTTACGCGCGCCGGTGCGTCGTCGCGGTGTGCGCTTCGCGTGTGGCTACGTTGATTGGGTGTTTTTGCGTGGGTCTGGTAATCGTCGGGTGTCGTCGCGAAAGCGACCACCGCCCAAACGCCCACTGATGCGTAAGCCGAGTAAGGCCGCCCGCGCGGCCGGCACTCGGCGGGCCCCGCAGCACTCGTCACTAAGGCACGTCCTAGCAGCGCGTCATGCCAAGACGGCGACGATGGGCGGCCTACACCACCCACCCCCGTCAATAGCAAACCACTACCCCCCAACCCGCTCCACTTCCCACGCCCGCGGCTTCTTCACCGCCCACGGCTGATAGCCCTTTACGTCGCTCCGATACGCTCCAATATCCAGCCCGTTATAAAGCGGAATACTCGGCACGTCCGCCAGGAACAGCTTATGCAGCTGATCAAACGACGCCTGCCGCTTCGCATGATCCGTATCGACGGACGCCGCTTCCACCAGCTTCAACGCTTCCGCGCTATCCCAGACTTTGCGCGGCTGCTTGGTCTTGTCGCCCGTCACCATCTCGTAATTCAGCGCCGCGTCCAGGCGGGCGGAATAGGGGAACGTCATCATCTGGTACGTGCCCGCGTTATAGCGGTCCAGTTGCGTCGCCCATTCCACCACCGACAACTGCGCATTGATGCCCACCGATTGCAGCATCGCCTGCACAATCACCGCCGAGTTATACGACTGCGGGTAGCGCTTCGTCGTCAGGATCGTCAGCGCCTGGCCCTTGTAGCCCGCTTCCTTCAGCAGCGCCTGCGTGCGGGCGGGGTCGTACTCCCAGCCTTGTTTCTGCGCGGCGTCATGGTAGGGCGACACCAGCGGCACGATGGAATTGTTGGGCTGCGCCAGGCCTTCGGTGACGGCCGCAGCCAGCTGCTTGTAATCGATGGCGTGGGCCAAGGCCTGGCGCATCTTCGGGCTCGACAACACCGGGTCTTTCGTTTGCAGCAACAGCGCCGTCATGCTCATCACCGGGGCATAGGCCACCTTCACGTTTGGCGTGCCTTGCAACACCGGCACGTCGTTGTTCGAGACGTCTTCGATGATGTCGATATTGCCGCGCTGCAACGCCGCCTTGGCGGTGGAGTCGTCCGGCACGATCATGAAGCGCACTTCATCCACCAGCGGACGCTTGGACCCGGTGTAGCCGTCGCGCTTGCCGTCCAGGTTGGAGTAGCCCGCGTACTTCGTCAGGCGAATGTACTCGCCGCGTTTCCACTCGGCCAGCTCAAACGGGCCGGTGCCGATGGGTTTGATCCACGCGCCGTCCGCGCCCACGGAATCCTTGGACAGAATGCCCGTGCCGCCGCAATCCGTGCGCGCCAACGACGCCAGGAACAGGCTGCTGGGTTTTTCCAGGTGATAGACGACCGTGTGCGCATCGGGTGCTTCCACGCCGGTGACCTTGACCGTGCCGCGGCCGTCGAACTCGCTCGCGCAGCGCCAGCCGGAGTTGGCGGCGGTGTAGTGTTGCCACGTCCACAGGACGTCGGCGGAGGTCATCGGCTTGCCGTTGTGGAACTTGATGCCGTCGCGCAGCGTGAATGTGTAGGTCTTGCCGTCTGCGCTGATGTCAATCGACTTGGCCAGCAGCGGGCGCACTTCGGCGTCTTCGCCATAGGCGACCAGGCCTTCCACGATGTGCAGCACCACCGCGTCGCTGTTGCTGTCGCGGTTGACGCCGGGCTCGGTCGAGCGGATGTCGGCGGTAAGCGAAATGCGCAGCGGCGGGGCCGATTGCGCATAAGCCGCGCCGGCCATGCCGGCAAGCGCCAGCGCAACCGCGGCGCTCAATTGATGGACTTTCATTGATACTTCCTTGGGTTGCGCGGACGCGGCGCCGATCAGGCGGCGGTCAGCAGTTCAGGTTCGGCAGTCAGGCTGTAGCGCGTGAACGTGCGGTTAAGCGCCGGCAGCGGCGCTACTTCCATCAAGCCGGCGGCGGGTTCCATGACGACCATAGCGACCGTGGCCGACAGATTGTCGTGGCTGCCGGGACGCGGCGGGCGGCAGACGGAATAGGGGGCGCCGAAGTCATCGAACAGGGCGTGCTTCAAGTCTTCGCGCGTCAGCTGCTTTTTGTCGTTCAGCAGGCGGCGCACGCGCCAGTCGCGATAAGCGCTTTCCGGCGTGCTGGCGCGGCCCGTGTCGCGCAGCTTGCTCAACGCCACTTCACTGACCCAGTGGTTGGCGTGCACGATCAGGTCGTCGTTGCCCGGGTAGATCGGGAAGGCTTCGTCGGTGGTGCATTCGTAGTCCACGCCGAAGCCCGCGGCCATGCCCAGCATGATGTTGTTCGAGCAGGACTTGGGCGTCGTGGCGACCGCTTTGATGGCCAGTGCGAAATGCTGCTGCTCAAGCACCTTGCGGCGAATCAGCGACAGCGGCACGCCCAGTTGGCGGAAGTCGCGGTCAGACTCCAGGTAGTTGGCGGTGATGGACACGCCCGCACTGTTCAAGCCGCTGCGGGCCAGGCCGCCGGCTTCCACAAACGTCAGGATGTCCGGGCCGTTGTCGTTGCGCACGCGCAGCACGATGGCGGTTTCGGCGCACTCGGCGCGCCAGTCCCAGTTCTGGCCATGGATCAGGTTGCCGTTGGCGGAGCGCGTGGGCAGGATCAACGCGCCTGTGCAGCCGTCGCCAGGTTCCAGTTCGGCGGCCTTTTTCTTTTCGGCGCGGGCTTTGGCGACGACTTCGGTGCGGGCGTTCACCATCACGATGTCTTCGAACGGCACGTCGGCGCCGGCCGCGATGCCGCGCATTTCTTCCAGATAGTGCGGCGCGAAGTTCTCGATCTCGCGGGCAAAGTGAGCGATCAGCTGGGTGCGCGCCATGGCGTCGTAACCCAGGTCAACCAGCGTCTGGCCATACATCGCCGCGCTTTTGCGCACACGGTCGGCGGCTTGCTGGCCATAGGAACGGCCGCGGGCTTCGGGCGTGCCGGAAACCGATACGAAGGGGAATTGCGTGATCTGGGTCATGGACGGGAAAGCGGCGCCGCGCGCCGTGTAGTCGGAAGAGGAGTCAAATTTTCAAAAATGTTAGCTTATTTTGGCGCCAATATTGCTCAGGGTTTACCCAGAGGCTTCTGCCGGCCCGTCGGTTCAGGCCCTGGCCACCCGCAACAAAAAAACAGGCCCCCGCACCATGAGCGCGGGGGCCTGTATTTCGGCCGTTGAATCGGCCGGGAAATTCGCCAGGAGGCCGTCAGGGTTGCTGCGCGGCCACCTCCGGCGCACGGGTGGGCGACCCCATGGCTTGAAACAGCGCAGCCGTTTCGGTCAGGCGCGCATTCGCGTATTCCAGTTCGCGCAAGCGCGCCGCCACGTAATGCTGTTCCGCCGCGTACTCGGTGTATGGCGCCAGCGCGCCCAGGCGGACGCGGCTGGCCGTGTTGCGATACGACTGCTCGGCCGCGCGCCGCGACGCTTCGGCTGACGCCAGCGCTTGTCCGTCGGCATCCAGGCGCGCCAGCGTATCGGCGACATCCTTGAACGCGGTCAACACGGTTTGCTTGTATTGCAGCACCGAGGCCTCGTAGCGTTCCTTTGCCGCGCGCCGTTCCGCCAGCAACGCGCCGCCATGGAAGATGGGTTGGGTGAGCGATGCGCCGATCGCCCAAATGGAGCCCGCGCCCGATAGCGCAGCGGGCCAGCTGAAGCCCCCTTTGCCCATCGAGGCTGACAGCGACAGGCTCGGAAACAGCTGCGCGGTGGCCACGCCGACGTCCGCCGCGGCCGCCTGCACCACGGCGTCGGCGACCAGCACGTCCGGGCGCGAGGCCAGCAATTCAGACGGCACCACCACCGGCACCTGCGCCGGCACGGCCAGCATGCTAAAGGGCAGATCGTCTGGCGCTTGATCGGGGCTGCGGCCCAGCAGCACGGCCAGCGCATGGCGCGTGGCTTGCCATTGCGCGCGCAAGCCGGGCAGCGATGCCTCGAGCGTGGCGGCATCCTGGTCTGCGCTCAGCGCATCGTTTTGCGAGGCGGACCCCAATTCGTAGCGCCGCTGCGTATCACGCGCCACCTGCCGCAACAGCACCACCTGCTTTTCCGTCAACGCCACGCGTTCGGCAAGCGACGCCGAGGTGATGGCGCCTGTGACGATGTTGCCGGCCAGCGAGCGCCGCGCCGACTCCAGCTGGAATGCCTGCTGCGCCACCTGCGCCGCCAGCGACGCATTGGCAAAGCGCGCCGCGCCGAACAAGTCCAGGTCATAGCTGGCCTGGATCTGGCCGGTGAACACGTTGTAAAGCGCGGTGGGCTGCGGCAGGTTAGGCATGGTCAGCGCGCGATTGCGCGTGGCGTTCGCGCCCGCATCCACCGACGGCAGCAGCGACGAATTCACCTGCCCGCGCAACTGTTCACGCGCACCCGCCAGATTGTGTTCTGCCGCCGCCAGGTTGGGGCTGTTGGCCAGGCCTTCTTCCACCAGCGCGTTCAGCGCATCAGAGCCATAGCGCTTCCACCATTCGGGCACCGGCCGCGCGCCGCGCTCAAAGCGTTGCGCCACGCCGCCTGCCGACGCGCTGGCCTCGGGCGTGGGCTCCGCGCCGTACTGGGCGGGGGACGCTACCGCAGGCGGTTTGTTGTCGGGGGCGAACGCGCAAGCGCTTAGTGCCAGCAGCAGGGGCAATACCAGCGGCAGCTTCGCTGCGCGGATCGGAAGGGTCTTCATCATCAGGCTCCTCGCTCCAGCGTGTCGCCAGCGTTGGCGCCGGGCGGCACGCCTTCGGGTTCGTCGCGCTCGTCATGGCGCACGCGGAACCAGGCGGCATACAGCGCGGGCAGGAAGAACAGCGTCAGCACCGTGGCGCTGGTGATGCCGCCCATCAGTGCGGTGGCCATGGGGCCGAAGAAGTTGCTGCGCAACAGCGGAATCAGCGCCAGCACGGCGGCGGCAGCCGTCAGCACGATGGGGCGGAAGCGCCGCGCCGTGGCGCCAACAATCGCGTCCACGCGCTTGTGGCCGTTCTGGATGTCTTGCTCGATCTGGTCCACCAGAATCACCGAGTTGCGCATGATGATGCCGAACATCGCAATCACCCCCAGCATGGCGACAAAGCCGAATGGTTTGCCAAACAGCAGCAGCGCAGCCACCACGCCGATCAGACCCAGCGGCGCGGTCAGCACTACCATCATCACGCGGGCGAAGCTTTGCAGCTGCACCATCAGCAGGGTCAGCACCGCCACGGCCATCAATGGCATCTGCGCGTTGATCGACGCCTGGCCCTTGGCGCTTTCTTCCACCGGGCCGCCCACTTCAATGCGATACCCCACCGGCAATTCGGCGCGTAGCGCATTCAACTTCTTGTCGATGGCGTGCGTGACGTCGATGCCTTGCGAGCCGCTGGTCACGTCCGCCTGCACCGTGATGGTCGGCTGGCGGTCGCGTTCCCAGATGACGCCGTACTCCAGGCCATACCGCACGTGCCCCAGGCTGCCCAGCGGTACTGAGCCGTTGGCCGTGGGCATGGACAGCGTCGCCACGCGCGCGGGGTCGATGCGTTCGTTTTGCGGCGCACGCAGGCTGACGTTGATCAGCTTGTCGCGCTCGCGGTACTGCGTCACGGTGTAGCCCGACAGCGTCATCGCCAGAAAATCCGAGATGTCGCTGGTGCTGACGCCTTGCTCGCGCGCCTTTTGCTGGTCGATCTCAAAGCGTACCGACCGCTCGGAAGGTTCATCCCAGTCGAACTGCACGTTCACCGAACGGGTATCGGCGCGGACTTCGGCGGCCACTTTCTCCGCCACCGCGCGCACGTCAGATATCTTGTCGCCGCTGACGCGGAACTGCACCTGATAGCCCACAGGCGGCCCGTTTTCCAGGCGCGACAAACGGGTGCGCACGGCGGGGAATTGCTCGCGCAGCATCGGCGTCAGCCACTGCGCGAGCTTTTCGCGGTCTTCCACGGAATGGGCGGTGATGACCAGTTGCGCGAAGTTCGGCGTGGCCAGTTGCTGGTCCAGCGGCAGATAAAAACGCGGTGCGCCGGTGCCGACGAAGCTGACCGAATGATCGATTTCGGGCCGGCCTTCCAGCGCCTGCTCCAGGCGTTCCACCTGACGCAGCGTGGCGGCGAACGACGCGCCTTCCTGCAAGCGCACATCCACCAGCAGTTCGGTGCGGTCCGAGCTGGGGAAGAATTGCTGCGGCACCAGCTTGAAGCCGGCCATCGACACCACAAAGATCAGCACCGTGCCCGCCAGCACCCAGTAGCGGCGGTCCACGCACCACGACACCCAGCCGCGCAGGCGCTGATAGAACCGGGTGTTGTAGATATCGTGTTCGTGGTCGTCGGGCAGATGCGCTTCGCGCTTGCGTTCGGGCAGCAGGCGGTAACCCAGCAGCGGGATCAGCACCACGGCGGCAAACCAGGACGTAATCAGCGCAATGGCCGACACCTGGAAAATGGAACGCGTGTATTCCCCGGTGCTGGACTTGGCCAGCGCAATCGGCAGGAAACCCGCCACGGTGACGAGCGTGCCGGTCAGCATGGGGAAGGCGGTGCTGGTGTAGGCGTAGGCCGCCGCGCGGGCGCGGCTCCAGCCTTGTTCCAGCTTCACCGACATCATTTCCACGGCGATGATGGCGTCATCCACCAACAGGCCCAGCGCCAACACCAAGGTGCCTAGCGACACCTTGTGCAAGCCGATGCCGAACATATCCATGAACAGCGCCGTGACGGCCAGCACCACGGGGATGGAAATCACCACCACCATGCCGGTGCGCAGACCCAGCGACACCAGACTCACGATCAGAACGATGGCAACCGCTTCGGCCACCGAACGCAGGAAGTCATCCACCGAATGCGACACCGCCTGCGGCATGCTGGATACTTCCGTCAGCGTGAGCCCAGCCGGCAATTGCGCCTTCAGTTTTTCGAACGTCGTGCCCAATGACTTGCCCAGCCGCACCACGTCCTGGCCCGGCTGCATGGTGATGCCGATGCCCAGCACGGGCTTGCCGCCGACGCGCATCTGGTCCACGGGCGGGTCTTCATAGCCGCGGTGGATCGTTGCAATATCGCCCAGCCGGATCGACTTGCCGTTCACGCGGATCAAGGTATCCGCCAGCGCGCGGCTGTTCTCGTATTGCCCGGTGGGGCGCACGAAGATGCGGTCGTCGGCCGTGGTCAGGGTGCCCGCGGCGGATACGGTGTTCTGCGTGTTGATTGCCTGCGCAATCTGCTGCGGCGTCACGCCCAGCCCGGCCAGCTGCGTATTGGAGATTTCAATGTAGATGTGCTCGGCCTGGTCGGCAAAGTAGTCGACCTTGGCGACGCCGGGCACGCGCAGCAGCACGGTGCGCAGCTTGTCCGCGTAGTCATGCAGCTGCGCCGGCGAAAAGCCGTCGCCGTGCAAGGTGTAGATGTTGGTGTAGACGTCGCCGAATTCGTCATTGAAGAACGGGCCTTGCACGCCTTGGGGCAGGGTGGCCTGGATGTCGCCCACTTTTTTGCGGATCTGATACCACTGCTCCGCCACGGTGCTGGCGGGCGCCGAATCCTTCATGGTGTAGAAGATCAGCGACTCACCCGGCCGCGAATAGCTGCGCAGGAAATCCGTGTTGGCGGTTTCCTGCAGCTTCTTGCCGATGCGGTCGGTGACCTGCTCTTGCACCTGTTGCGCGGTGGCGCCGGGCCACAGCGTCTTCACGACCATGACGCGGAAGGTGAAGGGCGGGTCTTCCGACTGCGCCAGCTTGGAATACGACAGCACGCCGAACAACGTCACCAACGTGATGATGAAGATCACCAGCGGCTGGTGCCGCAGCGCCCACGCCGACAGGTTGAACTTGCCTTCGTCGTGGTGCTGGCCCGGGCCTTGATCGGCGGCGCTCATGACGCGAAGTCCTCGGGGTGCAGCGGCGCCACGGGCCGGACCTTTTCGCCGGCAGACACGGTGTGCACGCCTTGCCAGACCACGCGTTCGCCGGCCTTGACGCCACCGGACAAGGTGACGGTGCGCGCGTCGTAGCGCAGGATTTGCACGCGGCGCAGTTCCAGCGTGTTCGCCTCGGGCTTGACGACCCAGACGGCCGGGTCCTTGGCGTCATGGAACAAGGCGGTGGCCGGCAGGGTGTAGGTCTGAACGTCGGCGGCGCTGCGGTTATCGAAACTGATGTTGGCCGTCATGCCCAGCCGCACGTCAGGCGACGGCGATTCCAGTGTGAGCTTGACGCGGTAGGTGCGGCTTTGCGGGTCCGCCGCGGGGGCGATTTCGCGCAGCACGGCGGTGAAGGTCTTGCCGCGCAGCGGACCCAGCGTGACGCTGGCGCGTTGGCCCACGCTTAGCCCTGCCAGCACGCTTTCCGGCACGTCGCAAATGGCGTCGATGTCACCCGACCAGGCCAATTGATAGACGGGCGTGCCGGCGGCCACGTTCTGGCCGGTGTCGGCTTGTTCGGCCGTGATCAGGCCCGCGTGATCGGCATGCAGCGTGGTGTATTTGAGCTGGTCGGCGGATAGCGCGGCCTCTTGGGCCGCCTGGTCACGCTGCGCCAGCGCCGAGGCGTAAGCGTTGCGGGTCTGCTCCAGCTGGTTTGCCGCGATCAGGTTTTCGCGCGCCTGGGCGCGGTCGCGGTCCAGTTGTTGGCGGGCGTAGTCCAGCTGATGCTGGGCGGCGCTTAATTGCGCCTTCGCGGCGGCGGCGTTCTTGGTGGCGTCGGCCGGGTCCAGCTTGGCCACGGCTTGCCCCGGCGTGACGGTGTCGCCCAGCCGGACGAGCCGTTCGGTGATCTTGCCGCCCACGCGGAACGACAGGGGGGTGCTGTAGCGCGCCTGCACTTCACCGGGCAAGGTCCAGGCCGGGAGGCGTTCATCGGCTTTGGCGGGCATGGCGACGACGGGCCGGGGCGCGGGCGGGGGCGCTTCCTTGCGGCCGCAGGCGGAAACCGCCAATGCCAAGGCCAACGCGGCGGGCAGCGCCAGACGGCGCGTCCAGCCGGGCTTGGAAGGAGAACAAGTCACGAAACACCTCGCGGCGCGGAAAGGGCAATGGAAGGAGGAGCCAACGCAAGTCAGACTCAATACGGCCTGGATTCTAATGCGTATCTGTATTCGGATACAACCTTGTATTTGAAATGGGAGCCAGTGCTAAACTCGCGCCATGTCGAAAATCCGCCTTACCCGCGAGCAAAGCCGAGACCAGACGCGCCAGCGTCTGCTCGACGCTGCGCAATCGGTTTTTCTCAGCAAGGGCTTTGTGGCCGCCAGCGTCGAAGACATCGCCGAACTGGCGGGCTATACACGCGGGGCCTTCTATTCCAACTTCGGCAGCAAGTCCGAACTGTTCCTGCAATTGCTCCGGCGCGATCACGAAAAAGTGATGGGCGATATGCGCGCCATTTTCGAAATTGGTGAATCGCGGCCCGAGATGGAAGCGCGCGTGCTGGCGTACTACAGCACGCACCATCGCGAAAACGACTGTTTTTTGCTCTGGATGGAAGGCAAGCTGCAAGCGGCGCGCGACCCTGAATTCCGGGTGGGCTTTACCGACTGCCTGCGCGAATTGCGCGCCGCCACCACCGAGTACGTGCGTCAGTTTTCCGCCCATGTGGGCACGCCGCTGCCGCTGCCCGCCGAGCAACTGGCGGTGGGGCTGCTGGCGCTATCGGACGGCATGCAGTTCAGCTATGCCTTTGATCCGCAAGGCGTCAGTCTGGAAATGACCGAGGCGGTGCTGGCGGGCTTTTTCCGCCGTGTGGTGTTTGGCGACGCGGCGCCTGACGCGCCGCCCGCCTTGCCCAAACCCGCCAATAGCGCTGGCCAATAAGGCCGGCCCTGGCGTCTAGCCCAGCAATTCCGAAATCTCAATCAGGTTCAGATCCGGGTCGCGCAAATACACCGAGCGGATCTTTCCCGTGGCGCCCGTGCGCGCAACCGGGCCTTCGATGATCGTCGCGCCCGCCTGATTCAATTGCGTAATCACGTCGTCCAGCGGCCGGTCGGCGATAAAGCACAAGTCCAGCGCGCCCGGCACCGGCAGGTGCGCCTTGGGCTCGAACTCATGGCCGCGCACATGCAGGTTGATCTTCTGATTGCCAAAGCGCAGCGCCTGCCGGCCTGCGCCGAAGGTTTCCAGCCGCATGCCCAGAATGCGGGTATAGAAGTCCACCGTGGCGTCGGGGTTGGTGCAGGTCAAAACCAGATGGTCCAGGTGATCGATCATGCGCATCTCCACGTAATCAGATTGTCAGCTGTGCGTTGGCCGTGATAGTAATACCGGCGGCGTGCAGCCAGACTGAGGGGGGCCTGCGCCGGATTTTCCCACCCTCGGGCGAAAGGAGCGGCTGCATGACTTCAGAAACCCGACCATCCACCACGATCAATAAGCCGGTCTTCTTTTCGGCGGCGATCTTCACGCTATTGCTGGTGGGCTTTGCCATCATCTTGCCCAAGGCGGCGCAAGACCTGTTTGAGACCATCCAGCGATGGATCTTGGGCAACGCCAGCTGGTTTTACATTCTGGTCGTGGCGATCATCCTGCTGTCGGTGGCGTTCCTGGCGATCAGCCGATATGGCGATATCAAGCTGGGCCCCGATCACAGCGAACCCGACTATCGCAACTTCACGTGGTTCGCGATGCTGTTCTCGGCGGGCATGGGCATCGGGCTGATGTTCTTCGGCGTGGCCGAACCGGTCATGCACTTCATGTCTCCGCCCGTCGGCGAAGGCGGCACCGCGGCGGCGGCCCGGGAATCCATGAAGATCACCTTCTTTCATTGGGGCCTGCACGCCTGGGCGATCTACGCGGCCGTGGCGCTGACGTTAGCCTTCTTCAGCTTTCGCCATGGCCTGCCGCTGACGCTGCGCTCGGCGCTTTATCCGCTGATCGGAAACCGCATCCATGGCCCCATCGGGCACGCGGTGGACATCTTCGCCATCATCGGCACGGTGCTGGGCGTGGCCACATCGCTGGGGCTGGGCGTGGCGCAGATGAATAGCGGGCTGAATCATCTGTTCGGCATTCCGGTGGGCGTGACCACGCAGATCATCCTGATCGTCATCACCTGCGGCCTGGCCACATTGTCGGTGGCCAGCGGGCTGGACAAGGGCATCCGCATTCTGTCCGAAGCCAATATGGTGCTGGCGGTGATCCTGTTGCTGTTCGTGCTGACCGTCGGCCCCACCGTCTTCCTGTTTCAGACCTTTGTGCAAAACACGGGCGCCTATCTGTCCGACATCGTCAACAAGACCTTCAACCTGTACGCCTATGAGCCGTCTGACTGGATTGGCGGCTGGACACTGTTTTACTGGGGCTGGTGGATTGCGTGGTCGCCATTCGTGGGCTTGTTCATCGCGCGGATTTCGCGCGGGCGCACCATCCGGGAATTCGTCTGCGGCGTGCTGCTGGTGCCTGCGGGCTTCACCCTGTTCTGGATGACGGTGTTTGGCGACACGGCCATCCACTTCATTCTGGTGGACGGGGTCAAAGGCTTCGCGGAGACTGTCGAAGCCGACAGCTCATTGGCGCTCTTCGCCTTTCTTGAGCAACTGCCCTGGAGCAACGTGATTTCCATTTTCGCCATTGCGATGGTGGCGGTGTTTTTCGTGACGTCTGCGGACTCGGGGGCGCTGGTAGTGGACCTGCTGGCCTCTGGCGGGGCCGACCGCACGCCCGTGTGGCAACGCATATTCTGGTCGCTGTCGATGGGCGCCGTGGCCATTGCCTTGTTGTTGGCCGATGGGCTGACCGCCTTGCAGACGGCCACCATCGCCAGCGCGCTGCCGTTCTCCATCATCTTGCTGCTGTCCTTGTGGGGGCTGTTCAAGGCGCTGAAGCTGGACGCCACCAAGCGCGGCATCCGGTATCAGTCCCTGACCTTGTCGCGCCCGGCGCGTGGCGGCCAGTCTTGGGAGCGCCGCCTGCGCAACATGGTCATGATGCCGCGCCGCTCCCATGTGCTGCGCTTCATCAGCGATGTGGTGCGGCCGGCGCTGGAAGACGTGGCCGACGAATTGCGCAAGCAAGGCTACGCCGTGGAGGTTCGCGAAAACGAAGACGACGGCAGCGCCATCCTCGAGGTCTCGCACGGCGATCACCTGGACTTTTCTTACGCCGTGCAGCCCGAAGCCTTTGTGCGTCCCAGCCTGACGCCCGAAGAGGCGGCCGACGAAGAAGAGCGCAAGTACTTCCGAGCCGAAGTCCATCTGCGTGAAGGCGGGCAAGACTACGACATCATGGGCTGGAGCCGTGATGCGGTCATCGGCGACATCCTGGACCAGTACGAACGCCATCGCCATTACCTGCACATGGTCCGGACCTGAATCCGCATTCCTTTCCCCCCGAAACCGCCCGCTTGCCCGGGCGGTTTTTTTTGCCCGATAGCCAGTCCCTATTTCCTGCATTGATTAAGCCGCTTTGACGGAATTGCGGGAATCAAGGATTATCCAAGACTATTCTTGGATAAATAAGAGAGTGAATCATGAAGGCGAAATCTGGGGCATGGGCGGCGGGCGCTGTCGTGCTGGTGCTGGCGGTGGGGGGCGGACTGGTCTGGAAGTTCGGGGGCACATCACAGGCGGGCGGCTGGGCGATGCCGCCGGCAAAAGTCGCCGTGGCGCCGGCCGTGCGGGCGGACTTTCCCATGGCGCTGTCCGGCATCGGTTCGCTGGAAGCCACGCGCCAGGTGCTGGTGCCCGCCGAAGTGGATGGCCGTGTCACGCAGATTCTGTTCACTGCGGGGCAGCGGGTGCAGGCTGGCCAGTTGCTGGTGCAGATGAACGACGCGCCCGAACAAGGCGAGCTGGCCCGGCTTCAGGCGCAGGCGCGCAACGCCCGCACCCTGCTGGAACGCACGCGCCGGCTGCTGCCGCAGCAGGCGGCCACGCGTGAACAGCTGGATCAGGCCCAGGCCGATTACGACAAAGCCGCCGCCGATATCAAGCGGGTGCAGGCGCTGATCGAGCAAAAGCGGGTGAAAGCGCCGTTTGACGGCGTGCTGGGTGTGCGGCGGGTCAACCTTGGCCAGTTCGCCAAGGCGGGCGACGCGTTGGTGTCCTTGACCGACGCCTCCACCTTGTACGCCAACATCACGCTGCCCGAGCAGGCGCTGGGCGCGCTGCGCGCCGGCCAGCCGGTCACGGTGACGGTGGACGCCCATGCCGGACGCGAATTCACCGGCGCCGTATCCACAGTCGAGCCGCAGGTGGACCCAGGTTCGCGCACGGTGCGCGTGCAAGCCACCTTGCCGAACGCCGACGGCGCGCTCGCCGCCGGCATGTACGCCCAAGGCCGCATCGGCTTGCCCGACCGCGCCAACGTGATCACCGTGCCGGAAACCGCCGTCAGCTATAGCGCCTATGGCGATTCCGTCTACGTGCTGACGCCGCCCAAGCCGGGCGAGGACAACGCCGCGCCCACCGTGCGCCAGGCCTATGTGAAGACCGCCGAGCGCGTGCGCGGCCGGGTCGTCGTGGCCGAAGGGCTGAACGCGGGCGACCAGGTGGTGACGTCTGGCCAGCTGCGTCTGCACAACGGCGCGGCCGTCGAGGTGATCCCCAGCGACACCGTGGCGCTGGGCGCACCGCAGCAAGCCGTGGCGCAAGCCGGGCAATGAGGCGGAGACAAGCATGAGATTCACCGATCTTTTCGTACGCCGTCCCGTGCTGGCGCTGGTTGTCAGCACGCTGATTCTGCTCTTGGGCATCAAGGCGCTGAGCGGGCTGCCCGTGCGGCAGTACCCGCTGACCGAAAGCACCACCATCACCATCACCACCCAATACCCCGGCGCATCGCCTGACCTGATGCAGGGCTTTGTCACGCAACCCATCGCGCAATCGGTGGCCACGGTGGAGGGCATCGATTACCTGTCGTCGTCGTCCACGCAGGGCCGCAGCGTGATCACGGTGCGGATGAAGCTGAACGCCGATTCCAACAAAGCCATGACCGAGGTCATGGCCAAGGTCAACGAGGTCAAGTACCGCTTGCCGCAGGATGTGTACGACCCGGTGCTGGTCAAGTCCGCCGGCGAGGCGACCGCCGTGGCCTATGTGGGCTTTTCCAGCACGACCTTGTCGCTGGCGGCGCTGACCGATTACCTGTCGCGCGTGGTGCAGCCGCAGCTGTCGTCCATTGATGGCGTGGCCAGCGTGGAGCTCTATGGCGGCCAGAAGCTGGCCATGCGCGTGTGGCTGGACCCCAACCGCATGGCCGCGCGCGGCATTTCCGCGGGCGAACTGGCGCAGGCGCTGCGTGACAACAACGTGCAAGCCGCGCCCGGCCAGGCCAAGGGCCTGTATGTGGTGTCCAACATTCAGGTCAATACCGATCTGGTGAACGTGGCGGAGTTCCGCGACCTGGTGGTCAAGCGCGATGGCGACGCCATCGTGCGGCTGGGCGATGTGGCGACCGTTGAGCTGGGCGCGGCATCCACGGATTCCAGCGGGCTGATGGATGGCGAACCCGCCGTCTATTTCGGCCTGAACGCCACGCCGGTGGGTAACCCGCTGGTCATCGTCAAACGCCTGCAAGAACTGCTGCCGAACATCAAGCAGAACCTGCCGCCCGGCACCAGCGTGCAAGTGCCGTTCGAGTTGGCCCGCTTCATCAGCGCGTCCATCGACGGCGTGATGCAAACCCTGCTGGAAGCGATCGCCATCGTGGTGGTGGTGATCTTCCTGTGCCTGGGGTCGTTGCGCGCCGTGCTGATTCCGGTGGTCACCATTCCGCTGTCGATGCTGGGCGGGGCGGCCATCATGGCGCTGTTCGGGTTCAGCGTGAACCTGTTGACCTTGCTGGCGATGGTGCTGGCCATTGGCCTGGTGGTGGATGACGCCATCGTGGTGGTGGAAAACGTGCACCGGCATATTGAAGAGGGCAAGTCGCCCGTGCGCGCCGCGCTGATCGGTGCGCGCGAAGTGGCAGGGCCGGTGATTGCCATGACGATCACGCTGGCCGCCGTTTACGCGCCCATCGGGTTGATGGGCGGGTTGACCGGGTCGCTGTTCAAGGAATTCGCGTTCACGCTGGCAGGCGCCGTGGTGGTGTCGGGTGTGATTGCACTGACCTTGTCGCCGGTAATGAGCTCGTTCCTGCTGAACCATCGCGTGTCGGACGGCTGGATGGCGCGTCGCGCTGAACACGTCTTCGGGCGTCTGGGCGAGGCCTATGGCCGCGTGCTGGACGTATCCCTGCATCACCGCTGGGTGACGGGGCTGATTGCGGTGGCGGTGCTGGTGAGCCTGCCGTTCCTGTACAACGCCGCGCAGCGCGAGTTGGCGCCGGTTGAAGATCAGTCCACGGTGCTCACCGCGATCAAGTCGCCGCAGCACGCCAACATCGACTATGTCGAGAAGTTCGGCAAGAAGTGGGACGACGTCATGAAGACCTTGCCCGAACAAAAGGGGCGCTGGCTGATCAACGGATCAGATGGCGTGTCCAACAGCATCGGCGGGGTGGACTTCGTGGACTGGCACGAGCGCCAGCGCAACGCCGACGAGATCCAGGCCGACATGCAGGCTATGGCCAACCAGGTCGAAGGCAGCAACATCTTCGCCTTCCAGTTGCCGTCGTTGCCGGGTTCCACGGGCGGCCTGCCCGTGCAGATGGTGCTGATGAGCGCGGCCGATTACCCCGTCGTCTACGAGGCGATGGAAAGCCTGAAGCAGGCCGCCCGCGAAAGCGGCCTGTTCATGGTGGTGGACAGCGATCTGGACTACAACAACCCGGTCGTGCAGCTGAAGGTGGACCGCGCCAAGGCCAACAGCCTGGGCGTCACCATGAAAGACATTGGCGACACGCTGGCCGTGCTGGTCGGTGAAAACTACATCAACCGCTTCGGCATGGACGGCCGTTCGTACGACGTGATTCCGCAAAGCCTGCGCGAGCAGCGCATCTCGCCGGCATCGCTGGCGCAGTTCCACGTCAAGAGCGCGACGGGGGCGCAGGTGCCGCTGTCCAATCTGGTGACGGTGTCGATGGGCGTGGAGCCCAATTCGTTGACCCAGTTCAATCAGCTGAACGCGGCCACGTTCCAGGCCATTCCGATGCCCGGCGTCACCATGGGCGATGCGGTGCAGTTCCTGACGCGCCAAGCCCAGCAATTGCCCGCCGGCTTCAGCTACGACTGGCAATCGGATGCGCGGCAGTTCAGCCAGGAAGGCTCGGCGCTGATGATCACCTTCATCTTCGCCATCATCGTGATCTATCTGGTGCTGGCCGCGCAGTACGAAAGCCTGCGCGACCCCTTCATCATCCTGGTCAGTGTGCCCATGTCGATCTGCGGCGCGCTGATTCCGCTGGCGCTGGGGATGGCCACCGTCAACATCTACACGCAGATTGGTCTGGTGACGCTGATTGGCCTGATCAGCAAGCACGGCATCCTGATGGTGGAGTTCGCCAACGAAATGCAGGTCAGCCATGGGCTGGACCGCCGCGCCGCGATGGAGCAGGCCGCCCGTATCCGCCTGCGCCCCATTCTGATGACGACGGCGGCCATGGTGATGGGGCTGATCCCCTTGCTGTTCGCCACCGGGGCGGGCGCACATAGCCGCTATAGCCTGGGCCTGGTCATCGTGGTGGGCCTGCTGGTGGGCACCTTGTTCACGCTGTTTGTGCTGCCCACCGTCTATACCGTTTTCGCGCGCGACCACCGCGCGGCCAACGACACGCCGCGTGCTCGCGAACTGGCGGCGGCGCAGGCCGAAGACGCCCGCGCGGCCGCGTCGCATTAAGGAACCGATCATGCATCAACGTCAATACGTCTTGGACCAACACGTGTCGAGTCGCCACTTCCTGGGCCGTCGTTTGTCGGGCCAGCACTCGTGGCTGCGCGCGGCCGCCATGCTGCTGACCGCACTGGCCCTGGCCGGTTGCGCCGTCGGCCCTGACTATCAACCGCCGCAGTCTGCGCCCGTCGCGCTGGCCAGCCCCGAACAGGCCCTGTTCTCGACCGACCAATTGCAGCGCGACTGGTGGCGGCAGTTGCAAGACCCACAGCTGGACCGGCTGATTGATCTGGCGCTGTCCCGCAACCACGACATCCGCATCGCGCAAGCTCGCCTGGCGGAGTCCCGGGCGGTGCTGGACGAAAAGGAACTCGACCAGCTGCCGGCCGTGACGCTGGACGGCCGCTACGAGCGCAGCCTGTCGCAGGCCAATGCCGGTACGGCAGGGCAGCGCAATCTGGCGCAGAGTTATCGGGCGGGTTTTGACGCCACCTGGGAACTGGACCTGTTCGGCCGTCTGCGCCGGGCAGCCGAAGGCGCCGCGGCGCGCAGTGAAGCGCAAGCGGCAGACCTGGCTCAGGCCCGCATCGTCGTGGCGGCCGAAGTCGCCCGCAATTACTTCGAACTGCGCGGCGCTGAACAGCGCTTGGCCGTTGCGCGCGCCAATCTGGACAGTCAGCGCGACAGCCTGCGCGTCACGCAGGCCATGGTGACGGCGGGCCGGGGCGACGAAGGCGACCTGGCCAGCGCGCGGGCCGAACTGGAAACCGTGCAGGCCAGCGTGCCGGTGCAAGTGGCGGCCCGGCGGCTGGCGCTGTACCGCATCGCGGTGCTGGCTGGGATGCGGCCGGTGGAACTGGGCGAGCTGGACGCCGGCAAGCCGCTGGCGCCGTTGACCGCCAAGTTACCCATCGGCGATGTGGGCGCGCTGCTGTCTCGCCGCCCGGACATCCTGGCCGCCGAACGGTCGATGGCCGCAGCCAATGCGGACGTAGGCGTGGCCACGGCCGAGCTTTATCCGCGTATCGACTTGGGTGGCTTTTTAGGCTTTGTGGCGTTGCGCGGGGCGGATTTCGGGTCGAGTTCGAGCCGGGCATTCAGCGTTGCCTCTGGCGTGAACTGGCCGGCGTTTCATTTGCCGACGGCGCTTGCCAGAAAGCGTGGAGCGGTTGCGCGTTCCGACGGCGAAGTGGCGCGCTACGAGCAGACCGTGCTGCGCGCGGTGGAAGAACTGGAGTCGGCGCTGACCGAGTTCGGCCAGACGCAGCAGCGCTTGGGCAACCTGGCGCAGGCCGCCGCGTATAGCGGACGCGCGGCGGAGCTGGCCCAGTTGCGCTATCGCGAAGGCAGCGCCCCGTATTTGACGGTGCTGGACGCGCAGCGTACGCTTTTGCGCGCCCAGGATGCCGTGGCGGTGGCGGAAACGGATTCCTATACGCGTCTGATAGCGCTCTACAAGGCGCTGGGGGGCGGGTGGGAGGCCAAGCCGGCAGCCGGCCCCGCTGCCCACCCCGAGCCCGCCACCGCGGGCTGACCGCCCGCCCCGGTTCGTGGCACCATAGCCAACATTGCCCAGGAGTTTCGTTATCGCCATGTCCGACAGCCTGTCCCAACCCGTCACCTGGATGCCGCATCAGCCGGCCGACCGCGTGCTCATGACCTTGAAGACACGCGGCCCGCAGTCCATCGCCGTCATCGCCAAGGCCATGGACGTGACGGCCGAGGCGGTGCGCCAGCAGATGACGCGGCTGCATGCGGACGGGCTGGTCGATTCCGAAAGCCATAGCGCGGGCCGTGGCCGGCCGACGCAGATCTGGTTTCTGACGGAAGCCGGCCACGGCCGTTTTCCGGACACTCACGCCGAAATGACCGTGCAGATGATCGGCGCGGTGCGTCAGGTGTTTGGCGACGAGGGCGTGGAAAAGCTGATCCAGGTGCGCGAAACCGCCATGCTGAACAGCTACCACCAGGCGATGCTGGGCGCGAACGATCTGAAGGCGCGCCTGGAACGTCTGGTGCAGGTGCGTTCGTCCGAAGGCTATATGGCCGAACTGCGCCAGGACGGCGATGCGTTCGTCTTCATTGAAAACCATTGTCCGATCTGTTCGGCGGCCAAGGCCTGTATGGGCTTTTGCCGAAGCGAGCTGGAATTGTTCCGCCAAGTGCTGGGCGAAGACGTGCAAGTGGCCCGCGAAGAACACATTCTGGCGGGCGCGCGGCGCTGCGCGTATCGCGTGCGGGAGAAGCCGCGCGCATGACGCTCAAGCAGCTCGAAGCCTTCTACTGGGCTGCCACCTGCGCCAGCTTTGCCGTGGCGGCCGAGCGGCTGCACTTGTCGGTGTCGTCCTTATCCAAGCGCATCACCGAACTGGAAGACGCCTTGGGCCAGCCGCTGTTTGACCGCAGCGGCCACAAGG
>Ga0213829_1000953_pt1 | contig 22894 bp, 21 predicted proteins | sample MC6MC0896MG_FD_180665 | JGI IMG/M metagenome (GOLD analysis project Ga0213829, IMG submission 180665) | Enriched soil aggregate microbial communities from Iowa State University, Ames, United States - MC6-MC0896-MG | ecosystem: Environmental > Terrestrial > Soil > Unclassified | place: USA: Iowa...
AAACCTTAAGGCGCATCATCTCCCGACTAAATGAAATATTCCGGTGGGCAGCAACTGAGGAACTGATTGAGTTCAATCCCGCAGATAACCTTGCACAACGCTTTAGAAAACCCAAAAAGCAAAATATGCCAGCACTACCTCCTTCAGAATTACCCCGCTTTCTAGCAACATTAAGCAATGCTTCCGTTCGACTGGAGACACGGCTGCTGATTGAATGGCAATTATTAACATGGGTGCGTCCGGGTGAAGCCGTTAAAGCGAGGTGGTCTGACATTGATACAGCCAAAGGCATTTGGACCATTCCTGCCGATTTTATGAAAATAAAAAAAATTCACAAAGTTCCACTAAGCAGGGAAGCTTTGCGTATCCTCGAAGCAATGAAACCAATAAGTGGGCACAGAGAGTGGCTTTTTCCAAGTATAAAGGCTCCTCTAAGCCATATGCATGAACAAACAGCCAATGCCGCTATTATTCGAATGGGCTTCGGAGGTGAGCTTGTAGCTCACGGTATGCGTTCTATCGCGAGGACAGCCGCAGAAGAATCCGGCAAGTTCAGAGTTGAAGTTCTCGAAGCAGCACTTGCTCATTCAAAGAAAGATGAGCTCGTAGCAGCATACAACCGAGCGGAGTATCTAGCCGAACGAGTGACACTAATGCAGTGGTGGGGGGATTACATCAAATTGCATAAAACCACATCTTATGCTGCCTAATTCTTACATGACTGGGCAGATAATCTTCATTAAAATGTATAATGAGGTGAGGTTATAGGATTGACAAACAGAAAGAACATAAACAAATTTAAATACTTTTTTACTGGCATTAAAAATCAATTTCCATTTCTTGATATAAACGCATAACAGAAGAGATAAATTTTATGATCAATCCTACAAACCACTTTATCATTGCCACTTATGGGTTAAAAAATACATTTGGATTTGAACCAGTATATCTCGTAGTGAGAGAATCAGACGGCTCTATTTTAAGCCATGCTTTCGACTTAGAAAGTGCAAGTTCGGAACTTATAAAGATTTTAAAGGAAGCAAAAAAAATACCTGAAGAACTTCTACAAAATCAAAAAAACATTAAACAAATTTCAAATGCATTGTGTTTAATCGTTCCAGCTTATGCCAATCACATCGTTAAAACTAACAAAATTGAATTGAAATGTTATTTTTTACAGGATAAACAAAACACTATTATCGCTTTCTTCCTAGAGAATTTTTATCAGAGAATAAAATTAGAAAGTGACACTTTGGGAATAATAAATAAAAACGACAAAAAAAATAATCTATCTTAAAAAGATATTCTTTAATTTCTTAATTTTTTTAAAATCTTCTGATCTTTCAAATTGAAAACAAACTAATTTCCCTTCTTCTAAAGGGAAATTAGCAACACCATCGTACCAATATTCACCTTTGAATCCATTTAGATGCTTTATTCTAAATTCATAAATAGCTACATTTTTATTTAAACTCGATTTTTTTATACATTCTTCAATCACACCCAATCCAAACCAAAGACTTTTACTTACTTCCATACCCAATCCTTTTTTTAATATATATACCATATTAAAAGCAAACCAATCATTGTCAAGATTGAAATTAAAAGAATGTCGTTAAAATATTTAGGAATAATTATAAATTAATTTGGAAAGCTTGCTATATGCTGAACTAAAGGTGAATAATTAAAAATTTGACAGGTTTTTACCAGACCGAAAAAATCGAGTTAACTATTGATTGAGAGTGGTTTTTTATTTAATCCAAAATAGTGTTATTAATTTATTAGTTGATATATATTCGAAATAATATAAAAGAGGGATCCCTCCCTCTTTTCAATGATTAGCTAAACAAATCTTTTACCAACTCATTTATGTCCATTATCAGGCCATTCAAAGAGGAATTTATAGACTTAGCTTCATGAGCCTTTTTAGAAAGTAGAGATAGCTTATAATGCTTTATGTTAGCCTCATCATAAAGGGGAACATTAATTGGTGGTCTTATTTTGAAAGTTCTGCTATCACTTGACTTTAGGATATACTCAGCAGTTATAGATGAATTAAAAATAGCACAGATATAATGTGCTTCATCTGATGTAATGAATTTACCATCTTGTCTTTGAGATATACTGACGGCATGGTTTTGAAAAAGAGGTCTCTTTTTCTCTCCCCATGGAGTGTCCATTTGACTCACTACTGCGGCAGCCCATTTAGTATTATCGCGAAAACAGACAAAATGATCACCATAAGTATATTCACCTACACGAGCCAAAGCATAAAATGCTGTAATATTGCTTTTACCAATAATTTTATCATTATACCGAGTCTGAGACTCAAGCAACTGCTTATGGTTGATAAAATAGTCAGCTAGCATTGGACTCTCTTTGACAAGCTCATCTAGAGGTATCGGTTTACGACTCATTTCTCGATATGGAAACGGTACAAAATACTCGATATCTTTTACACCAAATGGCTCAATATTAGTTCCTTTAATTAAAGGATATAAGTATTTAGTTTCTGAAACAATCATCTGCTTAGCAACTTTATATTTTGATTTACCGCCTTGGTAATTTTCAAAAAAAGCTGTGCTACTGTTTTTCTTGTTCTTATATTTCCATAAAAATAATTCTTGAGGGAAAAACTCGATCCCTTCACGACCATGATATTCACAATATCCACTAATTTTTCTGTAGTCGATAAGTTTTTCGCAATCGGTAGCATATGTAAAGGCTGTATTACTTGAAGTAACAGTGCCAGCTATCTCATTACGGGTGGAGAATTCATGTGAAATAGCATTAAAGTGAGTATGCTGAGAATAACTCTCAAGACTTCTTCCAGTTTTATTTTTACTCATAAATGTCAAAGGTATCCCTTTCAGATAATCAACATTTTTTGATGCAAAAATATAAGTGGCAAACTTGATTGTAACAGGTTTGAATGGATGTCCTGATTCGCTCCAGTCATATATCTCTTGGAGATAAAGCTTTTGGTCTTCTCCAAAGTTAAACTTTCTAAACCCTTCATATGTCTGTTGGAAAAGAATATTTTGCGGCATAAGAAATGCCAAAACACCATCATTCTTTAACCAGTTCTCTGCAGAAACATTAGAAATTAAGGCACAGATATTAAGATTTATACCTCCAGTAAGCCGGTCTCCAGAGAAAAGACTTCTACTTAAGCATAGACTTTTAATTCTTTCTCGATATCCTGCAGGCAAGTTTTTCCAGTCAATCCATGGTGGATTACCAACAACCATATCAAACTTGCCTAAATTAGCGGTAGTCAGAAAGTTAGTGACTATTCTAGCCCAGATCCCATTCCAGTCTCTCTCTTCTAATTCAACAAACTTGTCTGATAATATTCTTAATTTATCTAGAATAACCTGAGAGTTATCAATATCGCCACTTATTTCTACAAACTTATTAAAAACACCATTTCTATCACGCAGCTTGATAAATCTTTCAATGTCGAAGATTACTTTTGAAAATTCATGCGAGTTGCTCAAGGCTTGATTAGGAATCTCAATATTAATTGGGCCTTGAAGAGTATGAATTTCGTAACGCAAACAATCAATTCCGTCAAGGATTACTTTTTCTGGAACATAAGAAGCGTCACCAAGATAAATTGGAATTTCAATCTCGCTGTCATTATCAAGCAAATGAGAAATATTAATAAAATAATTGATACGTGCTGTCAATGCTGCTAAAGGATTTAAATCAATCCCCTTAACAGACGATATGACATCTTTCAATTTAGCCTTGCTGTCAACATGGTTGCGCTGTAAAACTTTTCCAAGAAGGGTAATGATAAAGGTGCCGCTACCGCAACATGGATCAATTGCAGTCCAATTGTCTTTATTAATAACATGTTTCTCAGTAGAGGATATCAAATGCTCAGCAAGCCATTCTGGTGTATAAAATTCCCCAAGTGAATGTCTTACTTTATCAGGAATAATATTCATGTATAAATCTTTGAAAAGATCGTATACTTTTTCACCTTCTTTGAAAAGGTTCCCTTCTTCATATTCACTTAACAATGAAAATACATCTTTAATACTTCTGAAGATCTCGTCCCCCCATTGCTCTTTTGTACAATACCAAGAAAAGAAATCCCCCTCTAATAGATTTAAAATTCCACACTTCCTGAAAATAGCACCTTCTTCTAATGTATAAAGGTGGTTTCTCATAGATTCAGAGTTACTCTTTATCATATCTGAGAACGTGAAATCATTCTCAAAGACAAGGCCAGATAAAGTTTTATAAGCAATAATTTTTACAATAATTGCATATGCTGTTTGCAGAGCATAAAGAACTTTATATTCATCATTATTCGTAAATAATTTATGACCGGCAATTTTTTCAAGCGATAACCTTCGCTCCAGTATTGCAGTTTGTAGAGATTTATCATCATGAGCAAGCCTAAATAGCTCTTTCCATTCATTGAAGAGCATCTGCGAACGACCAGTTATATTATTTTCAAGAGCTGAAAGTAAGTTGCTTATAAGTCTGGAGGTTAAAGATGGATTACCATAACAAAAATCATCAACAATATTTTTCGGATGTAATGCTTTCTTATTCAAAAGCACTAAAAGTCCGCAAATTTTCTTAATTGCATGTTTATCGAGCGGTTGCAACTTCGATGTTAATATCCCATCAGTATCACGAATTAGGTAATTAATACCATCCGTTAACACTCCAACATAACGTTGATTACCCTCAGAGTTTAACGAGTCGATATACGATTGAATTTGAGCTACAGCCTTGTTTATGTCAGTGTCTTTTTTTAACTTATCTCTATGTTTAAACTCTATTACTAACGATCCAATACGACTATCAATACGTCCTTTGCTATTAGTTCTCCCGGTGGTGTTATATTTTATACCGTCAATAAAAATCTCTTTTTCCGGGCGATATTCAATACCAATGAAATCTTTTATAAAAGGTATAAAAGCCAGATCGAAACCCGAAACAACCTCAGCTTCATTTTTAGCTAAATGTGAAGAATCGTTAATTTTCTTAGAAATAAGATCTGCCGCCTGCAAAAAATCTGAGTCAGCAACAACCTGTTCTTGGGCTTTAAACTTAATTTTTTTTTGAATTTCTTCTAACAGAGCCATTTTACGTCTCTTTACTTAACAAATTTTTTCGCATTTTATCATCTTCAGTAGATCATTTCATCATGTTTATTTGCTTTATTGGTATGAATTTATATTATATGTAAAGCAAGGGCTAACTCAGCGAAGCTGAGTAGCCTTGCTTTTTATGCCTTGCAGTTTAAAAAGGGTAGACCTAAAAGCTTCAGGCTTAAATGAGCGAAATTAATTAACAATGTGTATTAGGAATTGAATATTTTATAATTATACCGATGCAGAACAATTCAAGAAAGGTCGAGAGGCCACCTTGCGGCAGCCTCTCCAGTTCCCCATATATGGGGCAAATTAATAGTTAACTATATAAATTCAAAAGTATCATTAAGTCGATATCGTTGAAATTACAATTATGTTTTACATCATAATAAAAAATTGTCAATACCAAAAAATCAATTTCTTAAGGGGTGGCATAAAATAAAGTTAACTTTGGCATATATATATAAATTACCACGCACCATATTGACACAAATCCTATATCATATATAAATATTTAAGCATAAGGAAAATGCTTATCTATATATTAGAAAAGGAGCTTCTATGGATACCACCTATCAACCTCCCCTTGCAGAGAATCTACGTATTCATTGCGTTAGCGTAAGACTAAATAATTCAGAGCTTAATACTTTAGATCATGAACGTAAGCAACACGCCAAAGGCGAATGGCTTCGCATGTGCCTTTTAAAAACTCAACCTCCTGTCGTTCCAGAGATCAACAGAGCGGCATGGAAAATATTTGGCGAGATAAATCACAGGCTCAATGAGATTGTTAACCACCTCAACGCAAAGCAGTCATGTAATCCTCTTACCAAGACTGAACTGTTCGCCGTAAAGCGGCAAATTAGTGAGCTTCGTTCTCGCCTCCTTACCGCTGATCTATGGAGTATCCCCTCTAATGAAGGGAATGCAGAAGATCAAACGAGGTAAGAGCTTCGCAGGTGTTGTCCTATACGCATTGAAACCTGGAACGCACCATAAAACTGATCCCGTAGTCATAGGCGGGAACATGCTGGGCGGTTCAGCACGTGAACTGATTACTGAGTTCGACGCCACAGCTTCACTTCGTGCAGACATACTGAAACCTGTATGGCACAACTCACTTCGCCTGTCACCGGGTGAGTCTCTCACAGCGAAGCAATGGGTGTCATTTGCTGACGACTACATGAATCGCATGGGTTTCAGTAATACGCACCTGCGCTGCTATGTCATACATGACGACGAGTCAGGTCAACACATACATATCATTGCCAGCAGAGTAGACCTTATCTACGGAGGGAAGCTCTACCTGGGCAGAAATGAAAATCTGATTAGTACACGAGTAATCCATGAACTTGAAAAAGACCATTGCCTGACAAGAACTAAAGGTCCCTCTCCTTTTCATAGCCCTTCCCCTGTCAGAATGCGTAAGAAGCTGTCTCGCAACGAGCAACAGAAAGAAAAGCGCGAAGGTCAGCCAACGCCCAAGACGTTCTTACAGAACACTATCGACGAGATCCTTACGAGTGCCAATGATATCTTGGGCTTCGTTGAAGCACTTGCTGAGAACGATATAACGCCCATACCTAACATTGCTTCCACGGGTCGTATGAATGGTTTCTCCTTCGAATACTCCGGTATAGCTTTCAAAGCTTCGCAACTCGGTAAAGGGTATTCGTGGGCAACCCTGCAAGAGAAGCTTCGCTACGAACCCGAACGCGACAATCCTCTGCTCTTTGCTTTGAAAGCTCTGGCTATAGGAAGTACTGAGGCGAGTGAGTTAGTAACAGAGGCTTCGAAAGAGGATACTACGCCGTCATTGACTGCTGCCATGACAGAAGAGGTTACTGCACGTCCTCCACAGCGCGAACATAGAGTTGAGACAGCGGAAACCTGCGAAGCACATACACCTGCCAGCACTATGCTTACGGCACCGAGACAAGCTAACAACAATGGCTACCTCATGACAGCAGTCATAAAGTGGCTACTGAGCATTCCTTATCTTCAAGCATTTGTAAAATTGCTCAAAGAGACAGGTAAAACATTTCTCCACAGAAAATCCTCATTTTCCGTTATCAATGCGTTGAGAACAGCTGAGCCTGACGTCAAAACTTCAAACGAAACACCTGAAGACTTTTCAAAAAGCTTATACACGCCTCACTAACCAGACCTCTGAAGAACATCATCTTTCTTAGCTAACCAATTCAAAACACAAAGCAATTGATCGTTTTTACAGATCAATTTTACTATTTACGATAGTCATTAACTATCAAAAAAGATCGATTGATCGGTACAAGTGATTTGCTTAATTTTTGAGCTTGCTCAAAAATGCCCAGTAAAAGCAGTGACCAATCAGTTAGTTACAAACCTCTTATTCCTCTACTATTGGTTTTAAAAGGAATCCAGCATGAGCAGCATTAGTATGAAAAAACCTTCCTACTTCCGTTCAATCAGAGTGTGGTTCACAATCGGCGTGGCCGTATTAATCGTCCTCAAAGCAAAACCCACTGACGCTATGGGTATGCTTATCCTTTGGTGCATTCCTGCATTTTTCCTTCTGGTAACAGCAGGGATTAGCTACAAACACAAGAAAAACAATGCTTCTACAGTCGATTACTTTAACGAAGGCAATAACGGCTTATGGAGCCATGAATTCAACGACTCAAAGCTACTGCTTAATGAGACGCAGCAAACTATCACTATCAAAAATGGTGCTAACGAAAAAATGTATCCGTTTAGCTCAGTAATCAGTTGGCATTTCAATCTGGACTCAGGCGGATATGACGGCGGCTTTGGTACCGGCGCTATCAGACAGCAGAACTTGAATAACTCAGGCCTCTTTATTGAAGTAAAGGACGTCATGTATCCCGTATGGCAGGTGAAGTTTTACCCGCAGAAAGGCAAGTTTCACCAGGATACAGGGTATAACGATGTCAAAATGCAGATTGCACGGTGGTTAAGAATTTTATCTCAAACTATTAATAAGGAATAAATAATGAAAGCTAAGATTGCAGGAGCTTTATTAACTCTTATCGTTTTGTCAGGTTGTGCGTCAACAACAGGGAATAAATCAATTAAAAATGAGACGCAGCAAAGTATTGCGTCAAAGATCTTCAAAGGTCGAACCACGAAAGAAAATATTCAAAAGCAGTTCGGTGAACCTACTCGTAAGACAGCCGTTGATACCAATGAGGACATGTGGTTTTACTCAATGATTAACTCGAATATGTCGGCGATGTCTTACATTCCAATTGTAGGGCTATTCTCGAACGGAACTGATATGAAAAGTAAAAGTCTGACTATCACATTCACAGGTGACAAAGTCGAGAACTGGACGTTTAGCGAGAGTAATGATTCGATTCATAATGGATTGTAAAAAAACTCTTAATGCATATTAGTTCAGATTTGACCTGACACAACTATGGCACAGTTCTAAACCTCATCTGGCAGACATCTCTGTACCAAAAGCGGAAATAGTTAACAGCAATTAGCGTTGATTAACGGGAAGCAGATAATCTGCGATAGGTTTTGTAATTCCCAGCAGTTTAAAAAAAGTTGTTAACTTTCAGATAAGAGAGGATTTTTTTCCTCTTGCAATAAATCATTAAAAAGTGTTATAAATCATTTGCCCTAAGTGCAGACTTGGGGGAGGTGTACAGTTTGTCCAGTCCGGGCCAGCGAGCTTCGCAACACGCCGACCAGAGACTGAACAACAGGTGGACGATGCTCATAACGGTCTCCATTAAGCTGATTACATTATACAGTGTTTCTAACATTTGCGGTGAAATGCATCTCTGGTTACTTGCGAATCAGTATGTATGAGAAGGTTGGATAAAGACCACTTTGTTAAGCCGGGGCAATGTTTTTTGGACGACCGCAGTTCAAAGTTGCCCCGGTTTCACAATCCCTGAGAACTAACAATATGGAATCTCGTGAGCATCCTTGGTTTAGAAAACGTGGTTATTTGCACTTTGATAAGCCAATTTCTGTAGAGCATGCCTTAGATATAGTTACTAATCCTAATTCGGTTGCCACTCATTCGTTCCTTCCGTTTATAACATTTACTTCGACTACTTTTAAAATCCATAAAGACAAGGGAAAAAATGCAATAGAAAAAACGATAAAAGAAAGACCCATAGCGTATTCCTCTCACATCGATAGTCATATCTATTCTTATTATTCTGAAATCCTCGACTACCTGTATGAGGAACAGTTACACACTCACAATATATCCAAAAATATACTAGCGTTCAGAGCGTTAGGTAAAAGTAATATTGAGTTTGCTAATGCAGCCTTTCAGGAAATAAAACGGAGAGGTAATTGCAGTGCAGTTGCTTTAGACTTATCTAAATTTTTTGACACTCTGGACCATTCTATATTAAAAGATGCTTGGTGTAGATTGCTGACTACTGACATTTTACCCCGAGATCATTATGCTGTTTTCAAAGCTATTACAAAATACTCTAAAGTAGATAAAGAAAAAGTTTATGAACTTATGGCTATTCCTAAAAACAATGCAAAACACGCAAAAAAGACAAGGAAGCAAATTTGCTCATTTGCTGAATTCAGGAATAAAGTCAGGAAATCAAACCTTATAGTACCTAATAAAGCTAATTTTGGTATTCCGCAAGGTTCTCCGATAAGTGCCCTTCTTTCAAACATCTATATGTTGAACTTCGACATTGAGATGGTTCAATACGCGTCTTCATTAGGTGGGGAATATTTTCGCTATTGCGATGACATGCTTTTTATTGTACCTACGCATGAAAAAAACAATGTAGCTGGTGAGGCAGAAAAACGCTTGATTAAACTTAAAGTTTCTTTAAATGTCAAGAAAACAGAAATTAGAGAATTTAAAGCCACTCCAACAAAAATTACATCTGATAAACCACTTCAATATCTAGGTTTTATTTTCGATGGAGAGAATGTTTTTCTTAGATCCTCATCTCTTTCACGCTATTCTGATAGAATGAAGCGTGGAGTTAAGCTTGCAAAAGCAACGATGAAGCGAAAGAATAAAATAAGAAAACATAAAGGACTACCAGACAAAGAACTTTTTAAGGAAAAAGTTTATGCACGTTATGCTCATGTAGGAAAACGAAACTTTTTAACTTATGGATATCGAGCTTCACGCATTATGAAATCTACCTCAATAAGAAAGCAGTTGAAACCTTTGTGGGAGAGATTGCAAAAAGAGATCCAAAAGTAATGTGTGTTGCCCTTATCTGGTTTGCAGAACACACTTCCAGTTTAGTTGTGGAATATGGGCAACGCTTGAGTAATTACACTTATTAAAGCAGATTTGTTATGTAACAAAGCAAATCTCTGGTTATAACTCAGGCTTGAAAAGGAAAAATACTATTATGAATGAAGAACTTACCTCCCCTAAAGCCAGTAAACCTAAAAGTTCAAATGATCCCTACGAAGATAGTTTTGCTCAAGATTATTTTAAAAAACCTTCTGCTAATTTATATTTCAAAAAGCTACTTGGTTGTAGCGATAAATTATATCTCACCAACGGAGATTTAGAGAAGCTTAAAGAGTCATATAATAAAGCCCATGACATAAGGAAGTTTGAAATAGAACTTTACTGGAAGCGCACCACCTATATTTGGACGTTAGTGGCTGCATTAATTACAGCATGTGCAGTTTTAGCTGCAGCTTATTATCGTGTCCATGATGCAGACCCTTCAAAAGATAGAGATCTTAGTGAAACTAGGAATTTTTTACTGGCGTCCTTAGCGGGTGTGTCATTTTTCGGTGTTATTATTACTATAACTTCCTCGTTCATACTTAAAAGTGGAGAATACTGGCAGAAAAACTGGGAGTATCATGTAAGCTTGTTAGAACCTTTATTTTCCGGCAGATTATACTCAAGCCTGCTTGATAAAAATAAAAATCGTTACTCAATCGCCGGGTTGAATAATTTACTTTATGTTATTTTTCTTTCACTTTGGGTTGTAATTTTCGTTATCATTACATTTACACTTGCGAAGGATTATCCATCTTGGTTTTTCTTATCCCCATTTATTATATTTGGTTTTACATTTTTATTAACAAACAAAATTGTATCTTGGAAAACACGCAGAACAACAAATGTCTCTCAGATTGAAATTTCTCAATGGGGGGTGGAGGTTAAGGAAAAATTATCAAAAGAAAGCAAAGAATCCTCTCGACTACATTACATATTAGAAACCATACTAAAGATTGTGAAAATTTTAACATATTGTTTTTTAGCAGTGATACTCGGAGATGTAATCTACCAGAATTTTTTTAATATAATAGGATAGCAAATGCTGTACTCATTATCTAATCGCCCATCAATCTATTACCCAAGAATAAAAACATCAAATTATTAGCATTTTCAACAGACCGCTCAAAGTAGACTGTTAGATCAGATTATGTGCTGTCAATGAAACGTTAAATCAAGTATGTTCTAATAAATTTGATGACTAAAACTCGGGTCTAATCCCAACATTTTTTTAGTTTGAATTAAGCATGGCTTATCAGTTACAATCCTGAAATGTTCTCGTGTTTCACGGATAATGGATATGAATAAACTACAAATCGAACAGCTTCTTCGACAAGAAGGGTTCACATCTAGAGAAATTTCCGTGATTCGTCAACATGCTGAGAAAGATGCCTACCCCTACCCTTGGTTGCTATCTCAACTTTCAAAGAGATTTATTGTTTCCATTATCCTGCTGCTCATACTTTTCGTAGGCTTTATCTTCACATTAAGCCATGGTACTCATGAGAGCCTTGTCTCTTACTCGATTACGTTTTTAATAGGTTTCGGAATCATGTATGTTTTCGTTCCATTGAAACCTGCATTTAAAGCGTTCAGATTCATGAGAAAGCATGGTCATTCTTTATAAGTATCACTGATAGATTTGATTGCCATGCCGTCGTTATAAACTTCAATAAACAACTCTTTTCTACTCATTTCCTTGATACCGCGAACGTAATCAGTGTTGAGGAAGTAGAAAAGCCTCCATGCCTCCGGTTTCTGAACCAAGCGAACTATGCCATATACCGATAGCGCGAGATCCATTGAGCTATAGGCTATCTGTCCGACCTTTTGATCAAAGCCTAAAAATTCCGCAGCAGCTACATAGCCCTGCTTCAGCAGCCCTTCGCTATCGCTTTTGCCATAAATCAGATTCTCAACTGATTCCTGAACACCGTTTAACCCATGGAGAACTAACATTCCGCCAAAAGCCGTTCCAATGATTGTTCCGGTAGCAAGGGAAGCGCCAACGACCGAAACTCCGGCTATTACCTGCATACCGCTTAGCACTACCCCAACGCCATTGATCACATAGCCCCAAAAATCTCCATTCCTGACCAACCGTACCGAAGCATGAACGGCAGCTGTTCCTGCTCTAAGCATTCTGTCCTGAATCGTAAGGTACTCATTTTCCTTTTTGAGATTCTGGATGCATTCTTGGCACTGATCATCAGTGGAGCCAGAACGGATGACGTTAAGCTGAGCGTCAACGAAAGCTTTAACGTTATCCTGAAACTGCAGCCTATTAAATCCGTCTTTAAGGTAGATGTGAGAAAGGTGATTAGCATTGCTTAGCAGCTGATTTGCCTCAGCATGAGCCATAGTCAGAAAGTAATCCTTGAATCGATCTGGTTTCCAGTAGTCCATGACTGTGCCTTTATGTCATTATACGTATCATTAAGTTTATTTAATCAGATTACCCTTATCAGGGAAAGAAAAAGGACCAGTCATGAGTACAGATCTCTTCTTGAAAATTGATGGAATTACAGGTGAATCACAGGACAGTAACCATAGAGGCTGGATTTCTATTGAATCTTTCACATGGGGCGCTAACCAGCCAGGCAACATGGTAGTTGGAGGCGGAGGTGGTGCAGGAAAAGTTCAGTACCGCGATCTCTCGGTTCAGGCCCACATAGACAAAGCAACTCCTGCAATCATGCGCTATGTCTCTAACGGCAAGCATGTAGGCAAGGTTGAGCTTTCGGTGTGTAAGGCCGGTGGCAGCCAAATCGAGTACTGCCGTATTACCCTTGAAGACGTTCTCATCACAAATGTGATTTTTAATGGCACTACAAGTCGTGACCTGATCGGTATCTCCTATCAGTTCCAAGCATCTAAAGTCAAAACACAGTATTGGGAACAATCAGCGGGCGGCGGTAAAGGCGCAGAAACACAGTCAGGCTGGGATATTAAAAGAAATAGTGAGTTTTAATTATTCAGAATTACCTATCCGAATATAGAATTTGAAAAAAGCAATGGGGTCACATGCCAAACTTAAAACAAATTAATTTTTCTGATGATAAAGAATTTGAAAGATATGTATGCGAATATTTTTCCCTGAAATATGGAGCTAACTTTACAACATACGGAAGTTCTGGTGAGGAGCAAAAAGGTATTGATGGATTTAATTATGCACCATTTTCAGATGGTAAAAGACATGTGATTCAATGTAAAAACTGGGTATCAAAAAAATTAAAAATTGAAAACATTCTGGACGATTTAAATAAGACTGATGGACTGGGTATTGAATTTAATGCATTTCATTTTGTAACATCTGCAAAAAAAGAGACGAAATTACAAGACGATATAACAAACAACTTGAATTTGTTAACAAAAAACCACACTATCGAATTTAATATTTTATATTATAGTGATTTTTTTGATGACTCCCTTCAATATGAATCCATAAGAAATAAATATTTTAGCCCGCTTTTTTCGAATTCCGCAAATAGTAACCCCGTCAAAAGGGATACAGATAATTTAATAATGCTGGCTAACTTCATTGACTCGTCATTTATTAATATACCATTTGAAATATCTAATGCTCATAATCAGGAGACCCCAGCTTATTCATCTCTTTCAAATATAGAAGCAATGAATAATCTTCTTTACGAGGGTGTTTTCTATGATCAAAAACTCAATGATTACCTGAAATCTTTTGAAGAATATATTGAAAGAATTGACGACTACAGAATACAGTATTACGAATTTTTAGCTAATATGAATTCGCCAGGTCATTATCACCTTAGATATACAGGGAGATATGAAGATCTTCCATTAGTTAGAAATCATTTGGTAGCATTAGTAGACAATTTCTCCGAGACATTCAAGAGGTTTAATGGATATCTAAAAAACAATTACTATAACTTTGATCTTTATAAAAACTATTATAGATTTCACCCAATATAAAACTTATAAACATGGGGTGACTTAAGAATATTTCACCCCAAAATAAAAAAATCAATGCTTTTATATTCTTCCACTTCGTCTTTTTTTGCTTTTTTTGAACTGATATAGTTTCGAAAGGAGTGCTTTTTCATACTTAACCCGTTCCTCACGATACACTCCCTCGGCTTCCTCTTCATTATCGATTGCATAGTGGATCAAAAAGCGGAAGAAAAAAGTGATTTCATGTTCATACCCAAGTGTATCAATGACCCGCTGTGAACTCCCGTTCAGTGCGTTTGAAAGCATTGAGATAATCGTGAAGCGATCAATCAAATGATCATTAGCTTGGGAGAGGTAGTATTTAATGTAGTAGCCAACGCAAAAGAGCCAAATATAACGCACAATCTTGTCTTGCTGAAACCCTGACTTCTTAAGTCGTTCAATAAAAAGTTGTAAAAGAAGAAGCAGTTTCTCTTCTTTTGACAGAACAGTAAAATTATTCATAGTTGCATCCTTGCAAAATTGTCTTCCTGACCTGTTAATAAATATCATAAAATTAAATCTAGTCAATAGGTGTAACCTATCAGAATATTATTTTCTTAACCTCTGCGGTAATTCTTCTTCAAGAAGAGAAATGGATATATTGTGACGATAGGCGTTCTCGTGCATTTTTCTTATTTTGAGTAATAAATTAGTGTTTTCATGAGCTAAAGACTTATTGTCGTTCTCAAGCCTCTTAATTCTTTCTGCTGCAAGAGTAAGACTACCAGGAACCTTGAGATCCTGCTTAGGCAAAGAGATAGACCTTTTTCTTGTCTTATAAGCTATAGCTATCTCAATGTGCTTACATAAAGCTTGACGGGTTGGTATTTTTCCCAAATGTGGCTTACATGCAGTGCATAATAAATTCCAGGAAAACTCCTTCTTTTTCCAATTATCAATAATTGACACTATCATTTTAATCTCTTTTTCATGAAACTTTCTTGCCATTTTCTACCACTCCTCTTAATTGTTGTTCAAGGTAAAGACTTAATACTGTTATTTTTGTTCTAATTTCTTTTTGTTGCTCTGAGCTTAAATATTCAATAACTTTCAAAAGATAAGATATCTTTCCTTCAATTTCATTTTGTGTACTTCTATTAGAAGGACCTTCAATCTTGGCTGACGAAATATGATTTATATTATTCAATAATTCACGTGATAGATCTGCCAACTCATCATGAGAGACATGGTTATAATTATCGTTATGATGAATATTTTTCCTACCGGACCATAAAGCAATTTCCACCTCAGAGAGTGTCGTTCTTTGAGCCATCGTATTAAGCAAATGTCTGATTTGGTGGCTGTTAAATTTGATCTCTCCTGGATAAGAGTTTAAAGATTTATTTCTATTAAAAATGTTCATTCGCGGGTTATTTCTTGTTAATGTTATATTGAACTCGCCAAAGAAGTAACGGCTCTTTACTCTTTCAAGTGTGAATATGTCGGTGTTTTTTGAAGAATTTAGTTGGTATTTATTCACAATAAATAGCTTATTTCCCCATGAAGGCAATGCTTTCTTATTGCCGTCTTTTACGGGTCTATTTTTTCTATAAAGATAATTCCAAAAGTGTGAGCAACTAATCACATTGTTTTCAATTTCTTGAAGAAATGCTTTATTCTCAAAGTTCATTTGTGGGGTTTTGATGTCAAAACCTAAATTATAAAGATCTTGATTCGTAATAACTTCGAGTTTAGTTTTATTGAGTTTTTTATAAAATGCTTTTTCACCTTTCTCAATAACGGAGCAGACAGCTCGAGCATTAGTACTAACTTCTTTAATGCGGTGGATTGCTTCTTCAGCAACAGGAAACATACAGTCTGGGAGCCATTTCATATTAAACCCAAATCCTTTTTCTGAGTAGAACCTGAGACAAGGCCTTTCAATGTCTTTTGAATCTTTCAATACAACTAGGCAGTCTTCATTTAGTTCCATGATTTCATTTATTCGTGAGGGGGCGCACAATAACAAAGCAAAAATAGAGCTTGTATAAATATCACGAAGACCTTGTGGTTTAGATTTGAATACCCCCCCCATAAAACTAATGACTCTTGGGTCAGGAAGTTTATCGTTTAAACCATTTTCCTCTTCTGCAATTGTTTTATTCTGACTATTACTTTCAGTCAGAGGGTAAGTCCAATTTAATATATGAGCTTCAATCATTTCATTTCTTACTAGAAAATTACAAATATGCTTAATATTGAAGTAGATTTCATTGACCTTTCCCTGTGAATATTGGTTGTAAGCAAGCTCCATTGTCTTATCCAATACCCTTGAGTTTAAATTGCTTATCTTATAGCTATTGCTCAAATTCGACATGGTTACTTCTAAAACTTTGAAAGCACGAAGAATTGCAATGCACTTATTGATTTTATTTAAACCAATTTTAACTAGATAAGACTTAATAAAATCTGACATATATTCAGATAATGGTTGCTTCATGTTACGTGACTTCCAGCTATATTTGTAGAATGTCATTCCATTATCCCATTTATGATCTTCCCAGTTAACCTCATTACTCAGCGAAGCCTGACACTTAGATTCCTGAATGAATTTTTTTATTTGCAACTCGCATAAATTACTCATAACTTATTCTCCATGACTCTGATTATATTAACTATTTCTGACATTTCTTTTGAAATTATTCGTTCAATTTCGATTAGTTCATGAGTATCAGCAAAGGTTTTTTTAATTTCTTTTATGGTTTCTTCAAGTGCACATATCTCTGCAGAAAATGTTATTGGTTCAACAAACAAATTAGCTATCGGAATCATTGCTGAATTCATAATGGCATTAATTTTCGCCCCATTATTAGCATTGTTATGTACATAAGAACGAACCGATTTGGAGGACGTATGATCTAAGGCTTTCGCAATTGCTGCGGCACAAAAGCCTTTCTCAGCAGCCTTTGTACCCAATGTATATCTGAATCTTCTTGAATTTATATTGCCAAAATTTATTGAAGAATTAGCAATTGATTTATTGACAGTCCACCGAATTCTACTTGCAAACTGACGAGATGTTATTACTAAATCTCCATTTTTTAAGCTATCTACTGTGACCTTTTTAGTTTTAAAAGGAGCAGTGCTTATAAAAACCGGTAACTCCTGAGTTTGATTGTAGCTCAGCTTAATACTCAATGTATTTTCGACCAGTTCAACCACCGCATTAGACAAAAACTTAAGATGGCTATATAAACTTTCAGGAATTTCTAATTTAGAGAACGTCTGTCGATAGCTGTTTTTTTGCTTGATTTGTGGAACATCTATAAAATATTTTCCATGTAGTGAAACAACATCTTGGATCTGTATTAAGTTGATTTGAAATGGCCTTCTTCCTGAGTATATCAGGAGGGTTAACATAAGGTAGTTTGAAAAAGTTATTTGTTGATGCTGAAAAGCTAACGTACTCAGCCTGATTATTTCATTTAACTGTTTGTCGCTAAATGGACCTTTATCATAATCGTGAGTATTTACGTTTTTCTTAGCGTCAGGTTTTTTTACTCTTACATTTTGTATTAGCTCTTTCACACTGTTGTCTAATAAATCGGGAAATTGGGAGTTTAACTTTAGAAGAAAATACTTCATGGTTTCTGAATGAGTATAGTTATCACATTCAAAACGATTAAAATAGTTTGCAACTTCTCCGTAGCTAAATTCTATAACACCCCCTTTAACTTCTTTCTGGTAATGCTTTATAGCGAAGAACATTTTTCTAACATAGCTTACGCTATGCTTTTTTAAGCAATACGCAAAAGTAGATTTTATAAGCATTAAGAATTTGTCTATGCCTATAAGCTGGTTGAAGTTAATCTTTATCCCGTAATCTAAGCTCCATATTGAATCAGAAAAACAGACTTTCTTTTTTCCGTTCACAGTTTCAAAATCCGAATATTGATTTTCTGGTTTTTGTAATATTTTGTGCATGCTTTTTCGGTTCCTTTTCAAGAAGGCTAGTAGCGTTCATAAATTGCATTATCTTATATGACTCATTTATGAGATAACGTTGTGTATATACTTCAGACGTTTTACTTCTCCTGCTCCAACCCATTAGATAATTTCTGACTTTTTCATACATTTCGTAGTTAGCTGGTTTAGCTAATTGGTATACATGTTCTGAGTAATTCACGTTCCAGGTATGCCGTAGCGAATGCGCGACAAAATTCTTTAGCAAAGCTTCATTCATCCTAATAATATTGAATATTTTTTGGTAGCCCGAAATAGTTAATGGACTCCCCAAAACAAAGTTAGAACTATGTGTTACCATCAGATAATTATGTCCTTTGGATAGTTTTTGATTACTCCTCTCCTTATCTATATAAATTTTTATTCTTTCACAAAGTGCCTTAGTCAAAGGTATCTTACGTTCAGCCGTTTTAACTAATGGTTGCCTTAACCTTGTTTCTTCTTTATCGTCGGGCCTTCTGATTATATGAAGTTCCTTTTTATTGTATTTAAAGTCATCAGTTTTTAGGTTAAGTAGCTCACCACCTCTTATGCCTGTCTCTAATAAAATACTTATTATCACTTCGTTTCTGAATTTTACACAGTCTTTAAAGGGGTTGCTCTCACTGTCAATTTTGATCAATTCCTTTAGTGCTTTAATCTGATCTTTATCTAATGACTTATTCTCAAGCTCTGAGTATGACTTTCTTACCTTAATGTTTGGTCTTACATATTCAAAGTTACGTGAAATCAGTTCTGCATCTTTATTGTTGGTCTCTATAACATTTAAGAAAAACCATACTAGGTATTTTTCTATGACGCTTATCTTATAGTGAAGAGAGCATTCTGATATGATTCGTTCTTCTTTAATTTTTGTTACTTTTGCTTCTTTATTTTTAGATGAAAAATGAATCATTGTGTCATATGCTAATCTACCCTCTAATAACCTTTCTTTATTAACTTTGCTATCAAGTGTTATGCCTTTGTCATTTAGATATTTTGCATATGACATTAGCACTCCTGCAATTGATTCAATTGTTGAGTATGAATAGTTTTTGGTACGAGACAATACAGCCACATATAAATTCTCATATACTAACGGCAGGCCATTACTTGCATTTACTATCATACAAGTACGAACACTATTATTATTCCTTAGCCTTTTTAATTTTAATACACAGTCCATTTACACCCCCTATTTACATTTTATTATTGAGTGGTACTAAATAAATCATATGAAAAAAGCTATTTACAAAAATATATTTGTTTTAAGTGTAAGAATGTTTTGCCGCAGGGGTTTGCAGCCCGAAAATTTTAATAACCCTCTAGAGGGTTATTAAAATCCATTAGTTTTACTTTGAAAACTTAACTCTTTAATAAATAAAGTTATTTACTAACTTTGCAAATAAAACTGTAAACAGCAAACTGTTAACTTATAAACCTGTTTACAAATCAATCAGGATTTATTAGATAGTTTAAATGTAATAAACTTAAGAATTAGATTTTCCATGTCGTCTCTTTCCTTAAATAAACGAATCCAAGTTTCATATACTCTCAGTTCCTCCGAGTCATTAAATGTTTCAACAATACGGAATGAAACATATGAATTCCCTAATAAGTACATATTTAAAAGATTAATTACTGCACGATTAAAATCGTCATCTGATAAATCTTCAATTATTGATAAATCAAACCTTCTTTCAATCTCTTCAAAGTCTAAATTTTCAAAATAACCATTCCCCATAATAAAATCTGAAATATTCATATTGTTATCCTTCTAATTTAGTCAATGAGCGTGATTTACTGATCAATTCCTGAAGAAAATCTTCGATTTCGCTTTCAATAAATGCCACCGCACGAGAGCCAATTTTGATAGGTTGAGGAAACTGCTTTTGATTAATCAACTCATAGATCCAGGAACGACTGAAGCCGGTTCTCTCAATCACAATAGGTAAACGGATTAGTTTCGTATTATGTCGGTTCATGGTGCTCTCCTCGATTGGTTTCAATGAGAGCAACTGTAACGAAGACAGGAAGGCACGAGTTAGTGTGGTCCCTGACAGCAGGACCACTGAAGACTGGGTCAGTTGGAATCCGAGAGTTTCATGACGTCTGAAACTCTCATATTTTTAAGGTGGGGGTTTCGATTTATGAAGAAGTTGAATTGGCGAACGAAATCAATCGTTGCTGCTTTCATAGCCAGTGGTCTATCAGCGTCTTTGATATGGTAGCTAAGACGGATAACTGCCTCATCGTCTTCATCTGTGTACAGCAGTCTGGAAAGCCGATCGTCTGAAACGCGCAAGTCATACACCTTTGCCCATAAAAGAACGTCGAGCATTGCTATGAGACGATAAGAGATAACCTTCTTGATTGTGCCGTAGCCGAAGCGCACAGCCCCTGACTCGTCAGCTTCAATCCCCTTCACGCGTCTCCATTGCGGAAGAGCTGATTTGATAGACTCTGCAATTTCATCGTCTGTACCACTGGCAAGGTCGATTTCTAAAAGGACGGTGCTTTCACATATCGCTGACATAACCGTAGATACATATGCTTCATGGTGGGGAAGGTTTACGCAGTACTCGTCACTACCTTGCTCCCAGGAGAACAGATTTACCCGGAGACCAGTTACACTGAGTTGAGCAAGGCGGCTTATGTCTGTAATGAAGATATGTGGTGGGCTTTGAAGAGTTTGATAATCTTGCATGTAGTTAAGCTGTTCGGGCTCGAAGAGGAAAGGCTTCCCATTGAAGATCTGTCTCATATAACCACCGAGGCCGACCTTTTCTTCTTCACTAGGCCATGGCTTAAAAAGAAGGGCTCTTGCCCATAACTCATGATAGAGACAGTTAAGCGTGGTCTCTTCGAACTTTCTATAGTTTGAAATGTTCAGCCAAGCTTTAACTGCTCTTGTATCCTCAGTAGACCAATTTTTCACCACTTCGCTCCTAGCCATATTCTCGAACCATAATCATTACTGAGATTACGACCTCAGGCTATAGCCATATGCAAATCCGCTTCAAATGACATGTCAGAATGCTGTACCCTTAACGACTATCTTATAAAAATATGTAAAATATTTAATTCAGACTTATAAATAACATTCATTATGTTTTTTGGTTCCTTTTTAGAGCCTTTATATAATTTTAAAATAAATAATCTTTATTCTTATTAAATAGATAAAAGCTCAATTACAGAGACGCCAGCTCCACCAAATTCTTGGTTGATGGTTACCAGAACCATCATCGAAGTCCTGAGAGCCCGCAAGGTGAAAACCTTGCGGGCTTTTTTGTGTTTGTGATTTGTTCTGCGAAGTCTGATGCCAACTAATTATATCCGAACCTTTTAGGCTAAATGATAGCCCCGACGCAAAGTTCTTTTTTTCGTAAAGCGTGAACGCATGGAGATTCCCCATGGCAAAAACCGGGCCGTTAAATGATAAGGAAATCTAAGCCGCCAAACCTTAAGTTGCAGATTTCCAGCTTTATGTTGGTAACGGGCTTGCTCTGTGAATGTGGATTTACTTAAATTAACCTGCAGAATTCGTTGAAAAATAACGATAAAATCTAACGGTTTGGTTTGAGCAAAAAGTGGAAGTTATAATTGAATTGCCAACTGGTATTAATAGCAATGCGGCGTGCTAATCAAGGTGGAGCAAGTTATGACGTAAAAATGTGAGCAACTTCATTAGAAGTATGCTCTTACTTGTAAGAAGTATATTGGACTAAGCTATACTACATGATTGCAGGCGCTCATTTTCATAATAACCGTATTATGCCCTGAAACGTCTAAGATCATGATAACAGGATCTAAACCGCTAAGTATTTTGATACGCAAGTAACTCTGCTTAATGTCTGCAAATATCCCTCTATAATTACTCGACTAACGGCAAACAATGGGGCGGGGATTAGCACATTACTTTAAGTAAGATTGGAAATCCATTTCCTTCAGCCTAATTTAGCGGAATATAATAATATTTCTCATCCAAAATAAAGCTGTTCATTACTACACTCTTATTACTGGCGGAAGTAAATCTAATGAATTTACGAATGACTATTTTGATCCACTTCGTAATTTTACGATTAAAGATAACCTTAACAAGATCAGTTAACTTGATTTTATTTTACCATTTTCTTCCATTGCCATCTCCCCCCCTTAACTTCATGCTTGGTTTTAGAATGTCCGATCCATCTACCATTCATTGTAGAGGAATCAATTATTTCTAACTGGACGGCGCCAAAATATCCTTTTTTATCGTTTTTTTGAAACCATTCACCTACTAGAAAGTCTCCAACAATTTCCCCAAACAGCACATATGTATCAGATTTTGAAGTAAACTCTCCATAGCAGTAAGCACCAAACTGTCGTATAACAGTACAACTATGACGATCACTCGATTCTGGAAAATTAGCGCTACCATTAGAATCCCATGTTTGCTCCCACTCACCAGAAATTTTTATTGGATTGGAACGAAACATTCCTCTCACAGGAATCCAATGAAAATACCTTACAAAGTAGCGGAATAACTTCATATCTAATAGAGTTTTAACAAATAAAACTGCAATGGGGGCTATTAATCCCGTAATGATCACATTCCAATCTAAAACCATGAAAA
>Ga0213829_1000954_pt1 | contig 22873 bp, 18 predicted proteins | sample MC6MC0896MG_FD_180665 | JGI IMG/M metagenome (GOLD analysis project Ga0213829, IMG submission 180665) | Enriched soil aggregate microbial communities from Iowa State University, Ames, United States - MC6-MC0896-MG | ecosystem: Environmental > Terrestrial > Soil > Unclassified | place: USA: Iowa...
CTCGGCGGGCAGGGTGGTGTGCTCCGGCAGGCCCAGCTCCTCGCCCTGGTACAGGTACGCGGAGCCCGGCAGGGCGAGTTCCACCAGCGTGGCGGCGCGGGCCCGCGCGAGGCCCAGCGCGGCGTCCGGCTGCTCATCCTCGGCGGCGATGCCCTTGGGGAAGGTGGTGGGGTCGCTCAGGCCGAAGCGGCTGGGGTGCCGCACGGTGTCGTGGTTGCTCAGCACCCAGGTGACCGGGGCGCCGACGGCGGCCACGGCTTCGATCGAGGCGTCGATGGAGGTGGCGAGGCGCTCGGCGTCCCAGCCGGCCAGCAGGAAGTCGAAGTTGAAGGCCTGCTGCATCTCATCGGGGCGCACGTAGCGGGCCAGCCGTTCGGCGGGTTCCACCCAGGCCTCGGCCACGAGCATCCGGTCGCCCGGGTAGCCGGCGAGGAGCTGGTGCCAGTCACGGTAGATCTCGTGGACGCCGTCCTGGTCGAAGAAGGGTGCTTTGGACAGGTCCTGCCCGCTGCCGGTGGGCTTCTCCTGGGTGGCCTCACCCTCGGTGATGTTGCCTTCCACCATGGCGGCGGCCCCTTCCCAGTCAGGGAGGCCCTTCGCCTTGATCATGCCGTGGGCGACGTCCACGCGGAAGCCGTCCACGCCCTTGTCGAGCCAGAAGCGGAGGACGGACCGCATCTCCTCACGGACCTCTTCGTTATCCCAATTGAGATCCGGCTGCTTGGTGTCGAAGAGGTGGAGGTACCACTCGCCGGGGGTTCCGTCGGCGTTCGTGGTCCGGGTCCAGGCCGGGCCACCGAAAATGGAATTCCAGTTGTTGGGCTCGATCTCGCCGTGTTCGCCCTTCCCCGGGCGGAACATGTAGCGGGCCCGTTCGGGGGAGCCCGGAGCGGCCGCGAGTGCTTCCTGGAACCAGACGTGCTCGTCCGAGGTGTGGTTGGGCACCAGGTCCACGATCACCTTCAGGCCCAGCTCATGGGCCTTTTCCAGCATTCCGTCGAAGTCTTCGTTGCTCCCGAACAGTGGATCGACCACGCGGTAGTCGGCCACGTCGTAGCCCGCATCCGCCTGAGGCGACGTGTAGAAGGGGCTCAGCCAGACGGCGTCGACGCCCAGCTTCGCGAGGTAGGGGAGCTGCCGGGTGATGCCGGGGATGTCGCCCATGCCGTCGCCGTTCCCGTCGGCGAACGAGCGCGGGTACACCTGGTATACCACTGCATCTGACCACCAGGTGCGGGGATGTGCCTCGTGGGATTCGGGTGCGGTCTGCGGCACGGGAGAACCTTCCTAACGATTCTATGTAAACGCTTGCATCGGACGATGGAAGCTTACTAATGTGAGCTACGCAACATCAACCCGACTGGGAAGACGTGCTTCGCTCACTGAGGAGTCATCTGCAATGAAACCACGTAAATTCCTTGTGCCGGCCGCAGCGGTCGCTGTTCTGGCTGTAACCCTCACCGCCTGTGGCGGCGGGAGTGGGTCTGGCAACGGAGGAGGCGGCAGCGACGCCGCATCACAGGGCCTCGACGGACGCGGCCCCATCACCTTCGTGACCGGCAAGGACAACTCGAACGTCTGGCGTCCCACGATCGACCGCTGGAACTCCGCTCACCCGGACCAGAAGGTCACGCTCAAGGAACAGACCGACAACGCTGACCAGCAGCACGACGATCTGGTCCAGCACTTCCAGGCCAACGACGCCAACTACGACGTCGTGACCGTGGACGTCGTCTGGTCCGCGGAATTCGCTGCCAAGGGCTGGCTCCAGCCGCTCAAGGACAAGATGGCGGTGGACACCGCCAAGCTGCTGCCCGCCACGGTCAAGGCGGCCACCTACAACGGCACCCTCTACGCCGTGCCGAACTCCTCGGACGGCGGTCTCCTGTACTACCGCAAGGACCTGGTTCCCACGCCGCCGAAGACGTGGGACGAGATGATGTCCATGTGCTCGATCGCCAAGCAGCACAACATGAGCTGCTACGCGGGCCAGTACCAGAAGTACGAAGGCCTGACGGTCAACGCGGCCGAGGCCATCAACACCTTCGGCGGCAAGATCGTCGATGACCAGGGCAAGGCCACCGTGAACTCGCCGGAGGCCAAGGCCGGTCTCTCCAAGCTCGTGGACGCCTACAAGAACGGCAACATCCCCAAGGAAGGCATCACCTACCAGGAGGAGCAGGGCCGCCAGGCGTTCGAAGACGGCAAGCTCCTCTTCCTGCGCAACTGGCCGTACGTCTACAACCTCGCCAAGAGCGATGGCGCCTCCAAGGTGAAGGACACCTTCGGCGTCGCACCGCTCCCGGGCAAGGACGGCCCCGGCGCCTCCTCGCTGGGCGGCCACAGCGCGGCCATCAGCGTGTACTCCAAGAACAAGGCCACCGCGCATGACTTCGCCACGTTCCTGATCCAGGACGAGCAGCAGAAGTTCTTCGCCACCCAGGGCTCCCTGGCCCCGGTGAGCTCCGAGCTGTACAAGGACCCGGCCATCGTGGCCAAGCTCCCGTACATGCCGACGCTGCTGACCTCGATCCAGAACGCGGTTCCGCGTCCGGTCACCCCCTTCTACCCCGCAGTCACCAAGGCGGTTCAGGACAACTCCTACGCCGCCCTGAAGGGTGAGAAGACCGTCGATCAGGCACTCAGCGACATGCAGGCCGCCATCGAAGCGGCCGGCGCAGCCAAGTAGCCGACCAGGTCGGGGCCCGCTCACGGGCGGGCCCCGGCCATCGCCCCCGTGCGGGGCCATCGACCAGGGGAACACCACAGAGGAGTCACCATGTCCACAGATGCCCCCTCGCAGACGCGGGGCACCACCACCGGCGGCGGCGCGGGGAAAGGGTCCAAAGGCGGACCCGGCCTGGCCGGCGCGGAAAGCGCCGACCGGCGCGAAGTGACGCAGGGCCGCTGGGCCTACACGCTGCTCACACCCACCTTGATCCTGTTGGCCGTGGTGATCGTCTACCCGATCATCAACGCCGTCATCATGTCCTTCCAGAAGGACGCCGGCCTCGACCCGGCCACCGGCTTCTTCGTCCAGGGCGGCTTCGCCGGCGCCGACAACTACGTCCACTGGCTCCTGCAGCAGTGCAACGGCCAGACCTGCCCTCCCGGCACCCTCGGCTCCCAGTTCTGGAACGCCATGGGCACCACCTTCTTCTTCACCGTCATCACGGTGATCCTGGAGACCATCCTCGGATTCTGGATGGCGATCATCATGGCCCGTGCGTTCAAGGGCCGCAGCGTCATCCGTGCCGCCGTCCTGGTGCCGTGGGCCATCCCCACCGCCGTCACGGCCAAGCTCTTCTTCTTCATGTTCGCCTTCGACGGCATCATCAACCAGCTGTTCGGCACCCAGATCCTGTGGACCGGTTCCGAAGGGCCCGCCCGCTGGGCCATCATCATCTCCGATGTCTGGAAGACGACGCCGTTCATGGCGCTGCTGATCCTGGCCGGCCTCCAGCTCATCCCGGACGAGGTGTACGAGGCGGCCAAGGTGGACGGCGCCAGCGCCTGGCAGCGTTTCACCCAGATCACGCTCCCGCTCGTGAAGCCCGCCCTGATGGTCGCCATCCTGTTCCGCACCCTCGACGTGCTGCGCATGTACGACCTGCCCGCCATCATGACCGGCGGCGCCAACAACACCACCACGCTCTCCATCCTGGTGGTGCAGCAGGTCAGACAGGGGCTCAACGGAGCCTCGGCGCTGTCCACCATCACCTTCCTGGTGATCTTCCTGGTGGCATTCATCTTTGTCCGCTTCCTCGGCGCCAACGCCGTGGAGTCCGCCGCACCGAAGAAGAAGTGACATGAGCAACGCAGTCAGCACCGCCTCCGCCACCACGCGCCGTCGTGCCTTCAGCTGGGCCCCTGCCCGGACGTACATCCAGGCCGCTGTCATCCTCGTCTGGTGCCTCGCGCCCTTCTACTGGATGATCGTCACCGCCTTCCGCGACGTGGGATTCACCTTCGACCCGACGCCGTTCTTCACCCACGTCACCTTCGACAACTTCCGGACCGTGTTCGACGAGAGCCTGGGCAATCACTTCGCCCAGAACCTCCTGAACAGCCTGATCGTCGCGGGCACCACCACCGTGATCTCCCTGGTGGTCGGCGTGTTCGCGGCCTACGCCCTGGCCCGGCTGAAGTTCCGGTTCAAGGAACTGGTGCTCGGATTCATCCTCGGCGCCTCGATGTTCCCGGCCGTCGCCCTGATCACGCCGCTCTTCCAGTTCTTCACCGGGATCGGCTGGATGGGCACCTACCAGGCGCTGATCATCCCGAGCATCTCCTTCTCCCTCCCGCTGGCGGTCTACACGCTGACCTCGTTCTTCCGCGAGATGCCGTGGGAGCTGGAGGAAGCCGCCCGGATCGACGGCTGCACGCAGGGCCAGGCCTTCCGGAAGGTCATCCTTCCGCTGGCCGCGCCCGCCACGTTCACCACCGCGATCCTGACCTTCATCGGGGCCTGGAACGAGTTCCTGATCGCCAGCCAGCTCTCGGTGGACGCCACCAAGACCGTGACCGTGGCCATCGCCTCCTTCGCGGGCTCCCAGCCGCACCAGGAGCCGTACACGGCCGTCATGGCAGCCGGCACGGTCGTCACCATTCCGCTGGTCATCCTGGTGCTGGTGTTCCAGCGCAAGATCGTGGCCGGTCTGACCGCAGGCGCGGTCAAGTGAGCAACAAGCAGCAGCCCTCCGCGGACGACGACGGCCGCCGCGCCGTCGTCGCCCGCGGGCGTGCCGTGGGCGGCTGGGAGGGCCCGGTCAAGGAGGAACCTGAGCGCAAGCCCAGCCGTCGCCTCCTGAGGAGCGCCGAGGACCTGGACATCGTCCTGGGCATGCTCGGTTTCTGGACGGTGGTGCTGTTCGGCACCACGGTCTGGATGGAGCTCACCGGGCAGCCGGCGCTCGGCTGGGCGCTGGGCCTGCTCGCGGCCGTTCTCGCGATCTGGGGCCTGATCAGGCTCCGCAAGCGCCTGCCCTCCCGGGCCATGGGCCGTCGCAACTGACCGTGAGGCGTCATCGACTGTGACGTGACATGGCACGCGTGGTTCAATTCATGATTCGGGGTACCTGAGGAGTGTGACTGCATGGCTGCGCGTGCCGCCCGTGGTGGGCATCATGGCGTGAGCATCGAGGACGTGGCCGCTGCGGCCGGTGTCTCGACAGCGACCGTCTCCCGGGCCGTCAGGGGCCTTCCCCGCGTGTCCGAACAGACCCGCCAGCGCATCCTGAACGTCGCGTCGGAACTCGGGTACGTCGCCTCCTCCGCGGCATCCGGACTGGCGACCGGCCGCACCCGGACCATCGGGGTGCTGGCGCCGTACGTGGACCGCTGGTTCTTCTACAAGGCGCTGGAGGGCGTGGAGCGCGAACTCCACGAGCAGGGCTACAACCTCTCCCTGTTCAGTCTGGACAGCCGGTCCGGCGAACGGCAGCGGACCTTCAGCAAGACGATGGTGGCCAAACACATCGACGCCCTTCTGGTGCTCTGCATGGCGCTGTCCATGGATGAGATCACCGAGCTCCGCCGTCTGGACATCCCCTTGGTGGCCGTCGGGGGACCGGTGGAGGGCTGCCCGAGCATCGGCATCAACGACGTCGAGGCGGCCGCTCTGGCCACCCGCCACCTGCTGGACCTCGGCCATCGGGACATCGGTGTCCTGCACGGTCAGGACGATGACGAGGACCTCAACTTCCAGGTCCCGGAACTCCGGGTGAACGGCTTCCATGAGGAGATGGCCCGGTTCGGCGCGGTCGATCATCCCGAATGGGAGGTGCGGGGGAACTTCACCCTGGCCAGTGGGGCGGAGGCCTTCGACGAACTCTGGAGCCGGCCCGGACCCAAGCCCACGGCCCTCATGTGCGCTTCCGATGAGATGGCCATGGGGGTGATCCTTCAGGCGCAGCGCCGTGGACTGCGGGTCCCGGAGGACCTCTCGGTGATCGGCATCGACGACCACGAGTTCTCCCCGGTCATGGGCCTGAGCACCGTGGCTCAGGACCCGGTGGCGCAGGCCCGGCTGGGGACGCGCATGCTGCTGGATGAGCTGGCCGGCAAGGCGGGGTCCGTTCACGATGTGCACGCGGAATTCGTTCTGAAGAGCCGCACGTCCACCGCCCGGCTGGCCTGAGGGGAACGGCGGCTCAGCTGGCGCGGCCGAGGTGGCGCAGCGGCACCCAGCGCGAGATCAGGCGCTGGTACGCGGCGGCGGCACCCGTCATATCGCCTTCGGCCAGGCACTCGATGCCCATCCTGACGTCACTGGGCGATTCGTCCGGGTACACCCGGTCCGCGAGGGCGCCGTAATCCAGCTCCAGGACGCTGCTGCTGTGGAAGCGCTCCAGCCACGCGACCACGCGCGTCATCTCCTCCAGGAAATCCAGCTCCGGGGCGCTGAGCGAGAGGGCCGCCACGAGCGAACGGGAGCGCGAGACCGCCTCCGCCACCGGGGTGTACAGGCGCAGCGTGGCGATGCTGCCGTCCTTGCGGTTGATCATCTCCTGACGGTCCGCTTCGTTGAAGAAGATGAACCAGGCGAACGGCACACCCCAGGTGGCGGTGCGGGTGAACAGCAGATCCGAGTCGATCAGCCCGGAATCCACCAGGGTCTTGAGGCGCTCCTGGTGCCGTTCCGTGGCGTCCACGGGGACGATCCGTTCCAGGCTTTCCGAGCTGGACCCGTCCGCCAGCTCCTCCGCCGCCAGCGCGGAACGGAGCACCGTCTGGTTCGGGCAGTACAGGAGGGCCCCGCGCTCGCTGGGATCGGCGATGGCGCGCGAAAGCTCGGCCCGGCTGCCCGGATACGGGTCGTTGGGCTTACGCAGGAGACGGTGAAGGGTGCTGCGCAGCTCGCGGCGTTCGGCGTCGTCGCGCATCTGCCGCAGCTCCGAGGCGCTGAGGATGGCCCGCTCGGTCAGATCGCCGAACTGGGCGACGATGGCGCGCCGCTGCGGGGCGCCGAAGGCGTCCAGCGGCTGGTAGACGCGAAGGGTCGAGATGTAGGGGAATCCCATGGGGGAGTCGTACAAGGTCATCGGCTTCCCGGCCGCGGGGTGGGCATGGCTCAGTCCGCGAGTTCGACGATCACGGGAGCGTGGTCGCTGGCGCCCTTGCCCTTGCGCTCCTCGCGGTCGATCACGGCTCCGGTGACCCGGGAGGCGAGAGCCGGTGACGCCATGACGAAGTCGATGCGCATGCCCTCCTTCTTGGGGAAACGGAGCTGCTTGTAATCCCAGTAGGTGTAGACGCCCGGGCCCGGGTTCAGGGGGCGGACCACATCCGAGAAGGAGGCCTCCTCGAAGGCGTGGAAGGCGGCGCGCTCCGGGGCGGAGACGTGCGTGAGGCCTTCCTCGATGAAGTAGTCGATGTCCCAGACGTCATCATCCTGGGGCGCGATGTTCCAGTCGCCCATGAGCGCGATCTGGGCGGCCGGGTCGGCGTCCAGCCAGGATTCCGCGTTGGCCTTCAGGGTGTCCAGCCACTCGAGCTTGTACGGCATGTGCTCGTCCTCTAGCGCGCGGCCGTTGGGCACATAGAGGCTCCAGACGCGCACGCCACCGCACGTGGCGCCGATGGCGCGGGCCTCCTGCTCCGGGTTCACGCCGCCCTTGCCGAACGTCGGCTGGCCGGGGAAGGTGCGCTCCACGTCCTCCAGGCCCACGCGGGAGGCGATGGCCACGCCGTTCCACTGGCTGAAGCCGAAATGCGCCACCTCATAGTCCATGCGCTCGAAGAGCTCCCAGGGGAAGTTCTCGTCCTTGCACTTGGTCTCCTGGATGGCCAGGACATCGCAGTCACTGCGCTCCAGCCAGGCTTCCACCCGGTCTGCGCGGGCACGGAGGGAATTGACGTTCCAGGTGGCGATCTTCACGCTTCCAAGCTATCAAAGCGGACTGACAGTTTGGCGATCCGCGGGTCGGTGACGCACGGCGTCACCCCCGGAATACGATCCGGCGGCACGGGGTTGCCCATGAACGTGAGCCAACTTTTCACTGAAGCAGTCCTGTCCGCCCCGTCCGGCCAGCTCACGCTGCGCAACCGGACCTTCCTCGCCCCCATGTGCATGTACTCGGTGGATGCGCGCGACGGCGTGCCGACCCCCTGGCATCAGGTGCATCTGGGCGCCCGCGCCGCCGGCGGATTCGGCATGGTGATCGCCGAGGCCACGGCCGTGGTGCCGGAGGGCCGCATCTCCCCGGAGGACCTCGGCCTGTGGAGCGACGAGCAGGTGGAGGCGTTCAAGCCCATCACCGCGTTCATCAAGAGCCAGGGCGCCGCCGCCGGCGTGCAGCTGGCGCACGCGGGCGGCAAGGCCTCCACGTACGGCTGGCTGCCGCGCTGGGTCGACAAGGGCCTGACCGGCTCGGTCCCGGTGGACGACGGCGGATGGGTCACGGTCGCGCCGTCGGTCACGTCGATCCACGGCCTGGCCGAGTCGCACGAACTGACCGTCGAGGAGATCCAGGAGTCGGTGGCGTCCTGGGCCGCGGCCGCCCGCAGGGCCGACGAGGCCGGGTTCGACTTCATCCAGATCCACGCGGCCCACGGCTACCTGGTGCACCAGTTCCTGTCACCGCTGAGCAACACCCGGACGGACTCCTACGGCGGGTCCTTCGAAGGCCGCACCCGGTATCTGCGGGAGGTCGTGGCGGCCGTGCGCGAGGTCTGGCCGGATGAGAAGCCGCTGGGTGTGCGCTTCTCCGGCTCGGACTGGGTCGAGGGTGGCTGGACCATCGAGGAGACCGCGCGTCTCGCGGTGGAGCTCCGGGCCGAGGGCGTCACGGTGTTCGACCTGTCCAGCGGCGGGATCGGCGCCTACCACGGCCCGACCGGACCCGGGTATCAGATCGCGCTGGCCGACGAGGTGAAGAAGGCCCTGGCCGCGGACGCCGACGAGCGGGGCGTGGAGAACGACGCTTTCGTCACCGCCGTCGGCATGATCAACGAGGCCCAGCAGGCCGAGCAGGTCCTGGTCAACGGCCAGGCGGACGGCGTTTCTATCGCCCGTGCCGCCCTCAAGGAGCCGAACTGGGCCGCGCTCGCCGCCCGTTCCCTCGGTGAGCCGCTCGACAAGACCCCGTACGCGCCGCAGTACTGGCGCGCGCACTGGTGATACACCGGCGCGGGCTCTAGGCGTAGGCCTGGGCCCGCTGGTGTGCTGCCCGCCGAAACAGTGAGTTCCCGTCGAAACAGTGTGTTTAAGACGCTGTTTGGGTGGGAACTCACTGTTTCGGGGGCGGGGCGGCTTGGAGGGCGGGTTGATCCAGACCCTGAATCCATCCTGACTGCGCGGAACGCCGTCGCCGATGAATGTCGTAGTGACTTCATAAGGTGTCCTCCATGCAAGCGAACCATAACCACGCGTATGTGAAGTTGACCGACAACCTGGAATATGCTCAGGGAGACCCTGTCTTTCCCCTCCGGTGGGTAGGTAAAGTACCGACGGATGCAGATGTTGTAGCGCTGGCCAGTCTGCCCAAAGTCGATGTGGAGGCGTTCCGGCGTCACGCGGTGAAAATCCAAAGCGATGCTCATTGGCGTTCTTCGACGGACGCAACGAGCGCGCTTGGGGTCACTTCGACCTTCATGTTCGGTGGGGCCCTGGCGATTGCGCCGCACGTGGCGACTGCCCGCGTGAATTTGGTGATGTTGTTGCTGCTGGTGGTGGCCTTGGCTCTGTTCCAGTTCGGGGTCATGGCCTATCTGTCCCATAGCCGCGCCGCAGCCACAAGGACGGCGTTCGACTGGGAGCAGACATGCCTGAGGGCGTTGGCACAGCATGAGGACCTGACCAGGAGCCGCAAGCAGTGGTGGAAGCCGGGGCGGGTTCGCACCACTAAACTCATTCCGTGATCACCGGCGCAATCAAGTCCCAAGTCGACCGCATCTGGAATACCTTCTGGTCAGGCGGCATCTCCAACCCTCTCGAGGTCATCGAGCAGATCACGTACCTGCTCTTCCTGAAGCGGCTGGACGAGGATCAGACGCGTGCGGAGAACCGTGCCAACCGGTTGAGCGAGCCGCTGACCAAGGTGATCTTCCCGCAGGGCACCGACGGCAAGGGCCGCAGCTACCAGGACTTCCGCTGGAGCCACTTCCGGAACGAGTCCAAGGAGAACATGTTCGCTCTCCTGGAGCAGCACGTCTTCCCATGGCTGCGCGAGGAATTGCCGAAGCAGAGCACGGGAGAGGAGTCCAGCTACAGCAAGCACCTTTCCGGCGCCCGTTTCACCGTGCCGAACGCGAACGTGCTGGGCACCGTGGTGGACATTGTCGACGCCATGAAGATAGACGGCCGGGACACCAAGGGCGACCTCTACGAGTACATGCTCGGCAAGCTGGCCACCTCTGGCACCAACGGCCAGTTCCGCACACCGCGGCACATCATCGACATGATGGTTGCCATGGTGGACCCGAAGCCGGGACAGTCCATCTGCGACCCCGCGTCCGGTACCTGCGGCTTCCTGGTCCAGGCGGGAGAGCACCTTCGCGCTTGGTACCCGGAGGTCCTCACCGACGCCAAGGCCCGGGAGTTCTTCCACCACGAGCAGTTCCACGGCTTCGACTTCGACTCCACCATGCTCCGCATCGGCGCCATGAATCTGATCATGCACGGTGTGGAGAACCCGGAGGTCGCCTACCGAGATTCGCTGGCGGATCTGCACGACGACGAGGAGGAGAAGTACGACGTCATCCTCGCCAACCCGCCGTTCGCCGGTAGCCTCGACTATGAAAACGTCTCCAAGAACCTGCTGGACACTGTTAAGACCAAGAAGACGGAGCTGCTCTTCCTGGCGCTGTTCCTGCGCTTGCTGAAGAAGGGCGGACGGGCCGCGGCCATCGTGCCCGACGGTGTGCTGTTCGGTTCCACCAAGGCGCACAAGGAATTGCGCCGGAAGCTGGTGGAGGAGCAAAAGCTCGACGCCGTGGTGAAGCTCCCGTCCGGCGTCTTCAAGCCCTACGCCGGGGTGTCCACCGCCATCCTGTTCTTCACCAAGACCACCATCGGCGGAACCGATCAGGTCTGGTTCTACGACGTCCGCAACGACGGCTTCAGCCTGGACGACAAACGCACTCCCATCGACGGCAGCAACCTCGCCGATGTCATCGCTCGCTATGCGGAGCGTACGACGACGGAACGCGAGCGTGCGCGCACGGAGCAGTCGTTCTGTGTGCCGCTGAGCGAGATTCAGGAAAACGACTACGACCTCTCGCTCAACCGCTACAAGGAGATCGAGCACGAGGAAGTTGATCTGCCGAGCCCGGAGGAGATCCTGGCGGAGCTGGACTCACTGGAGGTGTCGATCACTGAGGGGCTGGCTGAGCTGCGGGGGCTGCTGAAATGAAGATGGTGAAGCTGGGGGAGGTCTCGAAATTCGTCCGCGGGATCACCTTTAAGCCTGGAGACGTCGAAGACGCAGGGCCTGAAAACGTGGGTTGCTTGCGCACCAAAAACGTTCAGGCGGAACTTGATCTGCGAGATGTGCTTTCAGTACCCACTCGCCTCGTAAAGCGGCAAGAGCAGTATGTTCAACATGGTGATGTTCTGATCTCGAGTGCGAACAGCTGGAACCTGGTCGGCAAATGTTCATGGATTCCAGCACTTGACCGTCCAACATCGTTCGGAGGGTTCGTTACGCTGCTACGAGCGAACCGGAGCCTAGTGGACGCACGTTATCTGTATCATTGGTTCTCTTCGGATCGAACTCAGCGAGTGATGCGGAGTTTTGGCAGTCAGACAACCAATATTGCAAATCTCAATTTAAAGAGGGCGGGGGACACGGAGCTCCCCCTTCCATCGTCCGACGAGCAGCGCCGCATCGCCGAGATCCTCGACAAGGCCGACGCCCTCCGCGCCCAGCGCCGCCAAACCATCGCTCACCTCGAGACGCTTGCGCAGTCGATCTTCCACGAGATGTTCGGGACGCCAACTGAATCAGCTGGCGGTGAAGAGCTGGGAGAGATCTTGTCGTCAATTGACAGCGGAACCAGCCCGGTGGCGGAAGATCGAAGCGCCCGTCCTGACGAGTGGGGTGTTCTGAAGGTTAGCGCGGTTACAAGCCAGACATTCATTGAGTCCGAGAATAAGGCCCTTATGGCTTCCGCGCCGGTTGTGCGCAATGAGGTTCGTGCCGGAGACGTGCTGTTTACCAGAAAGAACACTCCGAACCTGGTAGCTGCAGTCGCCATTGTCCGGACGACGAGGCCGCGTCTGCTGATTCCAGATCTGGTCTTCCGGCTCAATATCGCTGATCGTGAGCGCCTTCATCCGGAATATCTGCAGGCAGTATTGTCCAACCCTGCAAAGCGGTCTTCGATTCAAAGACTATCTGGAGGGTCGGCAGCCTCGATGTCCAATATCTCAAAGGCCAAGCTGGCCAAAGTCAAGATCCCGGTCCCGGCCTTTTCCCTCCAACAGACCTTCGCAACCCGTATCGCCGCCGTCGAGCGTTTGAAAGAACAGCACCAGCGGCACCTAACAGAGCTGGACACTCTCTTCGCCTCCCTCCAACATCGTGCCTTCACAGGACAGCTGTGAAGCCTTAGGTCTCCGACCGGAGGGGTGTAGGGGAGAGAATCTGGAGGTGAGCGAATATGTGGAGCGAGTGACCGGTGACGGAATCCCACCATGGCCTTCGTACTTGAGCCCGGTGCTGTCCGTACTTCAGAACGGTGCTGCCGGATCCCGGCGGCAGATCAACTCCCTCGTCGAAGACCTGACAGGGGCCACTCCGGAGCAGCGGGCAGTGATGCTCAACTCTCGGCAGCTGAAGATCCCAAACCGGATCGGTTGGGCCCTCTCTGCGCTCACGGTGGCTGAGGCACTCAATCGGCCCTCTCGAGCGGTCTACGAAATCACCGAGTGGGGCAAGGATTTCCTCGCCCGTCACCCCGGGGGAGTCACTGAGCCGATGCTCGCCGAGAGTGCGGCCTACCGACTTGCCCGGCTCAAATCGGAAGGCCAGAGGTCGGACACCGTGGCGTCGGTGGAGGCGCTGGGGTCGCCGGAAACGGCATTGACACCCCACGAACAGATTGAGGCCGGCATCCAGCGCCTCGAAGACGAGGTGGTCACCGAGCTCATCAAGCGACTCCGTGCCGGTGAACCTGACTTCTTCGAAGATGCGGTGGTCCGCCTCATGTTGGCCATGGGATATGGCGCGTCTGAGAACCGCGGCCGACGGATCGGCGGGACCGGTGATGGTGGCGTCGGCGGAGTGATCGACCAGGACCCACTTGGGCTGGATCGTGTCTACCTGCAGGCGAAGCGCTATGCCGAAGGCAACAACGTCGGCCGGGAGGCTATTCAGGCTTTCGTCGGTGCGCTTCAAGACGTCGGTGCCAGCAAAGGCGTCTTCATCACAACGAGTCAGTTCACCACGGGAGCGAAGACGTACGCCGATGCCGTGCCATCACGGGTGATCCTGATCGACGGCGCCAGGTTGGGACGACTGATGGTCACCTACAGGGTGGGAGTCCAGGTCCGGGAGACCTATCACGCGGTGGAACTCGACGAGGACTTCTTCGAGTAGGCCACTTCTCCCAGTTTTCTCCAAGTCCAAATTTGGACTTGGAGAAAACTGGGAGATCAGTTCTTCCTGGTAAGGCGGGCCGCGAGGTCCGGGGCCCCGCGCCAGAGGTGGGCCTTGCTTCGTCTGAACTTGATCAGGAGGTGAAGGTCCACCAGTCCATTAAGGTCCTGCCGTGCGGTTTCAGCCGAGATGCGGTACTTGCTTGCGTATTCGGCGACCGACCACTCCGCTTCTTCTTGGACGAGGTGCTCAAGGAGATCAACCTGGCGGCTGTTCAGCTGGTCCTTCGTGACCTTGAGCGCATCGAGCACACTTCTGAATTCGTCGCGCTTTGCAGTGACATATGACTCGAGATCGCTGAGCGCTCGGAGGAACACGTCTAGTTGGTAGTGGATGAAGTACGTGAGATCTGAACCGTCGTCTTCGGTGTAGAGGTAGGCTCTCGCGTACTCGGACGGAGCCTTCTTGAGAATCCGTGAGATCGTCACATACTCGCTCAACCAGTACCCATGTTTCAGCATCGCCCAGTAAAACAGGGCCCGGGCCGTCCGTCCGTTGCCATCTGCGAAGTAGTGGTCATATCCGACCATGAAATGAACGACGATCGCCCGAACCACCGGCGGAATGTAGATGCCGTCCGCATCCTTCATGTTGGCGAAGCTGCAGAGCTGCTGCAGGCGGTCGGGCAATTCTTCGGCTGGTGGCGGCTGGTGGAGCTTCAGATCGTTGTCCCAGACGGCTACGCGATCGTGATCGGGAGTCTCGAGCCGTCCGGCGTCGTTCGGATCTTCCAGCGTCCCGTCCGTCAGGACCCGGTGAAGCTGGAGAACGAACTCAGGTGTGAGTTCCGCATCCTGTTCTTCTCGGATCATCTCCATCGCCACGTAATTGTTGTAGATCATCAACTCAGATTTGTCCGCCGGTTCTCTGCCTGACTCGAGAAGCTCTTTCGCGACTCGGCGGGACGTTGAAGCCCCTTCCAGTTGACTCGAAGAGATGGCCTCTTCAACCAGGGACTGGACGATGTACCGATTTCTGTCCCCCGTCCCTAGAAGTGATTCGGCTGTTCCCACGCTCCCGCCGGCCCGCAATGCGACCTGTTCGGCTGCTCGAAGGAGCGTGTCCGTCATGCTGAAGCTGAACTGACGTCCGGTCTTGTCGCGCAGGTTGACGTGCCTCCGCTGCGAGTTTCGGCTGAATTTCAGCGCGATCCACCAGGCTTCATGGGACCAGCCATGCGGGGGCGTGCGGTAGCGCAGCTGATCCCAGTGGTAGTAGCGGTCATCTTGCGGGTCTTGTGTCAGGAGACCGCCAAGAGCCTCAGGGTTCGACTGTGTGAGGTCCGAGAGCAGCTGGTTCCAGTCGGGTGCGGGCATTGGGAGTTTCATCGTGACCTCCAGAGTGCGGTGGTCGGTCCAGCGTAGGCGGTTCTCCTAGTTTTCTCCAAGTCAAAATTTGGACTTGGAGAAAACTAGGAGAACGTGGTCAGAAGCGCTGCCCGCCCAGATGCGGAACCTTGTCGCACCCCTGTGATTGACTGACCCTGTCCGGGAAACCGAGGCTGACCGGGCAGATTGGGGCAGATCGTGAACAGTAACTTCGGATTCCTTCTGGCAGAGTGGCCGGAGCTCGCGCAGGAGGCACGGCAGGCGGAGGTCTTCGCCCGCCGAAATCCACGCGTCTCCGCCTTCTATGCCCGGCGCGCTGCAGAGGCAATGGTCGAATGGATCTACACCGCAGAAGGTCTGGACCACCCCTACAAGGCAGACTTCGCGTCCCTTCTCCATGAGCCCGCGTTCAAGCAGCTCGTCAGCAGTAATGTGTGGAACAAGCTCAACAGCGTCCGGAAGAACGGCAACGCGGCTGTCCACGGCAAGCAGGCACCGCAGCCCCTCACCGCCGAGTATCTGGTTCAGGAGGTGTTCCATTCCTGCTATTGGCTGGCCCGCACTTACGCCCGGGACACCGGGAATCTCCCGCCACAGCAGCTGACCTTCGACCCGTCCTTCCTGGCTGGCCCCGCTAAGCCGACGGCGCCGTCGTCGACTGTGCAGCCTGCCGCCGTGGAGAAAGACAGCGCCGAGGAAGTCGCCAAGCTCGCCGAGAAGCTTGACGCCAAGGACTCCGAACTCGCCAAGGCCGCCCAGGACAATGCTCAGCTGGAAATGCAGCTCGCTGAGCTCCGCGAACAGATCGCGGTGGCCAAAGTCCGCAATGAGAAGATTCCGGATCAGCATGACTATGCCGAGGCGGAAACCCGTGCACGCCTCATCGACCCGGAGCTGCGCTGGGCCGGCTGGGAGCTGGACCAGCCGGAAAACCGAGAGTTCAAGGTCGACACGATGCCGACGCCGGACGGGCGGCTGAGCGGCATCGGCTATGTCGACTACGTCCTGTGGGGTGAGGACGGCCTGCCGCTGGCGCTGATCGAAGCCAAGAGCACCATCAAAGACGGACACATCGGAAAGCAACAGGCAAAGCTTTACGCTGACTGCCTGGAGCGCCGCTTTGGCCGGCGTCCCGTCATCTACTTCAGCAACGGCTACCACCATTGGCTGTGGGATGACGTGCGCTATCCCGAGAGGGAGGTGAGCGGATTCCACACGCGGGACGAACTCCAGCTCATGATCAGCCGCCGCACTAGCAGGCATCGGCTTGCTCAAGCACCGATCGACAACCAGATCGTGGAGCGTGGTTATCAGCTCCAGGCGATCCGCGCCGTCACGGAGGCCTTCGAAAACAAGAACGAGCGCAAGGCTCTTCTGGTCATGGCCACCGGCACTGGCAAAACGCGCACGGTGGTTGCGCTGACCAAGCTCCTACAGAACGCCAACTGGGCCAAACGCGTGCTTTTCCTCGCAGACCGGATCGCGCTGGTGGATCAGGCAGCCAAGGCGTTCAAGACTCATCTGCCGAACAGTGGGCCCGTTGTTCTGGGCCGTGACCGTCCGGCAGACAGTCGCATCCACGTGGCCACCTATCCGACCATGATGAACCTCATCAACGGTCGCGCCGATGACGGTGCCGAACAGCAGGAGTTCGGGGTCGGGCACTATGACCTGATCATCATCGATGAGGCTCACCGCAGCGTCTACCAGAAGTACCGGGAGATCTTCGAGTTCTTCGACTCCTTCCTGGTGGGACTGACTGCGACTCCGGTGGCCGAGGTGGACCGCAACACCTACTCCCTGTTCGACATCGAAGACTGCGTCCCCACATTCGCCTATGAGCTGGATCAGGCCATCGCAGCCGGCTATCTGGTACCCCCGCGGGCTGTTCCGGTGCCGCTGAAGTTTCCGGCCAGCGGCATCCACTATGACGAGCTCAGCGACGACGAAAAGGCCCGCTGGGATGACCTGGAATGGGATGAAGACGGTGAAATCCCCGACGCTGTCGACGCCTCCGCCATCAACACCCTGCTGTTCAACACGGACACGGTGAACAAGGTCCTGGAGACTCTGATGGAGCGCGGGCACAAGGTGGAGGGCGGCGACAGGATCGGCAAGACCATCATCTTCGCTCGGAACAACCGACACGCCCAGTTCATCGCGGAGCAGTTCGATAAGCAGTTCCCGCAGTACAAGAGCCACCTTGCCCGCGTGATCACTTATCAGACGGAGTACGCAGGAAGCCTCATCGGAGACTTCTCCAAGCAGGACTCCACCCCGCACATCGCCATCTCCGTGGACATGTTGGACACCGGTGTGGATGTCCCTGAGGTGGTCAATCTGGTGTTCTTCAAGCCGGTGCGGTCCAAAACCAAGTTCTGGCAGATGATCGGCCGTGGAACCAGGCTCTGTGAGGACCTCTATGGGCCGGGGCAGGACAAAGAGGACTTCTTCGTCTTCGACGTCTGCGGAAACATCGACTTCTTCAATGCAGGGCTCGCCGGAAATGAGGGAGCCACGGGGGCCTCTCTCGGGGAGCGGCTCTTCGCCACCCGCACTGCACTTCTGCGGACGACGGCGCGTGCCGGCTTCCCGGGCACGGACCCCCTTCGCGCGGACCTCGCCTTCGGCCTGCGGCTGCAGGTGGAGCGGATGCCGCGCAGCAACTTCATGGTGCGACGGCAGATTGAACAGGTGGAACGATTCTCCGAGTCTGCGCCGTGGATGGAACTCATCGACGCTGATGTGGAATCACTGGGCCGTGCGCTGGCCCCGGTGGCACCGCTCGGCGCCGAACCGGAACGGGAAGAGACCAAGCGGTTCGATCTGCTGATGCTCAGTGCCGAGCTTGCCGGCTTCGACGGTGAAGCGGCCGTTGAACGGTACCGCGGGCTGATCCAGGACATCGCCGCGGCGCTACAGGCCAAGACGTCCATCCCGGCGATCGCCGCCCAGCTTCCAGTGATCGACGCCGTCCTGGATCCACACGAGTGGGAATCGGTCAGTGTGCACTGGCTGGAGCAGGTGCGGAAGAACCTCCGCGGGCTGGTCCACCTGATCGATAAGAAGAAACGCAATCCCGTGTACACGGACTTCCAAGATTCGCTCGGAGAGATCGCCGAGGTGGAGCTCAAGGGCGTGGTGTCCTCGAACGGCAGCTTTGAACGGTACCGAGAGCGTGCCCGGCAGTACCTGCGCGCTCACCTGGACTCAGCTTCCCTTCAGCGGCTCCGGCGCAATAAACCGCTCACTGAGCTGGATCTCGGGGAACTGGAACGCATGCTTCTTGCCAGCGGGGCGGGCTCAGAGGAGGACCTGGAACGTGCTCGGGAAGGCGGGCTTGCGGGGTTCGTTCGCTCTCTGGTCGGACTCGATAGGGATGCAGTCCAGGAATCGCTGTCCGAGTTCATCGGTGACAGCTCCATGAACTCCTCCCAGATGCATTTCCTGCAGCTGGTGGTGGACCATCTCTGTGAGAACGGGGAAGTGCCGGTGAAGGCCCTCTACGACCCGCCGTTCACCGACGCAGCGCCATCCGGTCCTGACGATCTGCTCGGTGAGGTGATCATGGATCGTTTGGTGCATCGACTCAAGGCATTTGAGCTCGATCGGGTGAGCTAGTGAATCGGTCCTGAGCCCGTCGAACAGCAAAGGATGGGCGCTTCTTTCAGCCCTCAGCCGACCGGGACCAGCACTGGGGTCTCCCGCGCGTCCCGGATCTCCTGGCCCGACACCAGACCGGGCAGGCCACGGCCCTTGGCGCTGAACACCAGGGCTGCGAGGGACACGAGGACGAACAGGGATCCGACCCAGCCGAGTCCCTCCGGCAGGAACTCCAGCAGCGCGTAGCCGCCGATCCCGCCGAGCAGGCGCAGCAGCCGAGCGAGCGGCCGGGGGAGGGGGCCGCCGTCGTACTGCAACTGGACCGCGTGGTCACCGACGGTGCGGCCGCTCGCCACCGTGACCACGAGCCAGAGCAGGAAGGCGACGCCGGTCCCGACGGCTGCGGAGTAGCCGTCCCGCAGGAGCGCCTCGCGGTCGTTGAGGACGTACAGCAGGAACGCCCGGATGCCCACCGTGATGGACACGCTGACCAGGGTGAACGCGAGCCAGTCGCACAGCATGCCGAGGAACCGCCGCGGTTTGGTGACCGGACGCGCGACGGCGGCGGCCGCGGCCAGCTGGCGCCGCCGCCCGAAGAACGGCAGCGCGATGAGCGAGCCGAGCAGGGCGCCGAGGGTGTTGGCCATGAGGTCGTCGACGTCGAACACCCGGTAGGCGCACGGATAGACGCCCCAGACGCCGGTCAGCTGGGTGAACTCCACGAAGGCGGAGACGGCCAGGCCGGTGAGGGTGGAGATCAGGAATCCCCGGGACCCGAGCGCCCGGACGAAGAACCCGAGCGGGGCGAACAGCAGGACGTTGAACGCGACCTGTAGCACGGCGGTGTCCGTGAGGGCCGCCCGCGGACCGGCGCCCGAGCGCGCCAGTGACTCCCGGATGTCCTCGATGAAGTGGAATGGCTGAAGATTGACGCCCGCGCATCGCACCGTCTCCGGATCGGGCAGGGGCAGCAGCGTGTACGTCCAGATGGCCCAGAAATACACCACAGCAGCGGCCCAGAGCAGCCCGCGGCCCAGGGTCAGGCTGCCGCGCCGCCGGTAGCTCACCGCGACGAATGGCACGAACAGCAGGACCCCGGTCACCAGTCCGAGTCCGATGGCGACGATCCCCGACATGAGCTGCTGATCTCCCATGGCACCGAGTATGTCATCGGGACGGCGGCGGATCGGGGTCAGGGCCGCCGCACGTGGCAAGACTCACGTGCCGGGCCATGCGGCCGGTTCAGGCCAGCCGGTCTTCCGGGCCGAAGTCCTCGGAATACTCCTCGGCCCCGGCCCCGCCGCCGGATTCGAGCACCAGCTCGACCACCTCGCGCACGACGTCGAGCGCCTCCTGCAGCGCGGCGGCGTCGCTCAGGGTCTCGGCCCACTTCCGGTCGAAGGTCGCCGAAGCCCGGCGAACGATCCTCCGGGCCGCCTGCGCCGGGTCAGGGTCCGCGAGGATCGGCACCGCCCGCGGGACGGCCGGCTCGAACGGCGTGGACGGGGCGTCCCGGACGTGCACCGCCTGGTCCGTCACCAGGAATCCGACGCTCTCCACGGTCCTGGCGAACAGGTTCTTCGCCTGCAACCCGGCGAAGAGGAGGGGAGTCTCGCCCAGCAGCACGGCGTCCCCGCCCAGGTCCTCGGCCGCGGTCACGAACACGTCGTCGTGATCGTCCAGGGGATGGTCCATCTCGCCGGGCGCGAACAGGAGGAAACGCACGGCTCCTTCGCGGCGGGACACCAGCCCGGCGACCCCGTCGGCGAGACCCGTCACCGCATGCCCTCGCGGCGCAGCGCCTTGGCGATGGCGGCGGCCCGTGAGTCCACCCCGAGCTTCGCGTAGATGTGAGCCAGGTGGGTCTTCACCGTGGCCTCGGAGATGAACAGCTTCCGTCCGAGCTCCTTGTTCGAGAGGCCCTGGGTCAGGAGGGTCAGCAATTCCGCTTCGCGCGGAGTCAGCGCCTCGTCCGGGTTCCGCATCTGCTGGAAGAGCCGGCTCGCCACGGGCGCGCTCATGTGACTCTGCCCCCGCGACGCGCCCCGCACCGCCGCGAAGATCTCGTCCGGGGCGGCGTCCTTCAGGAGGTATCCCATGGCTCCGGCGTCGACGGCACGCACGATGTCCGCGTCTGAATCGTAGGTGGTGAACACGAGGACGGCCTGTGCCGGGCGCTGCGCGCGCACCCGGCGGATCGCCTCGATGCCGTCGATGCCAGGCCCCATCGCCAGGTCCATCAGGACCACATCCGGTTCGTGTTCGTGGACCGCAGTCACGCCGTCCTCACCCGAGGAGGCTTCGGCCACCACCTCGATGTCCGGCTGAGTGCTGAGCAGTGCCCGCAGCCCACTCCGCACCACCAGATGGTCATCCACCAGCAGCACCGTGATCATGCCGTTCCTCCTTCCACCGTGCCGGTGTCCCCGGCCGGAATCTGCACCCCGATCACCGTTCCCTCGCCCGGCGCCGACTCCACCGCAAAGGTACCCCCGAGCTGCTCCACCCGCTGCCGCATGGCACGCAGCCCGTACCCGCCGCCCGGCCCCGGCGCCGAGGTGGCGGCGGGCTGGAAGCCCACGCCGTCGTCGTACACGTCAAGCGTCACCGACCCTGGCAGATAGCCCAGCGTGACGCTCGCAGCGTGGGCGGACGCATGCCGCTCGACGTTCGCGGCGGCGCTCTGGGCGATGCGCACGACCGCGTGCCGGACGTCCGGGGGCAGCGGCCGCACGGTGCCGGTCACGCTGATCCTCATGTCCGGGACGTGACGCCGGACGGCCACCGACAGAGCTTCCGCCAGCGGCAGATCGGGTTCCGGGGAGGTCGCCAGATTGTGCACCAGCCCCCGGGTCTCCGCCAGATTCACCCGGAGCTGCTCGGTGGCCTGGCGGACCTCCGGGCTGAGCCCTTCGGTGCGGTCCGCCGCTTCCAGCAGGAGCACGGTGCTGGCGAGCCCCTGCGTCACGGTGTCATGGATCTCGCGGGCCACGCGCTCGCGTTCGGCCAGTGTCCCGGCGGCCCGTTCGGCGGCGGCCGTCTGGGCCTGCGCCGTGCGCAGCTCCGTGTTCAGCTGGGCCTGCCGGGCCAGGGTGTCCTCCAGCCGGTCGTAGACGAGCGTGAGGACGAGTGCCGCCGCCGCAGGTCCGAGGAGGGCTGCCACGTCGGTGTACCCGCTGAGTTTGAACAGCCCGACGGCGGTGCTCAGCGCGGTCAGTCCGGTGGCCAGTGCCGCGGCCTTCCCGGACACGGCGGAACGGCAGACGAAAAAGACCGCGAACGCGCACCAGGCGAAACTCGGGGCCAGGATGACCAGAGCGGCCCAGACCGCCACCAGGACCCAGGTGACGACCGGGCGCGCGGGGCCACGCAGCCGGACCGCCGCCGCGTACAGGGCGCAGAGTGCGGCGGCCAGAACCAGGACCAGCGAATTCTCATCCGGCCCGTGCCGCAGCACGTAACGGATCAGGGACGCGGTCAGGAGCACCGCGAATCCGCAGTGGACGGCCACGCTCAGATAGCGCTCGCGGCCTGCTGCGGGTGCGGTGATCATGGGGCCACTCTACGAGACGGCTCCGACAGGAAAGACGCGTCTCATCCTTTTGGCTGATACGGCCACCCGAAGGCATGAGGAACCCCTGCCGGATCAGCCGATGTGCCGGAGACCCCGCCCCGGAAGGATGGATGTCAGGAGTTCACGGACTCGCCAGGAAGGCCGGGCATGCCCCCGGCGCGCCGGGGTCCGTGAGCTCGCACTCTGATCCATCGGACTCGATCCGTTCCCGAAAGGCAGGCACACCATGGCCATCAGCAAGAGCAACATCAAGGTCCTCTCCGCCGCTGCGGCTGCGCTCCTCCTCACCGGCGGCGTCACCGCGGCCGCCAACGCCGGACAGGTCTCGCAGCCCGCCGCAGCTCCGGCGGCCGAGTCCGCCAAGCGCTTCCCCACCGCGGACATCCCCGCAGGCGAGGGCACCACGGTGGCCCAGAACCGGATCTCCGCCACCGCCTCCGCCAAGGCCGTCCAGGCCGCGCTGGCCAAGTGCGTGGCGGACAAGCTCCCGTTCGTGTCCGTCACGGTCGTGGACCGCTTCGGCACCGTCCAGGCCGTGCTGCGCGGCGACAACGCCGCTCAGCACACCCTCGAAGCCTCGAAGCAGAAGGCCTACACGGCTGCTGCGTTCGGCGCTCCCACGAGTGAGCTGGCCGGGCGGATCAGCGGCAACGGCAAGCCCTCCATCGCCGATCTGCCGGGCACCCTCTTCCTGGCCGGCGGCGTCCCGCTCAAGGTGAACGGCGTGTCCGTGGCCGGCATCGGCGTCGGCGGCGCTCCGGACGGCG
>Ga0213829_1000955_pt1 | contig 22873 bp, 22 predicted proteins | sample MC6MC0896MG_FD_180665 | JGI IMG/M metagenome (GOLD analysis project Ga0213829, IMG submission 180665) | Enriched soil aggregate microbial communities from Iowa State University, Ames, United States - MC6-MC0896-MG | ecosystem: Environmental > Terrestrial > Soil > Unclassified | place: USA: Iowa...
GCCACTGGCCGAACAGATGAACCAGAGCTGCGCCATGGTCGCGCCTGAAGTCAATGAATTCGAGCTGTCCGGACTGACGCCAGCCGCCTCGAAAATCATTCAGGTACCACGGGTGGCGGAAAGTCCGGTGTCGTTCGAGTGCAAGGTCACCCAGATCATTCAGTTGCAGCGGGCCGACGGCAACGTGGTCCCCAGCTGGTTGATCCTCGGCGAAGTGGTCGCCGTGCATATCGCCAAATGGTTGCTCAAGGACGGGGTGTACGACACCGCCGCGGCAGAACCGATTCTGCGCGGGGGTGGGCCAGCGGATTATTTCCAGCTGGGGCCTGAGGCATTGTTCAAGATGTTCCGCCCGGGGGCGGTCAAGTAGTTACCAGACCAGGTCGCCGTCTTCGCTGACGTCCCTGAGGCGGGTCAGTTCTTTGGCTGCGGCTTCATCGGCCTCATGGGCAGTTTTGAAGGTCTGTTCTTCGAGCAGCTTGTGAAAGCGCGGTGCACCCGAACCACCGATGGCTTTGGTGGCGATTGCGGCGTGATAGCCGCCTTCACGGGGTACTACGGCCGATACGGCTTCGAAGGTTTCAAAGGCTTTGCGTGCCATGTCGCGGATCCTGGCTGAATGGAGAATTGAGCCATTAAACCCTCAACCCGCCATTTTGTGTACCCACGACTGGGACTGCCCCAGCGCCTGGGCAGCCGACACGTCCTTGAAGGTATGAAAATCCAGGCTGTTGACCACCAGGTCTTGCACCAACTCGGCAAAAATCTGCATGGCCGGGGTGCTGAAGTAAGCGCTCATGGCCTGCTGGTTCATCCAGAAACCGGACACCAGCCATAACTCCGGATCGCACTGCGAATGTTGCAGGGCAAAACTCAGGCAACCCGGTGCGCTGCGGGACGGCTCGATCAAGGCGCTCAGGCGCGCACCGAGTTCCGCCGACCGCCCGGCGCGGGCACGGACAAAAGCCATATGACTGACGGGGATCTGCGTAGACATGTTCAACCCTCCCAGGTAGTCGAATAGCAGCCGTGGGACGGGCTGCGACAGGATCAAAGGTTAAGCGCGCCGGTGGAAGCGCGGTTAGTCGATTCCTGCCGGCTTGTTGCACAATCCTGCGCGGCTTCTCGGGAAACCTGTAATAACCTGTAAAAGCTTTTGTGCCAATGAAACAGGGTTTTCAAGCAAGTTTTCCTTGGGTTGCCCTGTCATAGAGGTGCCGCTAATCCACTCCGTGCAGAATCAGGCAAGGTTGAGGCAGGATGTGTCTACCGCTTCGTCTTGCACAAACTTAAGCTCACCTCATTACTGACGCCCCACCGAGGATGCCTTGCATGTCGTCGCTCGATCACGTTGAAGCCCCGCTGGATGCCGATATGGAGAAACAGCGCGCGGAACTGGCCGCTATCATTCGCCAAAACACGGCGGAGGATGGCACTTATGCGACTGCCGTCGGCTCGCTCTTCATGTCTCGCCATAGCAAGTCCCATGAGTTTGCCCCGGTATTGGCGCAACCAGCGCTGTGCATCATGGCGCAAGGCCGTAAAGAGGTCAGGCTGGCCGATGAGTACTTCAACTACGATCCGCTGAATTACCTGGTGGTGTCGGTCTCGATGCCATTGAGCGGAAGAGTGGTGAACGTCACATCTGAAGAACCGATCCTCGCCGTGCGACTGGATATCGATCCGGCGGAAATCTCCGCGCTGATCGCCGACGCAGGCCCTTTGGGCGTACCGAGCCGCCCTACCGGTCGCGGACTGTATGTCGAACGGATCGACACCGCGATGCTCGACGCGGTGTTGCGTCTGGCACGTTTGCTGGATGCGCCGAAAGACATCGCCATGCTTGCACCACTGATTCGCCGGGAGATTCTCTACCGACTGTTGCGCAGCCAGCAGGGCCACCGGCTGTATGAAATTGCCATCGCCAACAGCCAGAGCCATCGCATCAGCCAGGCGATCAAATGGCTCAACGGCAACTATGAGCAACCGCTGCGCATCGATGATCTGGCCAAGGAAGTGAACCTGAGTGTGTCGACGTTGCACCATCGGTTCAAGGCCATGACGGCGATGAGTCCGTTGCAATATCAGAAGCAGTTGCGATTGCAGGAGGCGCGGCGGTTAATGCTGGCCGAAGGGCTGGAGGCTTCGGCGGCGGGGTATCGGGTGGGGTATGAAAGCCCGTCGCAATTCAGCCGGGAGTACAGCCGATTTTTCGGGGCGCCGCCGTTGAGGGATTTGGCGCGGTTGCGGTTGTCGGTCTGATCCGGCATTGGTGGTGTTGCTGATGACGCCTTCGCTGGCAAGCCAGCTCCTACAGGGGATCCGGGCTCACCACAAATCCCCTGTAGGAGCTGGCTTGCCAGCGAAGAGGCCAGCAAAGACAACCCATCTCTAAAACTGAAATCAGGCGCTGAGCACCCGGCACGCCTCAGCCGGCAAGGTCACCGACACCGGATTGCCAATGCTCAACCCAAACCCCTGACACGGCGTGCTCAACGCGGTAAACGACACCCCCGAACACTCCACGGTCGTTTCAATCGTCGCGCCGATATCGCGCACGAACGTCACCTTGCCCAGCAACCGATTGCCCGCCGTCGCTTGCGGCTGCGACAGTTGCAGGTCTTCAGGGCGGATCAGCATCCTGACCTTCTCCCCCACCACGATGCTGCTGCAGATCGGCACTTGCAGTGCATCGCCACCCGGCAAGCTCACCCTGCCATTGCCCAGCGCGGTGGCCGGGAAGATATTGCCCGAGCCGATGAAGTCCGCGACGAATTCGTTGGCCGGATGGCGGTAGATTTCGATCGGCGTCCCTACCTGCTGCACACGATGTTCACCCAGCACGACGACGATATCCGCCATGGTCATGGCTTCGCGCTGATCGTGGGTCACCATGATGGTGGTGATGTTCAGGCGCTGTTGCAGTTGGCGGATTTCCACCTGCATGGATTCGCGCAGCTTGGCGTCCAGCGCCGACAGCGGTTCATCCAGCAACAGGATTTTCGGGTGATTGGCAATCGCCCGGGCAATCGCCACGCGCTGGCGTTGGCCGCCTGAGAGTTTCGACACCGGACGGTCGATCATTTCCTGCAGTTGAATCAGTTGCAGCAGCTCCACCACCCGCGCCTGCTGGTCAGCCTTGCTGACCCCGCGCAGTTTCAGCGGATAGGCGATGTTCTCCCCCACGGTCATGTGCGGAAACAGCGCCAGGGATTGAAACACCATGCCAAAATTGCGCTGGTGCGCCGGGGTGTGACCGATGTCTTCACCGTCCAGGCGAATCTCGCCGCCGCTCAGGGTTTCCAGCCCGGCGATCATGCGCAGCAAGGTGGTTTTGCCGCAGCCAGAGGGGCCGAGGAAACACACCAGTTTGCCCTCGGGCAAATGCAGGTTCACATCCTTTACCGCGCAGGCCGAGCCGTAATGTTTCTCGACGTTTTCCAGAATCAGACCAGACATGTGAATCACCTCAAGAAATCAGAATGAAACGCCGCCTTCACCGACTAGCTTCTCCAACGCCCAGATCAGGACGAAGTCGATCAGCACGATCAGCACGGCAAACGAGAAAACGGTTGGGTCGAGCGAAGACACGGTGCGGCTGTACATCCAGATCGGCACGGTCATGACATCGATGGTGTAGAGAAAATAGGTCACGGTGAATTCGTTGAACGAGACGATGAACGCCAGCAGCATCCCCGCCAGGATCCCCGACTTCATCAACGGCACCACCACATCGACAATCGCCCGCAACGGTGAGGCACCGAGCATCTGCGCGGCCTCCTCGACTTCGCTGCCGATGGAAAGCATCGCGGCAGTGCAGTTCTTCACCACGAACGGTAACGCCAGAATCACGTGGGCAATCACCAGCCGCGAGGTGGTCATCTGGAATGGCAGGCTGTCGAATACCAGCAGCAACGCCAGCCCCAACACCACCATCGGGAACACCAAAGGCAACGACATCAGCTGCAGCGCCACGGCCTTGCCACGGAACTCGCAACGGGTCAGCGCGTAAGCCGCCGGCACCGCGACAATCGTGGCGAACACCATGGTCAGGCACGCCACCATCAGGCTGGTGCTCATGGCCTTGCCCAGGCTCAGCACATCACTGGAGTCCGGCGAGACAAAGGTGTGCCAGGCAGCCTTGTACCATTGCAGGCTGTAGCTGCTCGGCGGGAAATCGAGGTTCGACGCTCCGCTGAACGACATCACGATCATGGTCAGGATCGGCAACACCGCCAGCAACAGGATGAAGCCCGACAGGATGCCGGCAAGCTTGCCGGTCTCGCCGGGCAGCAGCCCATAACGCTTCTTGATCAGGGTGCTCATTGGGAAGCCTCCAGCATGCGCCGACGACGGCCGGTGATAAATTCGGACAAGGTCATGATCGCGAGCGTGGTGACAATCAACACCACACCGGCGGCGGAGGCGGCAGGCCAGTTCATCAACGGCGCGATCTGGTCATGCACCATCACCGCCAGCATTGGCACCCGCCGGCCACCGAGCAGCAGCGGAACCACGAAGCTGCTGGCGTTGTAGGCGAAGACCAGCGTCGCGCCAGTGATGATCCCCGGCATGCTCATCGGCAACACGACTTGCCGAAACACCTGCCAGCGACTCGCACCCAGGGTTGCAGCGGCTTCTTCATAAGTACGGGCGACGCCGCGCATGGCGCTGGCAATCGGCAGCACCGCCAGCGGGAAGGCCGTCTGCACCAGGCCCATCAGCACGCCGTTCTGGTTGTACAGCAGCATGATCGGCCGCTTGATCAGGCCCAGGCCCATCAGCGCCTGGTTGAGCATGCCGCCAGGCCCCAGGATGACCAGCCAGCCATAGCTTTGCAGCAGCAGGTTGACCAGCAACGGCAACAGCACCGCCGCCAGGAAGATCCGTCGCACAAAGGGCGAGGTCAGCCGCGACATGGTGTAGGCCACCGGGATCGCCAGCACCACCGCGATCACCGCGCTGATCAGGGCCAGGCGCAGGGTCAGCAGCAAGGATTTGAGGTAGTAGGGTTCCAGCAGTTGGGCGTAACTGGCCAGGCTGAACCCGGTCCATTCCGCGCCCTTGGTGCCCACGCTCATGCGCAGGACCAACAGGCTGGCGGCGATCAATACGCCCAGAAACAGCATCGACGGCGAGAGGAAGAACCAGGCGCGGGTCGTCGGCGAAATGCCCCGGTTGGCGCGCGCGGGGGCGGCGGCGACCGGATGGGTCAGAGGTTGGTGTTCCATGGCAGTGGTCTCGTCAATGGAAAGCAGCTGGCAAACACAGCCCTCAAAACCACCGTTGACCCTGTGGGAGCGGGCTTGCCCGCGATAGCGACCTGTCAGTCACATCATTGTCGACAGGACGACCGTCATCGCGGGCAAGCCCGCTCCCACAGGGTTTTGCGGTGTTCGCAAGACTTGTGTTCGCCAAAGGATCAGGAAGAAAAGATTTCCGTATAACGACGAATCCATTGGTCATGCACGGAGGCCAGGAAGGCGTTGTCGTGCATGATCGCCTTCTCGGCAATCTGCTCCGGCGTGAGGATGTACGGGCTCTTGCGCGCTTCGGCGGAGATGATTGCCTTGGCATTGACCGGACCGTTGTAGATGTCCTCGGCCATCTTGCCCTGCACCAGCGGGTCCAGGGAGTGGTTGATGAAGGCGTAGACCAGGTCGGTATCGCCCGGGCGATTCTTCGGCATCACCGAGAGCATCAGGTCGGTGTAGAAGCCTTCCTTCATACCGAACGTGGCGCCCAGGCCGTAGGCCGGATCGCGGATCTGTTTCGGGAAAAACGCCGGTGCGTACAAACCGCCCATGTCCAGGGAACCAGTACGGAACAACTCGGCGATCTGGTTCGGGTTTTCCCCCAGGGTCACCACGCGATCCTTGAGTTCGGCGAGCTTCTTGAAGCCAGGTTCGATGTTGTGTTCGTCACCACCGGCCAGTTTGGCGGCGATGATGATCAGGTCCATGGCCTCGGTCCAGTTTGGCGGCGGCAGGAAAATGTTCGGCGACAGGTCCGCATCCCACATCGCCGCGTAGCTGTCCGGCGCTTCTTTCACGGTGCGGGTGCTGTAGACCAGACTGTTGCACCACAGCAGGTAACCAATGCCGTGGCCGCTGGCGCCAGTGCGGTATTTCTCCGGCACATCGACCAGGTTGGGAATGCGATTGAGATCGGGTTTTTCCAGGAGCCCGGCGGCGGCCAGGCCTTCGGCGCCGACGCCGGCCAGAGTAATGACATCGTACTGCGGACGATCACCGGCGGCCTTGAGTTTGGCGACCATTTCCGACGTGCTGCCGGTGCGGTCGGCGATGACCTTGCAACCGTACTTGTCCTCGAAGGTCGCTGCGATGTTGCGCAGTGCGGCCAGGCCGGTGTCATCGGACCAGGTCAGCAGGCGCAGGGTCTTGCCCTGGAAGCGCGTGTCACTGGCATTGGCCCGGACGAAGGGCAGACTCATGGCTGCCGCGGCCACGGACGCCACGCCCACGGTTTTGATAAATTGACGTCTGTTCAGATCATGCTCGCCCATGAAGGACTCCCTTTGTTTTTGTAAGTATGAGGTAGGTCGCAACCCTTGCATCCGCGCGGCCGGAGCTGCTTGAAGCCCCCGGTTTCAAAGGGCAAGAGCGGCGCCGACAGCTTCATCCTGAGGTCGTGCAAAACACCTGACTATCGATAAAAACTCATTGAAGCCATGACGCCGGTGCATGCCTCCCCTGTAGGAGCTGGCTTGCCAGCGAAGAGGCCATCACCTGCGACATCAATGTTGCCTGCCCCACAGCTTTCGCCAGCAAGCCGGCTCCTACAGGGGGGCCGTCAGAGGGCTCGAATCACGTGTTTGATTTCCTGAAATGCCTGCAATCCCCACGGCCCCAACTCGCGGCCGATGCTGCTCTGTTTGTAGCCGCCCCAGGCGGTCTGCGGGAAGATCACTTGCGGCGCGTTGATCCACACCAGCCCCGCCTGCAGGGCATTGGCGACCCGATCGGCAGCCTCGATGTCGCGAGTGACCACGCTGGCCACCAGACCGAACTGGCTGTCGTTGGCCAGGGCAATGGCCTCGGCTTCGCTGGCAACACTGCGCACACAGATCACCGGACCGAAAATCTCCTCGCACCACAACGCACTGTCCGAGGGCACGTCGGTGAAAATCGTCGGCTGCAAAAAATAGCCCCGCGGCAAGTCTGCCGGGCGATTGCCGCCGCACAGCAGCCTGGCGCCGGCACTCAAACCGCGATCGATGTGGCCAAGCACACGCTGGTATTGCGCCTGATTGACCAGTGCGCCCATTTCCACGTTCGGGTCGAACGGATCCGCCACGCGAATCGCTTCGGCGCGGGCTTTCAGTTTCGACAGAAACTCATCGACCAACTCATCGGCGACCAGCACGCGGCTGGTGGCTGAACACATCTGGCCGGCGTTGAAGAAACCGCCGCCACAGGCCACTTCCACGGCCAGTTCGAGATCGGCATCGGCCAGCACCAGCAGCGAGGATTTACCGCCCAGTTCCAGGCTTACGCCCTTCACCGTTTCCGCAGCCCGTTGCATCACTTGCACGCCGACCGCATTACTGCCGGTGAAGGAAATCCTGGCGATTCGCGGATCAGCCGACAGCGGCGCACCGACCGCCAGGCCCGTGCCGCAGACCAGGTTGAACACGCCCTTGGGCAGGCCCGCCCCGGCGATGATCGCCGCCAGTTCGAGCTCCGGTAGCGGGGTGACTTCCGAGGGTTTGAGCACCACGCAGCAACCGGCGGCCAACGCCGGGGCGAGTTTCCACGCGGTGGTGACCATCGGGAAATTCCACGGCACGATCAGGCCGACCACTCCGCAGGGTTCGCGACGCAGGCGGGCGCTGAAATCGTCGGTGGGCAACTCGACTGCGCTGTCCTGTTTCCCGTCAAGGCCTTCGGCCAGCCCGGCGTAATACTCGAACGTGGCGATCACGTCATCGACGTCGATGGCCGCTTCGAACAGCGGTTTGCCGTTGTTGCTCGACTGCAAGTGCATCAACTGCTCGCGACCGGCCTGCACGCCCGCGGCAATTTTGCGCAGGATCGCGCCACGCTCGGCGCCGGAGGTGGTCGACCAGCCCTTGAACGCTTCGGTCGCCGCGCTGACCGCTTGATCGACAGCGCGTTCATCACCGCCGTTGACGGTAGTCAGCAAGGCTTCGGTCGCGGGGTTGATCACCCGCAGATGTTCGCTGCCGGCCGACCATTGGCCATTGATGTACACGCCATCGAGGGTCGTAGGAAAACTCATTTCGACACCGCCTGCATCCACTGTGTCTGGTCAATTTCGATCAACGTCGGGCCTTGGCGATCGGTGGCGGCGCGCAGTGCGCTGCGCAGTTGCTCGACACCGTTGACGGCTTCGGCGGCACAACCCAGCGCCTTGGCCACGCCAATGAAGTCCGGGGTATAGATGTCCACGCCGACCGGTTCGATGGCGCGGTTGACCATGTATTTCTTGATCTCTTCGTAACCCTGGTTATTCCACAGCAGGACGATCACCGGGGTCCGCGCTTCAACGGCGCTGGCCAGTTCCGGCAGGGTGAATTGCAGGCCGCCGTCGCCGATCAGACACACCACCGCAGGCCGGGCGCCCTTGTGAACGCTGCCGCCGAGCCAGGCGCCAATCGCTGCCGGCAACGCGTAGCCGAGGGTGCCGTAACCGGTGGACGAGTTGAACCAGCGACGCGGACGTTCCGGGTTGAAGGTCAGGTTGCCGGTGTAGACCGGTTGGGTCGAATCGCCGACGAAAACGGCGTCCGGCAATTCGTGCACGACCGTTTCAAGAAAGCGTGTCTGCGCCAGGGTCGGAGCGTCCCAGCTGGCAGCGAGTTCTTCGCGCAAGCGTGCGGCACGAACCTGGCCCCAATCGTTGCGACGTTCGGCCAGCGACTGATGGGACAGCGCGCTCAGCAACGCCTGGGCCGCATTACGCGAGTCGGACACCAGCGCCACGTGCGGCGGATAGTTGCGCACTGTCTGGTCCGGATCGATGTCCACCCGCAGCAACTTGCCAGGAATCTCGAAACCACCGGCGAAGGTCACGTCGTAGTCGGTCTCGGCCAGTTCGGTGCCGATGGCCAATACCACGTCGGCCTCGGCCACCAGGGCGCGGGTCGCGACCAGGCTCTGGGTCGAACCGATCAGCAGTGGATGGCTGGATCCGAGCATGCCTTTGGCATTGATGGTCAGGGCCACCGGCGCGTCCAGCAGTTCGGCCAATTCAGTCAGTTCGGCTGCCGCATCGATGGCGCCGCCGCCGGCGAGGATCAGTGGTCGCCTGGCACCGGCGAGCAACTCGGCCATGCGGCTGATCGCGCTCGGCGAGGCACCGGCGCGGTCGATGTTCACGGGCAGGCTGGCGAGCAGGTCATCGGCCTCTTCGACCAGAACGTCCAGGGGGATTTCGATGTGCACCGGACGCGGACGACCGGCCTGGAACAGGGCAAAGGCACGGGCCAGCACACCCGGCAACTCGGACGCCGACATCAGGGTGTGGGAAAACGCCGCCACCCCGCCGATCAAGGCGCTCTGGTTTGGCAGCTCATGCAGCTTGCCGCGACCGCCGCCCAACTGGTTGCGGGTCTGTACGCTCGAGATCACCAGCATCGGGATCGAATCGGCGTAGGCCTGGCCCATGGCGGTGGTGATGTTGGTCATGCCAGGGCCGGTAATGATAAAGCACACGCCCGGCTTGCCACTGGTGCGCGCATAACCGTCGGCCATGAAACCGGCGCCCTGTTCGTGACGCGGAGTGACGTGGTTGATGCTCGAACGGGCCAACCCGCGATACAGCTCCACGGTGTGAACCCCGGGAATGCCGAACACCTGCTCGACCCCATAATCTTCGAGTAACTTGACCAATACTTCGCCGCACGTCGCCATGTCATTGCCCTTCTTGTTCGATTGAGACGCCGGGCCTGCGCAGTGTTTATGATGAGTGGGCAGGTCCAGGGATGGCCTCATTGGAACGGGCGACACGTAGCCGCAACAATGGATAAAAAGTCATACTAGCCATGTCCTCACGTCATACCTTGGATCCAAATGAAACGATTGCCTCCCCTGCCGGCGCTGCACACTTTTCTGATCACCGCGCAGTGCTGCAACTTCACCCGGGCCGCCGAGCAGCTGTACATCACCCAGGGCGCGGTCAGTCGACAGATCGCCGGGCTGGAAGATCATCTGGGTTATGAACTGTTCATTCGCCAGGCCCGGGGCCTCGATCTCACGGCTAAAGGACGGGAGTGGCTGCCCCGGGTGCAGCAGATTTTCGGCTTGATCGACGAGGCGGTGGAGCAGATCGGCGAGAAACGCGAAACCCTGCAACTCAAGGCCCCGACCTGCGTCATGCGCTGGTTGTTGCCGCGGCTTTTACAGTGGCAAAGAGAGCGTCCGGATGTTCCGGTCGAGTTGACCACCACGGTGAAACACGGGGTGGATTTTCACCGCGAGCAGTTCGATGCGGCGGTGATGTATGGCGCTCCGCCCGACAACGCACTGGTGGCCCATCATCTGTTCGATGAACAACTGACACCGGTTTGCTCCAGACCCCTGCTCGAAGGATCGGTACCGCTCTTCACTCCGGCTGATCTGGAGCGTCACCTGCTGTTGCATCCGACCCGTGATGAGCGGGACTGGAATGCCTGGCTCAAAACTGCCGACGTTCACTTGAGCAACGTCGGCAAGGGGCAGCATTTCGAAACACTGGACCTGGCCATGTCGATGGCCTCCCAGGGTACAGGGGTCGCGATCGGCGACTGGTCGCTGATCGGCGATGACTTGCGCGCCGGCCGGTTGGTGATGCCCTTTGAACTGAAAGTACGCACTGGGTTGGCGTATTACATTGTTCATCCTGAACGACCAACGCCAAGTGCACCATTGGTCGAGTTGCTCGATTGGTTGCAAGCTCAGGCGCGCGCGATGTCTTGATGGAGGCAGTCACTCATCGCCAGGAAATCGTCCCCAGGAAATTCAGTATCGCTGTGTAGCGCCCGGACATCGCCTGGATCGATGGCACATCGAGTATCAGTGACGACACGCTCGTTTTTAAAAAATGCTCATAAGCTGCCAGTAATTTTTGGGTCTCCCGCACCCAGTTTCCAGTGACCTGATCGAGGGTCTTGACGGCTTCGAGTTTCTGCACTTGTTTGCCTGCATCCAGGGCCTGGGATTCGATATCCGCCAGCTCTTTTCGCACCTGATCCAGTCGGGCCCGGATACTGTCTCGTGCCTGCGTCAGGCTTGAGTAATGACGCCCGTTTTCAATCCCTTGCAGGTTGCCTTTGAGGCGGGCAAGCACCAGTTCAAGAAATTCACGGTCCGGCGTTTGGGTGGTCACCAATTTGATTGCCGATTCGATTTCTTTTGCAGTGGGGGTCAGACTATTAAAAGTATCCAGCCATCCCGGCGCCTTGAGGTGTTCAATCTGGGCATCGATGATGCGCTTTTCCTCCTGGAGTGCTGCCTGGTCGTCCTGTAGTCCGGTTATTGTTTGCTCCAGATTAGCGTGGCGACCCGTCTGGATTCGCAGAAGATCAGCACCGTGTTCGGCGAAACTGATAACTTTGAGGTTGCTTATCGCCTGACGCAAATACTCCGCAGCCACTTCTACTGGCCCTCGCGCGCCTTCCACACGACGCGCGCAATACTTCACAAGATCGATAATTTTTTCTTCACGCATACTGGCCGATGCGGAGGGATGATTCTGGATCTCATCGAGCCGCGCCAGGGTACTATGGAATCCGACATTGTTCAGCGAGATGACAGTTCGTTTCAAATGGTCGCCGATGTATCGATCATAGGTATTAAGCTGGTCGCGCAGGTACAGCGCCTTATCTTGCACGGCAGGCAGAAAGGCAAAGGTCTGATTGGCCACTACGGTATTGAAATGACACTGACTGACTTTCATGGCTGGCCTGTCAGGTGTTGCGTAATCATGAGCATCGTTAATAGTATTGTTCATCATGAACATTTCATCCTTGATATATGAAATAAAAATCAACCCACTGTTTCATTGAACACTTTTGACAAGGCATTGGCGTGCCCTCTGATAACGTCCCAGGGCTCGACCACTGCCTGCAAGTCCAACACCAGCATATTCAAATCAAATGCGTTTTCGGCTTCAGCCAACCGGCTCGCAGACTCCACGACATTAAGCCATATGATTGCCCAGACATCCTCCAGATATTTTGCACCTTCTTCCGCGTCTAGCATTAGCACTTTCATGTCAGTCAAACGCCCGGCCAAATTGCTTAATAACACCGAATGATTTGCACCCACCATCCCTTTCAGCAGTTCGGACCGAACCTGGTTCAGCGCGTTTTTGTGGCTTCTGACTGTTTCCGCCTGGGAGCCATATATGCCGCCGGTAATAGCAACGCCGAGCGGGCCGAATATCAGGCCGGCAAAGGCATAACCGACCAGACTGTCGTATTCGGCGATCTTCTCCGCGATTTGTATATCCAGGTCTTTAAGCTGAGCCTTTATGGCGTTTACTTTTTCAGATTCCTCGACACCTGCTTTCTCCACATAGTGCAACTTGGTATTTACGGCGGGCAGGAGATCTTCGGTAATTTTGCGGGAAAATTCGACTGCCAGCTCCTTGACAGCCGTTATGCGAGTGTAAAAGCTTTCGATGTCTTTCTTCATGCGTTTGAAATACTTGTCCAGACTTTCGACTTTCTCAACGTCTGAATCACCTAACGGAATACCTCTAAGCTCCTCACACTCCGAATCTGACAACGTATCGACCGTACCGCTTAAATCCTTGTAACCGTCAAAATTTTTCAGATGGCTGATCACCAGCAGGCCGGTGTTGATGAACCCTTTGGCGAAAAGATCCAGTCGCGCGCCAAGATCCTTGGTATCGCGCTCCAGTGTTGCCCAGGAAAGTGCGTGCTGGCGAATTCTCTGATTCAATTGCTGAAAATCGGCAGGCTCAAGCCCGGCCACGCCAATCCTCGTATATCCGAGCTGCTGCTCTATTGCGCTCAGGTCGACGGGTTCTCGCAAACTGGCGCGGACATAACGTTTGATGGCCACGAGACTGGCCCTTTTAACAATAAATGTTCCATCCTGGTAATCCGGCGCATCTTGTCCCGCCATAACGCCGAAGTATTGAACGGGCACGTATTTGGCCGCCTCGATGACCGAGTCCACCCCGTGCAGTTCTGTCACCGCAGCCCGCGCAATGCGCGTCAAATTGCTTCCCTGCTCCTGTTTCATAGTGGCATTCCTTGCAACTCCAAATAAATTGATAAATTACATTACAGAGCGCGCACGCCCTGACCACTGACGGTGGCTAAACACACAGTAATTGTTCAAAGCCGCTCTATCAACGTCACTTTAGGGGCGCGTATTGTAGGAAATCGAAACCATAACACTGACGCTTTTTTACACTATCGAAAAGCAAATCAAATCAATCAACCCAATAAGGTTGCCGGTTGCTACATTATAAAAATGCGCGAGTTGACGGGCGGGGGCATGCTCAGTCGCGCTGAGCATAAAACCCATCACGTTGCCGCCCGCTCTTTTTCCCACTATTTATCTTATCGGGTTACCACTTCATCTCACCCATGGCGACTTTGGCGCTCAGCTCCAGGGAGCTTTCTTCTCCGAGGGTCGGGTAGCGTTTTTTCATCGCAGCGATCAGCGCGGCGGAGTTTGTGACCTTCGCGGTTTCTTCGTCGAAAGCCTTGATATAGCCGGCGGTGAACTGCACGGCGGCCAGGGAACGAGCGCTATCACCCAGGTAATGACCGGGTACGACGATGTCCGGTTTCAGGGCTTCGATGGCGTGCAGCGTCGCCAGCCAATCGGCATGGGATTGGGCGGTTTGAGTGTCGGCCATCCACACGTGAATGTTTTCCGCAATCACCACTCCACCGACCACGGCCTTGATCGAAGGGATCCACACGAAAGTGCGATCCGGCTGCTTGCCATCCAGGCCCATGACCTGCAATTTCTGCCCTTCAAGCATCAGGCTGCCGCCCTCGAGCACGTCGGGCACGCTAATTTTAGCTGGCACATCCGCGCCCATTTTCGGCCCCCAGAACGCCAGTTTGCCATCGACGGTTTTCTTGATATGGTCAACGGTCGGCTGCGAGGCCAGCACCTTGGCGTTTGGGAATGCAGCCGTCAGGGTGTCGAGGCCGAAGTAGTAATCCGGGTCACCGTGGCTGATGTAAATGGTGGTCAGGCGTTTGCCGCTGGCGCGGATTTTTTCTACGACCTGTTCGGCCTGGGATTTGCCGAATTGCGCGTCTACCAGGATCGCGTCTTTCTCGCCGCTGACCAGCACCGAGGTCACCGGGAAAATTGCCTTGGCGCCAGGATTGTAGACATCCAGGGTCAAGGTCGATGCAGCCGCGTGAGCCGCGAAACCGAGGGTGGCCGTAGCCAGCAGAATACGTTTGAGCGTTTTTAAGCCGATCATCTTTTGCTCCATTGTCGACGGCCAGGGTTAGCCGATGCTTCTGCAGGAGCATAGTTGCCTGATCAGGTACAAAAAATGCGATGCTGGAACATAGTTTGTTTCTGAAATCGGGCAAATCATGGATCGTTTACTAGCAATGCGGGTGTTCGTCACGGTAATCGACCTCGGTAGCCAGTCAGCCGCCGCCGATCATCTGGACCTGTCACGCCCGGTGGTTTCCCGTTATCTGGCGGAGCTGGAGGGTTGGGTCGGCGCGCGCTTGATGCACCGCACCACCCGCAAGTTGAGCCTGACCGCCGCCGGTAGCGAACTCCTGCCCCGCTGTCGGCAGATGCTCGAGCTGGCCACGGACATGCAGGCCGCCGTCAGCGAAGCGGACGATGCGCCACGCGGCCTGCTGCGCCTCAGCGTCAGCACCTCGTTCGGCCAGGCGCAACTGGCAGACGCCATGACCGACTACGTCAAGCGTTACCCCGGCGTCAGCATCGAACTGCAGATGCTCGATCGCACAGTGAACCTGGTGGATGAACGCATCGACCTGGCGATTCGCACCAGCAACGACCTGGACCCGAACCTGATAGCGCGGCGGCTGACGGTCTGCCGCTCGGTGATCTGCGCCTCCCCTGCCTACTTGCGCGAGCACCCGGTGCCGCAACGGGTCGAGGACCTGAGCCAGCACAATTGCCTGACCCACACCTACTTCGGCAAAAGTCTGTGGCATTTCGCGCAGGACGGCGAGCAGGTGTCGATACCGGTGCAGGGCAATATCAGCGCCAACGAAGCCAGCACGCTCCTGCGCGCCACCCTGGCCGGTGCGGGCGTGGCGATGCTGCCCAGTTACCAGGCCGGCGTGCATATCCACAGCGGCGAACTGATTCGCCTGCTGCCCGAGGCCGAGCCGCGGCAGATGAACATGTATGCGGTGTATGCCTCACGAAAGCACATGCCGGCGACGTTGCGCAGCATGCTGGATTTTCTTGTGCTCCGGTTTCCGGAAGAACCGGCGTGGGATATCGGCCTGTAAAACACGCCCCCCCTGTAGGAGCTGGCTTGCCAACGAAGGCTGAGTGTCAGTCACCATCAATGTTGACGGTGACGACGCCTTCGCTGGCAAGCCAGCTCCTACAGGGGATATCAGCGGCCTGAATACCGGGTTCCTTGCGCAGGCCATGGCACTGGCATCTCACCGGCACTGACCTATGCTCAATGTAATACCCGAGGGTATTCGTTCAGAGGTCAGCGCCATGAACATCAGAACAAGAAGGTACCTCGCCATTTTCATCACCTGTGCAGCGACGCTTGCGCTGTATGGCACTGCAGCCTGGCGGGTCGAGCAGTTGCGTCAACTGCCCCGAGAAGCCGCGAGTTGCAACTTCGAGCGCTGCATGCCCCACAACACGACCTTCAACGCCCTCCGTTGACGAAGGGGATCAGGTCTCGTTGCCCTGATCGGCCTTCAAGCGGTCGCGAAAAGCCTTGGGCGAGATCCCCACCCGGCGTCGGAACAGGCGCGTGAAGTTGGTCGGATCGGAAAACCCCAATACGTCGGACATTTCATAAATGGTCATGCTGGTGTAGGTCAGCAAGCGCTTGGCTTCCAGCAACTGACGTTCGTGCATGATCTGCAACGCCGGTTGACCGGCCAATTCACGACACGTGCCGTTGAGATGGGACACGGAGATCCCCAGCCGATGCGCCAGGTCTTCGACCTTGACGTGCTGGCGATAGGTTTCTTCCACCAACTGGATAAACCCGTTGAGGTATTCCCGGGCTCGCTGTGGGCGCTGGCTGGCGGAGCGGCGTTGAATCACCTGACGGCTGACCCATACCATGATCACGCTGACCAGCGAATGCATGAGCATCTCCCGGGCCGGTTGATGTCCTGTGTACTCGCTTTGCAGCGCGGCAAACAGACTGTTCAGGTACTCGCCATCCTTGCCCGCCGGGTAACTTTCAGCTTCGGCCAAGGCATTCACCGAGTTACCCAATTGCACCTGCAGATGGGCAACCAGTGGCGCGGCCAGGGTGACCACGAACCCTTCGACGTCTTCGGAAAACCGAAAGCCATGCACCGACAACGGTGGCAGGATATGGATCGCCGGTTCGGTCAATTGCGCACGTTTGCCTTCGATTTCAAGCTCTGCCTGACCTTTGAATACGAAGAGCAACTGGCATAAATCGGCGTGACGGTGGGGTTTGATTTCCCATTGGTGTTCGCGGCTGCGATTGGAAATGGTTTCACAGTGCAGCAAGTCCGGGGTCGGCCAGTCCAGGCTTTCACCGTAGAGCTTGAACACTGGAATCGAAGGCAGGTCAGGCTTGTTCATCACTTCAATCCAGGCCTCAGGGGTGGCGGGCGGTAATCGATTGGCAGAATGTACAGGGTTCGGCTGAGTTTTCACCTTCAATTGACCGAACGGCAAGTGAAAAAAGCAAGCATTCGGTCTATAAAATTATCCGCACATAGCCGAGTCGGCGCTCGAGTGTTTTGTCGACGCCGCAACGGATCGAAAAATCCCGGCAGAAAATGACATCGGACTTCCGTACCAGGCTATCGAATAGCCTACTACCGACTTACACTGGCGAGCACTACCCGCTTCCCTTGCGCCTGGCGGGGTCAAATCACTGTCCGCAGGTTTATACCGTGACCAATCTCAACCAGCCTGATACGCCCAAGCCGGCCATTCGCAGCGTGTTGATCGCCCTGATGCTGGCCATATTTCTCGGCGCGCTGGATCAGACCATCGTCGCGGTTTCAATGCCGGCCATCTCCGCGCAATTCAAGGACGTCAGCCTGTTGGCCTGGGTCATTTCCGGCTACATGGTGGCCATGACCGTTGCCGTGCCGATCTACGGCAAATTGGGCGACTTGTACGGTCGCCGCAGGTTGATGCTGTTCGGCATGGGCTTGTTCACGCTGGCTTCGTTGTTCTGCGGCCTGGCGCAGAGCATGGAGCAACTGGTCCTGGCGCGGATTTTTCAGGGCATTGGCGCTGGCGGGATGATTTCGGTCAGCCAGGCCATCATCGGCGACATCGTGCCGCCCAGGGAACGGGGTCGTTATCAAGGCTATTTCAGCAGCATGTACGCGGTCGCCAGCGTTGCCGGTCCGGTGCTCGGTGGCTACATGACTGAATACCTGTCCTGGCGGTGGGTGTTCCTGATCAATCTGCCCCTGGGCCTGGGCGCATGGCTGGTGGCCAGTCGCACCCTGGTGGGGCTGCCGGTTCCGCAGCGCAAACCGATCATCGATTACTTCGGCACGTTATTGATGATCATCGGTTTGACCGCATTGTTGCTGGGCATCACCGAAGTCGGCCAAGGCCATGCCTGGCGCAGTGCCGAAGTGTTGGGCCTGTTCGCCTGCTCGATCGTGATTCTGGGGCTGTTCGTCTGGCATGAGCGTCGGGCGCGGGAGCCATTGCTGCCAATGCATCTGTTCGCCAACCGCAATGCGGTCCTGTGCTGGTGCACGATTTTCTTCACCAGTTTCCAGGCGATCTCGCTGATTGTGCTGATGCCGTTGCGCTTCCAGAGCGTCACCGGCGCCGGGGCCGACAGTGCCGCGTTGCATCTGCTGCCATTGGCCATGGGCTTGCCGATCGGGGCGTATTTCGCCGGTCGCCGGACCTCGGTGACCGGACGTTACAAACCGATGATCCTGACCGGGGCCGTACTGATGCCGGTTTCGATCCTGGGCATGGCGTTCAGTCCGCCACAGGCCTTCGTGTTGAGCAGCCTGTTCATGTTACTCAGCGGTATCGCTTCAGGCATGCAGTTCCCGACTTCGTTGGTGGGGACGCAAAACGCGGTGGATCAGCGGGACATCGGTGTGGCGACCAGCACCACCAACCTGTTCCGCTCATTGGGCGGCGCCGTGGGCGTGGCGTTGATGTCGGCGCTGTTGCTGGCGCTGTTGCAGGATTCCGGTTTCGCCCACCTGGCGGGCTCGTCGATGGTTGCCGAGGGCAGTTCGGGGAATGTCTTGCTGGAGGGTTTGAACGCTGCTCCGGGGGAAGCGCAGAATGCCCTGCGGGCGGAGCTGCTGCTGACTTTCCGGCATTTGCTGATGGGGAGTGCGGCAGTGTCGCTGCTGGGGCTGGCGGCGGCGATTGCCATGCCGAACAGGGTGCTGCGGGGGCGGGAGGACAGGGTTCGGTAGATAAACCGAGTCGCCTTCATTCGCGAGCAGGCTCGGGAGGCTTGCCTGTGGCGAGGGGACGCCCCTCACCACGTGGCTGTCAGCCCGAGGCTTATGGCCGGGCGCGCAGCTGCTGAGACAGGGTCTGGATCTGCGCCTGCAGGGTGTTGATGTTGCGCGTGACCTGGCCACGGAAGGCGTCGAACTCGGCGGTGGTGGCGCCTTGTGCCGCACTCGGACGGTTGTCCTGCTGGCTCTTGAGGACAAGCATGTCTTGTTCCAGACGATCGATGGCAGCGCTCGGGTTGCCTTGCTTTTTCAGCGCGGCGATGTCGGCCCCGAGGCTTTTCAGCTGCGCGTCAATCTTGCTGGTGTCGGTCGTGGCACTTTTCAGCGCGGCCACTTCATTGCCCAACGCTTTGACCTGCGCCTGCAATTGCGTGTTGGCGCTCTGTTGTTCAGTATTCTGGGTGGTCATCTGCGCCAGCCGTTTATCCAGCTCGGTGGTTTGCGCAGTCATCTGCGCCAGACGCTTGTCCAGCTCGGAGGCCTGGCCGGCGACTCCTTGCTGCTGCTTGCCCTGGTCCTGAAGCTTGCTTTCCAGCTGTTTGATCTGCAGCTTCAGGGCTTCGCTGTCGCTGCTGACGTTGGTCTGGCTGGCGACCACCTTGCCGGAGATGTCCTGCAGGCGCCCCGCCGCATCCTCGCTAATACGGGCGAAGCTTTCCTGGGTCGCCACCAGTTGCTGCTCCATCAGCGAAATCTGCTGAAAGCTCCACCAGGCAAGGCCGGCGAAGGCAAAAATCAAAGCGCCGACCAGCGCCCACAACGGGCCGGTGCTCGGACCTTTGACCTTGACCACCGGCGTGGTGCGCGAACGCACCGCAGTGCGGGTGGTGGGCACAAAATCATCGTCATCGAGGCTGTCGGCACGCAGGCTCGGTACATCGTCGAAGTCGTCGTTGGCATCGTTACGCATGGACATTGAGTCAACCTTTGTGGAACGCGGTGATGGCTTGATGCGGCGAGTATAACCCCCACTGCCGCACCGATTGACCCTGAACCCCCGGACTCGGTTCATTACCGGCTTTTTTCAGTGGATGTCCTGAGCCTTCCACCAGCCACAGAACTCGTCCAGAGCGGTCCAGAGACTGACCTTCGGATCGTAATCCAGATAGTGCCGCGCCCGGCTGATGTCCAGGGTGAAATTTTTATTCATGACCTGCATGCCCAGCCGCGACAGGGTCGGCTCGGGACGGCCCGGCCACAGTTTGCACACGCCTTCGTTGAGCGCGGCCACGGTGTAGGCCAGACCGAAGGAACGGTGGCGGGTGACCTGTGGCACGTCCATCCTGCGCATCACGTAATTGACCACATCCCACAACGGCACCGGCGCACCGTTGCTGATGTTGTAGGCCTTGCCCAAGGCTGAGCCCGTCGCCAGCAAGCTGCTGAACAACGCTTCGTTCAGGTTCTGCACGCTGGTGAAGTCCACCTTGTTCAAACCGTTGCCGATGATTGCCAGGCGACCTTTGCGTTGCATGTTCAGCAACCGGGGAAAAATACTCATGTCACCGGCACCCGTTACGAAGCGCGGGCGTAAGGCCAGGGTTTCGAGACCGAATTCCTGGGCACCGAAGACCTTTTGCTCGGCCAGGTATTTGGTCGCCGCGTAGGGGTGTTTGAAGCGCTTGGGCACCTGTTCTTCGGTCAGGCCCAGATGGTCGCGGCCGTCGAAATAGATCGATGGCGACGACAAGTGCACCAGCCGCCGAACCCGCTGTTTCAGGCAGGCTTCGACCACGTTTTCGGTGACCTGTACGTTCCCTTGATGAAAGTCCTGGTAGCGTCCCCACAACCCGACAGCGCCAGCGCAATGGACCACCGCTTCGACGTCGCGACACAGGTCACGCGCCAGTTGCGGGTCGCTCAGGTCGCCCTGAATGAACTCGGCGCCACGGCGCACCAAATGCTCCACACTTTCGGCCCGGCGACCGTTGACCCGCACGTCCAGGCCCTGTTCCAGGGCGAAACGCGCAAAGCGCCCGCCAATGAAACCGCTGGCGCCGGTAACCAGAATCTTCATGTATTGCTCCGAATATTTCGTTTTGCGTAGTGCGTGAGGTCTTGACGCTGGCCGTCAGTCCAACGGCACCAGCCATTGCTTCGATGAGCGCACCAATTGATCGGTGAGCAACCCCAACAGCTGACCGCCATTGCGCCAATGATGCCAGTACAGCGGCACATCGATCGGCTTATCTGGCAAAAGCTCGCGCAGAACGCCTCGCTCCAGTTGATCGCGCACCTGCAGCTCAGGCACCAGCCCCCAACCCAGGCCGGCCTCCGTGAGACGGATAAAGCCTTCGGACGATGGACATAAATGGTGTTCGAAACCGCCGTCCACACCCAGAGAGGCCAGATAGCGATGCTGCAGGAAGTCGTCCGGTCCGAACACCAGCGCCGGGGTCCGGGCCAACCGATCGGCACGCACGCCTTCAGGAAAATGCCGGGCAATGAAGGCCGGGCTGGCCAACGCGCGGTAACGCATCGCACCCAGCAACACACTGCGCGCGCCAGCCACCGGCCGCTCGCTGGCACAGACGCAGGCCGCCACTTCGCCTGCGCGCATGCGTTTGAGGCCGACGGTCTGGTCTTCGACCACCAGGTCCAGCAGCAGATGTTGCTCCGCACAGAAGTCGCCCACCGCCACCGCCCACCAAGTGGCCAGGCTGTCGGCATTCAGGGCGATGCGCAGGCGTTCCGGCAGCCCTTCTTCGTCCAGTGCCGGTACCAGGGTCTGCAGGTCGCGCTCGAGCAAACGCACTTGCTGCACATGGTTGAGCAGCCGCCGACCGATTTCCGTCGGCGCCGGTGGCGTCACCCGCACCAACACCGGTTGACCCACCCGCGCCTCCAGCAACTTGATGCGCTGGGAGATCGCCGATTGGGACAACCCCAGCACCTGCGCCGCGCGTTCGAATCCAGCCTGCTCGACCACCGCGGCCAAGGCAGAAAGCAATTTATAGTCGAACATCAGTTTTCCTAATGAGCGATCAGCATTATTGGTTTTTCTTATACAACGCAGCACTGGAGAATAGCCAGCAAGTACTCTTGAACAAGGAACATCGACATGGCTGGCGAAACTTCACTGGCAACCCTGCTGCGCAGCATGAGCCCGCAACTCAACGCCGGCGAATACGTGTTCTGCACCCTGCGCGACGGCAAGCTGCCGGCTGGCCTGGAGATCGTCGGCAGCTTCCGCGAACAGGAAGGGCTGACCGTGATTCTCGAACGCTCCTGCGCTGAGCAGGCCGGTTTCAGTTTCGACTACCTCGCAGCCTGGATCACCCTGAACGTGCACTCGGCCCTCGAAGCCGTCGGCCTGACCGCCGCGTTCGCCACGGCATTGGGCCAGGCAGGGATCAGCTGCAACGTGATCGCCGGCTACTACCACGATCACCTGTTCGTCGGCCGGGCCGATGCCGAGCGGGCGATGCAGGTACTGCGCAATCTTGCAGCCAACGGGGAGTAAAACCTTATGTGGCAAAGCTATGTGAACGGCCTGTTGGTGGCCGCGGGGCTGATCATGGCGATCGGCACCCAGAACGCCTTTGTGCTGGCCCAGAGCCTGCGCCGCGAACATCACCTGCCAGTGGCCGCGCTCTGCGTGACCTGCGATGCCTTGCTGGTGGCCGCCGGGGTCTTCGGCCTGGCGACGGTGCTGGCGCAGAACCCGACCCTGCTGGCCATTGCCCGTTGGGGTGGCGCGGCGTTTCTGTTGTGGTACGGCAGCCTGGCGCTGCGTCGGGCTTGCTCGAAACAGAGCCTGCAACAAGGCGAAAACCAGACTGTCCGCTCACTTCGGGCCGTCATGCTCAGCGCTCTGGCCGTGACCTTGCTCAACCCGCATGTCTATCTGGATACCGTGCTGCTGATCGGCTCCCTCGGCGCCCAGCAAACAGAACCCGGCGCCTATGTCGTGGGGGCGGCAAGTGCGTCGTTGTTGTGGTTTTTCACCTTGGCGCTCGGTGCTGCATGGCTGGCGCCGTGGTTGGCGCGACCGAGCACCTGGCGAATGCTTGACCTGTTGGTGGCCGTGATGATGTTCACCGTAGCGTTCCAGTTAATCAGCGCCAGCTGATTTATTCCAAAAGGCTCTGGAACCTCTATTCCACACAGTTGTTGCGTGGTTATGCCGCACCCCCGGTGCTATGATCCGAACCCTGCGCCGCAAAGAGTACAAACTCCCCGGCGCTAGTTTGGCCGCCCGTGATCGGCCTTGCGCTC